>Ga0315915_1010034_pt1 | contig 10595 bp, 8 predicted proteins | sample MpolbnodulesMG_FD_207738 | JGI IMG/M metagenome (GOLD analysis project Ga0315915, IMG submission 207738) | Medicago polymorpha root nodule microbial communities from Los Angeles, California, United States - branched nodules | ecosystem: Host-associated > Plants > Roots > Nodule | place: USA... | reverse complement strand
AAGAATAACAAAGTCATGTAAGTGAAGCTGATTTTGTTAAAGCGCAGTTGAGACATTAGGTGTATTAGGGAAGACATTCAAACTCGCAATTCATCTCTTCTCCTTCCATAGTGTGTGTGAGTTTCACCACTATGCTCTTTAAAACAATAAATTGAAGTTAGAGTAATAAAATAGTATCACAAAGTTAAAATTAGATAAATGAGAAAAGAGAATTGTGATAAGCACCCACCCGCCTTAAACGCTAGCTATCAAGAAAAGAAACAAAATCAATTAAATACGCTAACAAATATCCAATACTACTCAATATGTGATTTAGACAGGCCATAATTGTAGTGAAGTTTAGTAATGTGTAAGAACAAATTTACAATTTCAAAAGACACAAATTGAATAACATATAATTCATTGCAAATTAAATGATAAAAAGTTCCTACAATAAATGATAGTCAATAGCCAAGAGGGGCACTTAAAGCATCCCTTGTTTCTAAAACTTGTGTCTCTTTTTGAATGATACTCTTCAAAACAGTTTCGGAGGATGTCAATTGACGCTTAAGATCTTCCACATTTTGACTTAAGACTTCTATCTTAAAACGCAACACTTCAACTTCCTTGGAGACTTGATGCTTGGAATCCAACAATTTTTTAAATACATCTTGAGAGATTTGTATATCCGGAAGCAATGCACATCTTTCCACATTATCCAACCAAGCCTTATCAAAAGCAAAGCTGCGCACATCTTGTAATAACTTAACGAATTTAGAGCGACATGAACCCAACACATCCAACACACTGTGGGTTTGGAGAAATTGCAACAACTCAGTTAGACAGCCGTAGGCATTACCCTTGTACCTATTACTCAGTGAAGTGTCTTTTACTAGTTGCTCAAGCTCTCACATGGCAATAGAAGGATAATTTGAGTTTTCCATTATTTGAGAAGAGTTCCCTGATAGTGATGAAAAAAATTAATTAAGCCTCTTGAGAAACAAACCAAAAATCTTTAAAAATATTATTAATTGAGGAAATACCTTCAGAAGTTATTGATGGAGTTTGAAATGCAAGATGCAAAGGAAATTTATTGCTAGGAGAGAGCTTAGGTTCTGAAACTCTAACCCCGTCGTCCTTAGGAAACCGATCCTCAAAATTTGAGCTTACTTTCATAACAGCATCATCAGTTAGAGGAACTGAACAAAAAGTGAGAAAGAAGAGAGTTCAACGACAAAACGTAAAAGGTGATAAGGTAACTAATATTTGATTGATCTACAGAGTATGCAACTTGATCAACGTTAGTCTTGCTAGTTTCCTGTCAGATTTTAACATCAACAATTTGAGTGGTAACAGGCTTGGTTATGGCAATTGGACGATAAGCTACTGCTCTTTGGCAATCACTATCTTCCTAAATTCTTGATATTTATAGGATCAGCCTCATTATAGATATTTTCGTCCGAAATTGGCTTACTTCATTATAGAAAAAAATAGAAAACAAAAGAATCCAAATATCAAAAGCAGTTGACTTCAATGAATTAAGATAGTCAAAAAGCAGTAGACGTCAAATAATTTTTGCTTTAAACAAACGAATCCAAATGTCAAAAGCGAAAATTAGTTTAAGATTGTAGTATAATTCAATTTTTGCTTTGAAAAAGAGTAAAAAAGAATACAAACAAATTCCTTGCTGTTTCTGAAATGGTGGACAAAGTTGATGCTACATTTTTTTTTTTGACGTTGAACCCTTCAACTGATTACATAACATGAAAATGTAAATTAGTTGCAACATATTTTGAAGTAGTAGCTGAAATAATATTTATTTCTTTTAATGTTTCATTTTTTTATCTTTAATACACAATGAGGTGGTACTATATTACTTCATTGTATGTTATTAAGTTTCAGGTATGATTCCTGAATAATTTTTGGCAAGACTTACTTACTCATCCTTAGGATTAGCTTCCCAATTATTGAAACTGAAGTCCTAAGTGAATCGCTTCTCAATTGAAGTATATCCATCACAGTGTAATTTAAAAATAGATCCTGCACCCCAGTCATTGTTATCGGTGATGTATCATCAGACACAACAATTGGATCATGCAATCTTTTGCCAATGGTCTCTTTAATACATATTCACTAAGCATCTTCTGATAAATTCATGTGCTTCTGCATCTTCAATCCGTAAAAGGGCTGCTGATAGGTTGCCTTGAAAGCTTAAACCAAATTCTTAGTTTACCGATGAGACCTTCATGTATAGCTGTGCTAGGTTAGTAGACTCGTAATATGGATAGTCAGATGTAATAATTTCCAAAACACCTACCAAATGAGTACACTTCAACGAGTTCACTGCATTCCCCTTCCTACAATTTCGGTGTCATGAGCTCTGGGGTTCCTTGCACCAAAGAGAAAAGGTTAACATGCAAACAAGTACCTATAACACTGAGATGGCTATGAACCACGGAGAATCCCTGCTAGACTCAAGTAAACAGTTTTCACTTGTCAAAGACGTCCATTGACAAATATGATATCACATTTCAGGTTCCTATGAATTACCCGTGGATCATGTTCATGTAGATAAACAAGACCCTCTAAAATTTGACGTGCCCAACTCATTATTGGTTGCATGCCTACATGCTTATATTTCTTTATGTATCTGCAAAATCTAAAAACTTATTTAATTATTGATTTAACACAACTATTGAAAAGTGAAAAGAATAGAGATCATGATCATGATCATGTAGTTACTCTCGAGTCTTTGAGTGTTCAAGAAGTGAACATATCTGCATGAAATTACAAGTCCTGTTGTCGACATCAATCCAAGAGGTATAGAATTGCATGGTGGATTGGTGTTTGTGGGTACTTAGGAGATGAACCTCTAAATAAAGCCTCTCCAAGTCTTCTGGTAAACGAAGTGCTTTATTGAATTTGACTTGGTTACATGCTACTCTATTCTAAGGACCTCATCATTTGCAGATTTGCTTTATACACTCTTACCATTGCCCCTTCTCCAAGAATATCTCCAAACTAATCACAGGGAAGAGACCAAGCAAGGTTAAAACATGAATTATTGTCGATATCATTGTCACAACCAACATGACATACTTGTTACGGTAATTTCATATCTTCTATTTTATTGAAAATGCATAGTTTAGTTAATATTGATTAATTACATGATGTTAAGCCATTGTGTGGGAAGTGGTTGATCAACAAACTTTTTTGAACTAACACGGTAACATCTTTAGAAGAATATATAGTATGCCACTAGCAATTTCTTTTGTCAGAAACCACCAAGTTCGAACTGTGGTTTTAAGTAGTTTCACACCACACGTCAATTATCATGAAATGTCTTTCAATTATCATAAAAGACAACATGTGTAAATCACTTCGCATAATGATGCATTTCCATATATCAAATAACTTAGAATCACATTGCTCGTCCAACTCACATGATTTCTTATTGAAATAAGGAAGAAATTAATACTTCATGACCATCATAACATACAACAATGAATAGGAATTTTCTAAATACACATTCAGTTAGATTGTTTAATTCATTTGAGATAAGAAAAGGAGAAACTATCCAAGCAATAAATAACATTCATTTAGAAGGTTTGAGTCGGAATATGTTTTGAGTCCAACAATTTTTTCAACACCATCCAACCATTCTTTATCAAAAGGAAATCTACGCACATCTTGTAATAACTCAACAAATTCAGAGTGGCTTGAACCTAACATATCCAACACGCTATGCTGTCGGAGGAATTTCAATAGCTCAGCTAGAGAATTGTAGGCATAACCCTTGTATCTGTTACTCAATGAAGTGTCCTTTAAAAGAACTGAAGGATTCTTAACAAAGAAATCAGTCAACAAAGAAAAGTTCTCATAATCCAAATACTTCTTGGAGACTAGTTGCTCAAGCTCCCTCATGACAAGCAGAGAAGAACTTAAATCTTCTATATCAGAAGAGTCCCCTGAGAGTATATGAAAGAATACAATTAAGCCTCGTTGAGCACAAGAAAATTAATTAAAAATAGGCTTAAACGCATTTTTGGCCCTTTAACTTTGCCATAGTTGCGATTTTGGCCCCTATTAAAAAAACCTCTTTCCAGCCCCCTAAGTTTACCCCCTTTTGCAACCTTGAGGCCCTCCTTGATTTTGACTCAGTCAACTCCCACGTGGCTCCTCAAGGTTGGCATTAAGGGAGCTCATGGTTGCAAAAGGAGGTAAACTTAGGGGCTGAAAAGTGATTTTTTTTAATAATGGCAAAAATCGCAACTATGACAAAGTTAGAGGGCTAAAAGTGCGTTTAACCCTTCAAAATAATATAAAGAAATAAAATACCTTCAGAAGGCATTGAAGAGGGTCGTGATTTGGAATCAAATATGTCATAATCCTTAGAAAACTGAGATGCAGTAGAATAGGGTCGTGATTTGGAACCGACTGATTTCAAATGCTTTGATGATGCTATTGTCTTGGCATTAGCCGATGTAGTTCCTTCTTCAACACTTATTTCGTTAACCTTCTTAAAATTATAAGGATGTTTAAGATTGTAGTATAATTCAATTCAATACATAGTTATAAAAATAGGCAAAAAGAATACAATTAGATATTTGAACGTGATTTCAAGAGCCACAAAAAGATAGTTAGATGTGCTTTATTTTTGTCCTTCAAAAACAAAATTAAAACCATAAATAATAATGTTTCAATTTAATTTCTTGTCCTTTAACTTTATTTCAGGTAACGATTTTCTCTTTCATCTTTTTAAATGTCATTTTTGCTCTTTTGATCCTTTTGCACATGAATTTTTAAGTTTCAAATCTATGGTTATTATCACGTGACCTCTTAATCTTCAAACCTATGGTACTTCACCCATGTTTGCATATAAAATATTTAATTTGAAGGTTGAAAACATCTATACAACTAGACAAACAGGACAAAAATGACATAAAAAAAGATAAAGAATCAAATCGTTACTTAAATTTAGCTATGGGACCATGAGTGTAATTTCAAGGCCGGCCCTAGGCATTGGTCGGGAGTGAAGCGGCCCAAGGCCTATGCCTGTAGGGGCACCAATTTTTTCTTACAAGGGACGTGTATATATCAATACTCTTTTTAAAGGGGGTATATATAGCAAGAATCACAAAGAAGGCCCAACCATTTATCAGACTTCAACCCTGTAGCCTTCACCCTTTTTACTTTACAGCTCAACAACATTTCATTCTCACAACCACAAGCCATTACTTTCATTTTCACACCCCTCAACATTTCATTGGCCAAAACACAAAACTTATAAATAAAACGCAGAAGCAACACGTAAAACACAAAATGTCTACTCCGTCCCAAAGACCAAATTTGTTTTTTATTGAGAATGTTTTTTTGTGTTTCAAATTGAAGCGAATCTGAATTTGTATCTAGATTTCATAATATAATAATATGATTTTCATCGTAAAAGTGTCATCCATGGGACATCAAATTTAGTCTTGTGTGATTTTTTATACAATATATCATAAAATTATGATATATTGTATAAGGAGGCTATTTTCTCAAACATGACCTATCATCCATAAAATGCTAGGACGGTGGTGTGTAATTCTTACCTAAATAAAATAGCACTTTAAAAATTATCAGTGACATGGATAGAGAGTACGAGGTTTGCCGCTGTCATGGATTATTCCACTAAGTAGTTATTGATTGCAATATAATGCCATTTTTCAAGTAAAATTAAAACCATTTAATAATTTCACAAACAATATAATAAAATATATGGAAAGAGGGATATATGCCTTCTTGATAGTGTCCAGAGATTCTAAACTCGGATGAATTTTGAAATCATGAAAAGATTTGATAGCAGCATTTGAGCAATATCCATTGTGTTGAAGTTGTACCAGAGGTGGAAATGTTGGACGATATTGTTTGGTACACATGGCAACTAGACCAGGAAGATTGCAAAGACTGATATATTTCAATGCAGGAAGATGAAGGTGAATCTCATTGTGGCTTCGATAATCACCATCATAGTATCCGAATATGTACTCGAATTTGATGCAATCTTTAACATAGATCCTTTGCAATTTTGGGAAGACATCACCCCATTTATTGCCACGATTGTCATCTATTATTATGTTCTTCAACTCACCACAGTTCTTAATTGTCAAAGTTTCCAACAACATTCTTGGTGTAATAGATAGGATAAACAGCGATTTTATCGCCAAAAAATCAGACAGATTAATCTCTTTAATATTGCACATGCTATATGATTGTATTGGAAGACATTGAACATATTCCCATATGTGAAGACGATATGAAAGCTTGGAATGTTCTTGGCCTATTATGTATTTGAGCTTATCACATCTTCTTATTATGATTGCTTCTAGTACCGGATGGCTTTGAGCAGAGAGAAAGGGGAATATATATTCTAATCGGGGACACTCTTCAATAGCAATAACTCTTAGCATTGAAAACATTGATCCACGAATCTTTTTATTATTATCACCATCATCTATTTCTCCTCTTGACTCCTCCCTTTTGTCACACATTACTATGTTTTCCAGTCCCTCACAATTAGCTATTTGCAATTTCTCTAGCGACACCAAGCTTCGAGAGGTCGATGGTTGAAATACAGAAACTAACATCGGACAATTCTGCAGATTGATGATCTTTAGGTTGGTGAGGTTTACCTTGCATTTAAACAAGATTTTCAAATGTTTACAGTCCTTGATTGATATCTCCTCTAAATTCTTCAAAGATTCAAAGGAAACGGGACCATTAAACAGTTCTTCCAAATTTTCCATTCTATCCAGTTTTAGCACAACCAACTTGGACAAGAAGACATTTGGTACTTGAACCCCAATACCATCAGTGTCAATGAGGTGCTGAAGCTGTGACATGCAACTCAAACTAAGTTCAACTATATCATTCATACCTTGATCCATAGAAACAATATCGGGTATGAGATTTCGCCATCCCCCCTGGATTCCAGTTAGCCTAAGAACCGCAGTTGTTTGCATACAATACTTGAGTGTTGTTTCAGATAAGAAAACCTCGTCCTTTTCTACAACAGAGACATGCTTTGATGACCAATCATTCACTGATCTCCGATGTTCATCGATACAAAACCTTTGCAATTTAGGGAAAGTTATTTCTCGGCAAAAATCATTAAAACTACCCGTGAAATACAACTCTTCAAGTAATGAACATCTTTCTATCACTTCAAATGGATTATTCCTTACAATTCTACAACACTCCAAGTTCAACAATCTAAATTTCTCTAGTTCTGCAATTCCATGCGGCAATTCATCAATTTTACAGTCTTTCAAATCAAGTGTCACAAGACTTCGCAAAATTGCCAAAATAGAGATATCACCCAAATCAACAAGCGTAAAGAGAATAGATCGAATATTCTTCAACGACTTAATCGATTGAGGTAATGATAGAGCTATCTTTTGATAATGGTCATTTAACAAATGAAAAACTCGAAGGCCATTATTATTTTCAAAAAATGAATCCGGCACTTTAATTTTCACATCGTGGCAGTCTTCATCCTTATAGACGGTGACAATTAGAATCTGAAGCATAGAACCATCCAGCTTATATGAAAACACATCCTTCAGCTTTCCTTCACAGAACAAATATTTAATATTCTTCTCCCTTTCAACAATTTCCTTTTGATTTTTACCATCCAATTTTACTCTTTGAATCTCTTTGTTTGCTATCTGTCGGGCTGCATTACGAACCAAGTCGTGCATTTTCACTTTGTTTTGATTGTCCTCCAACAATAAACAACAATCTAGGAGTTTATGTCTGTAATAAAAAGCAATCTTTCGAAAAGCATTGTACGTTGGATAATTTTCCCCAAAAAACCCTGCTCCTATGCCAAGTCTAGTTACCATTTCAAAAGGAATTTTTTCATCTTCCTGAAGTACAGAGCACAAGAGGAACAGTCTCTTGGCCGTTGCATCCTCCATATTATCATAGCTCAAGTTCAAGCTTGTATAAATTTTAAATGGTATATCATCCACATCATGCATCAGCACATCTTTTTGCAAGGATTTTAAGGCCACATCCCATTCTTCCGGACGTTGCTTGCCCATTAAACTACTGGCGATAGCAGCAATTGCAAATGGTAATCTTTTGCTTTCATTTGAAATAATACGACCCTTGTCAAGCAAACTTTTATTTGAAATTTCACTTAGACCAGCATGCCTTTGGAACATGATCCAAGCGTCTTCTTCAGATAAGAGATCCAGTTGGATTGTCTTACTGCATCGTAATGTTTTGCACACCAATAGACTGCACGTGGTTATAAGAATTCTACAACCTGTTTGATCGACACTGTCTGGGATCCCGATAAGTTCAAAATGAAACTGGAAAAGGTCCCCTACATCATCCAATATTAAGAGAATCTTCTCACCATTGGTTAATCTAAGGCGTAGTCTCATGGCCCGAGCTTCTATACTTCTCTCAACTAATTTCAAACTTAAGGATCTTGCAATATCCTCTTGATACCTTTCATAATCTGAAGAAATTGACACTTTCGTAAAGATGACGTGCATAAATTGTTTGGATTGCATAAGTTTCTTACCCATTTCTTGAGCTAATGTAGTTTTTCCTATGCCCCCCATCCCTTGCAACCCAATTTTATAGTTGTTGTCATCTGTTAGTGCATCCAAAAGCTCCTTGTATTTGGATTCTCTACTTTTAAAAGAAATATAGTTTACTGATGAACAACCTTCAATATCTGGAGGACAAGCAGGGAGTCTGATTGAAAGTTCCTTTCCCGTTTCAATCAACTTTTTAATTTGCACCTTCTTATTTGCCAGTTCCTTTCCCCTTCTATATCGCAATATGCAATGAGGACAAAATCCAAAAAAACATTTTTGTTTTGTATTTGTGTCTTCTTGAATGAGTTTATCAACTTCTTCGTCCCATAAAAGAGTATCATCTTCAACATCTTCACCTCTACTTTTTGCAATTTCAATATGTTGATGAACAATTTTCCTTTCCGCTTCTAACCAACTTTTTTCTTCTTCGAGTTCCTTAGCAAACGAAGTAAAACAACATGTATAACGTGGTTCTTTCAGCGCCCCATTCATCAATTTCTCCATACTAAGCTTTAACATATTGTCAGAAAACTTGCCATCTAAATCATTTTCATTATTTTCCAAAAAAACAAAAACATTTTCAATAAATCAAAGTTAGAAGTTATGTACAACATTACTACAATAGACTAAAGTTAGGAATAAATGTTCAACTTTGCATAAAATTGAACATTTTGGGAACCAAAATAAATAAGGACTCCAATTTTGGTAAATTTTCAGCTAGGTAGGTGGTTAGTGACTTAAATTGGTCACGTGCATACCGATACTCTGTTATATAATGTAAATTAGGGTGGGGAGAATTGATTTTGACATAATTGAGATTGACTAAATTGATTTTGATTAAAAGTGAGTTATGTGTGAATTAATTTATGTTTAGATACAACATTTTAAAAAGTGATTCTTATTGGTTGATACTGTTCGGAGAGTTTGGATCAAAATTTCTTGTGAGTGCATAATTAAAAAATTAGCTCTTGACTTAAATTATATCATTTATATATTTATCTTTCATTACTTTTGGTCATATTAATTTATTAATTTTATTACCTTCTTTGTGACAATATTTTAAACGTAGATTCAAATTAGGGATGGCAATTGGACCCAGGTCCGATGAGCACCCACAAAAAATACCCGCACTGGGTCGGGTGAAATCCCGCTTTTGTGGTTATGGGCTTATGTTCGGGTAATTAGCCGCAAATTTAGATGGATATTGGTGCAGGTAATGGCACTATACTACCCAGCTTCGCAACCCGCATATACATATTTACATAATATAATAAATATTTTTTTAATTTTTGGTGTACAATTATTTAATTTATTTAGCTATTTAAGTATAAACTTAAACCTAAAATCTAATACGGTAATCGTTTCATTATTGCCTTCATAAGCTCACGAGCTACAAATTTATGATTTAAATCAATTTGATGTTTATTTTAGCATGCACTTTTTTGTATGTATTTTGAATATTTTTATTTTAATTTTCGAGGAATATTTTGGATGTTTTTTTATTTGGCTAAATACTATGATTTCTACTATTTTATGAGTTGCTTTAAAAAAAATTTGGATCATAGTTTTATTTCAGTTGTGATGTTTTTTATTGTCTTTTTATAATTAAAGTGCGGGTAACGGGTACGGGTATGGACACTTAGCCCATAGGGTATGGGGAAGGGCAGTAAAGTTGTTACTCACAAGAGTACGGGCTCGGTTATGGCCATTTTTTACAAAAGCGGGTATGGGGAAGAGTACTATAGTTGTAATACCCATACTAAACGTATCTAGAAAGTTTAGCATGTGCATTATCTTTAGTACTGGATGCATTAAAATTTACAACATAAATTCTACGAATGAATATTTTATACAACAACACGCGTTCGTACAAACAACAATACAATACTACATGTCCAAAGTATATAAAATACATCCTTAAAGTCCAAGACATCCTGCAGCGGGTACGAACGAGCTCTTGCTGAAATATCCATCCGGCTACAAGCTTGCTAAAACAACCTGTTGATCTGCAACAAATAA
>Ga0315915_1010031_pt1 | contig 10596 bp, 7 predicted proteins | sample MpolbnodulesMG_FD_207738 | JGI IMG/M metagenome (GOLD analysis project Ga0315915, IMG submission 207738) | Medicago polymorpha root nodule microbial communities from Los Angeles, California, United States - branched nodules | ecosystem: Host-associated > Plants > Roots > Nodule | place: USA... | reverse complement strand
GTACTAAGTGACGTAAATTCTCTTCCAATTCCTTAAGTAGCAAATCAGTCATAAATTCTGTTAGGCTTTCTTACCCTGCAACTCTTTCTCGTACCCTTAATTTCAGCATTAGATGCAACCTGTCCTTGATCATTAACAGAATACGATTCGCCACCTGATGGTGCCACGTTGCCTTTTCTAATCTTAACAATGTCTAGCTTTAATTTCTTTCTTGGCGGAATTGTGTCTTCTAGAGCATCCAATTCAAAATTTGTTGGAGAAACTATTTCTTCTTGCTCATTGGATTGACAATCTGATGAAGACACAATCTCTTCTTCATCATGTGAATCAGAAATTGTTGAAGAAACTGTTTCTTGTTGATATATCCAGCGAAAACCACACTCTTTTATCTCTACTTCGTCATATAGAGTTTCATCAATAAAGAATGTAAATGTAAGTTTTGGATTGTAACTGGTGCTGTTCACATCACTAATGGCTTATGTTTGTTCAACTGCATCCATTATCTGCTTGCAACTTCCAGGATCATACCATACAAGCAAATGATCTGACATCATGTGGATTGAAGTATCAGTCCAGGGTTTTTGGCGGAAGGTGTCTCTTCCGAAACTTGTTAGAGAGATTCTTTCACCTGAACTATTGTCCAAGTAGCACTCACATCCAAAACCTGCATCATATCCGATATAGCCTTGAGAAAGAACCAAGTAGTAGACAAAACCCAACAAATTAGAAGGAAGCTCAAGAGTGACAGAAACTTCAGTAGAAGAGTAATGGAACCAATTTTCCATGCCAGGCATAGCAGGTAAGAACAATTTCTAATTTTCTTCATGTTCTGAATATTCTCTTGCTTGAAGTTCAATCCCATCCATAGAATCTTTCAAAACTGTTCGGTATGAATGTGGATCCAAATTGTTACAGTTAAGGAGCACAGTAAAACCAGGAATAGGTTTGTCATATGGTTCACCCGTTGAACTCAACACTACCTCAAGAGATTCACAATCCCAGACAACCAATTCTGGAATGAAGCCTTCAAGTGCCGGAATAGATTGAAGCAATGTACAACGGTAAACATTAACTTGTATGAGTCGGGGAAGATACTTAATGCTTTCAGGCAAGCTTTTAATGAACATGTCAATCAGTGTTAAACTCTTTAATGATGATAGTATGGAGATACTGTCTGGGATTTCAAACAAGTTAGGAATATAATGAAAGGTTAAGATTTTTACACACATGAAGGCAGGACTAGAAAGTACTTTATCTAAGGTAATGAAAAGGTCATGTTCAGGGTTCAGTGGACTTGATAGCCAAATATTATTGCAAAAGTTTACAGGAAGATCAACAAGACAATCACTAATAGGAAAACCAAGGTCTTTAATATTTTGTGTATGCAATAATGATGATGGAAGTTCATTCTTATCCCACTCTGTAATAAACAAACTCAAATGAATGGAAGAAAATGGGACTGAGAACACTTTAAGATTGCTGCATCCCCTAGCATTAAAAAAATGGAGGGCTGGTGAACAAGTGTTACTCGAAAGGCTCTTTAGTGATATACATCTTTCCAGGATTAATCTTTCAAGCTTTTGGAGATGGAAAATTGATGAATCAACTTCAGGCATGCTTTAGATTCGGAGAACCAGACACATTTGGACACTCTATCAGCTTTGTGGAGCCACTGAGGTCAATTATCTCTAAATTGGGCACATTCTGTAACAAAATACAATTAATCAAAAAAGTCAGTACATTTTCTTAAATTCTACTGATTTCAAATTTCATTTTTTCTTAGATGCTTGGATGGGCACATTAGTTTTTCGTTTGAGTACAGTTTTTGTTCTCCTATTTTTTTCTTCGGGGAATTCTCCTATTTTGTTAAAACCACAATTTTAGTCTGACAAGATAAATATAAATTTATTTTCAAAAAATTAAATATAACAAAATGACATGTAATTAAATGATTATGTATTGAGTGTTGAAATTAGGTCTAAATCCATAAGAAAACCAGCTTCTTGATAAATTTTTATCAATAGTATTATCTATTCAACTTGGGACTTGAGTTTTTTTTGATATTCCCCACTACACACAACACTAATGAGTTTGCTAGATATATTAATGGTGAGTGGTGAGAATCAATAGGCTTTGATACCATGCTGAAATTAAATCTAACTATACATTTATAAACTCTTATCAAGAGTCATTTCCATCCAATTTGGGACTTGAATTTTTCCCATTATTGAGTATTATTATATCCAACAAAACAATAGAGTACTAGAGTCTTCACTAAAAGGTACTACTATTATAATTTGAAGAACAAAATAAATATTCTTTTTTGTCCATATAAAATTTATAAATTTTATTTATTGAGACTATCAAATTAGTTTTTTTTTCTAATATTCGTAAATTTTATTTTATGAATAATGAAAATAATTGTTAAATAAATCATTAATTATCTTTTAGAAAAAAAATTATTTCAGAAATGGCAAAATCGAGAAATTCAATTACTTTATTTCTCATACACACCAGACAGTATCACAATTTTAAAGTTTATTATAATAATTATTAATGAGAACTTTTACATAATAAATGTCATATATATATATATATATATATATATATGAAAAATTCTTAAATGTAAAAAAAACCTCAACGTAAAAAAAATGTTAAAGAACGTAATTTGAAATATGTATAAATATACCTTTAACCCCTGCAAATATATAGTTTTGTTTTTATAGTTTAGTTCATGTAAAAAAAATAAAAAATTAGTCCCTGAAAATATATAATTTTTATTTTGGTCTTTCGTATTTTGTTTTAGTCCATGCAAAATCTATTCATTTCAGGTTTTATTTTGAGGAATTAAAATCAAATATTCTATATACTACAATGATCAATTCCAACATGAATCAATTTTGCATTGACTAAAACAAAACAAGAAACACCAAATGCAAAAAAATATATATATATATTTGTAGGAATTAAAATAACATTTGATATTTGCAAAGATGATTTACATATTTAAACTTTAAAAAAATTATATAAATCCAAAAGAAATGTTCGGCTATAGGTTGCTCTTCACTTGTAACTCACCATGATGAAAAACTACCTTGGAACCGTAATAGACGTTGTCTTATTTTTTACTATAAAATACTTAATTTTATCATCACAGAAGAAAAAAAAATATATGGATAATCCTTACCAATACTCCATTCCAAAGTTTTTCCACATGGCTTTCTCTCAAGGAAAGCTCCACAAGCATTTCAGGACAAAAGGTTGGTGGAAGAGACTTCAATGGATATTTATCCCACAAAAGATATTTCAAACTTTCTGGCAGTGAGTTTAGACCATGTGGAAGTCTTATAGAATTAATTCTCTTGTGGTCTCGAACAACAAGTAACCTTAGATTTATCATCTTTTCAAATGCTTTGGGTCTTAAATTTACATCTGTGCATTCAGTAGCATCTAAAAATATGGTTTCAACCATCTCAGATCCCTGGAAGGAAAAATAAAATCTATATCGTTAGTATTTATGTAGTAAGTTGCATTTTTTGAATAAAAAAATATGTCTGGGAAGGTAAGTGATGTTATCATTCTCTTACTCTATTATTTTTCAATACATCACAAACTTCCTTGGGATCACATAATCTACTGCGTCGTCCGAGATTCTTACGAGATTCTTCACGAACAATTTGTTTTCCCATTTCTTGTATCAAGTCATGCATTTGTATGCAATTGTTAAAGTCAACTCTTATAAGAGCCTTGTCTAAAAGATGACTTATTCCTATATCAGCGAAGAAACCACATTCATTTAATATTTTTGTCATGCTATCCCTTTCATGCCCTTTGAAAAAGCACGCAATGTCCAAAAATATATTTTTCTCTTTATCATCCAATTCATTATAACTCAATCTAAATATAGAATCAATTTCGTTGTTTGGAATTTTTTTCAGTTTAGCTAATGCACATTCCCATTCAATTTCACTTTTACAACGAAGTGATGATCCCAATACTGTCAAAGCTAAAGGGTTTCCTTTGGCATAATCAATTGCTCTTTTTGAGAGCTCCACATATCCATCCTTAGGTGAGACTTTCTCAAAAGCATTCAAGCAGAAAAGCTGGAGAGAATTTTGGGAGTTCATCTTCTTAACTTCATAAATTTTGTCAATTCCTCCGCTTATTAGCACATGCTTATCCCTTGTAGTGACAATGATTGTGCTACCGGATCCTAGCCAACCATGTCCCACTCCAATCAAGTTATGAAGAAGTTTTGAATTATGTACATCATCTAGTACAATGAAAGATTTCATGCCTTTTAGTCTACTCCTAATCATGGGTGGTATTACTTTGGGAGTGTCAAAATCAAGATCTTCCCCTAGTAACTTGGAAAGAAGTTTGTTGCATGTGTAATTGATTCCATGCCTTTTTGATACTTCTGTCACATTTTCTAAGAAGCAACCGCCTCCATATTTGAAAGAGACCCTTTGAAACATAGCAGCAGCAAGAGTTGTCTTACCTGTGCCTCCCATACCCCAAAGTCCAATTATTTAAACTTCTGTTGAATCAAATTTTATTAAGGAACGAATGCCCCAATAGTTTTCATCAAGTATGAAATTACATGTCATATCATCTGTGAATTGGTGATTTAATTTTCCTAATACAACTCTTGTAATGTCTTCAATCAAGTCAGATTCAGTCCTAACATATTCGAACAAATTACAAAATAATTAGTACATATATAACGTGAATGCCAACCAAAGGTAAAATTCAAATGTTCATCTAAATATTAAAATTGAAGTATTAGGCAAAACTAACGGGATATATAAACATTCACACGAGTCACTTACATTTGTATGTGATGACATGCTGTCATTACGTAATTTTTAGGACTTATTTTGACATTTTGATAGAGTTCTGAGGCAATATGAGATATCTAGGGGTGCGAAAAGCAGAAAATCTGGAAGGCCACGATTTTCAGAGGTGTGACACGATTTTTGGTCCAAAATGAAGGTGTGGTTCTGCCACTGAAATCGTGCCACGATTACTGGTGGCGTGACGTGATTTTGCTGGTGGTGTGACACGATTTTTATAGGCGTGACACGATTTTGGGTGCAGAAAATATTTCCTATTTAAGCTGAAGTCAGTTCCAGAAACAAGCGTTACGATTTTGGAGAGCAAAAGTGCGATTTTGATACCTGAAGACTACTGAAGGGGCGATTTCATCTTCCTTTTACCAGTTCATGTATGTTTTAATTATTCCATTGATTATGCTATTTGTAAACTCGATTATGAGTAGCTAGATCTCTTAGAGATTAGGTCCGAGATGAATCTGTGTAACCCTAATTGAAACATATTGCTGTGAAACTCTATTTATTGTGAATGACAATCTAGTTTTTATTCAATTCAATTGTTCTTAATGCTTTTTATATCCTGATCAAATATAAACATGATTTCGTGAGAATGAATGACTAGTGACCATAGCTTTCTATTTAGACCTAAATTGAATTGTTCAAATAAACATGGTTAGTCTAAGAATGAATAATCCTTTATTTGTGATATTAGGTTAACGTTTGTAAAACCTTCAAAGATTATTATACCACCTAAGGAATTAGGTGCTGTAGTTTGAGAAGAGGGTCCTAAGTCAAGAGATTGATTGGAGCTATTTTGTTAACTATCGTGAAACTAGAGAATCATTCATAAGAATAGGTGCAGTGGACCAATTAGGGAACACAGAGGATTCGAAAGACCTGATCTCATCTCTCCTTATCTTTTCCAAAACTATCTTTATTTTCTGATTATTTAATTTTATACAATCAAATCTACTGCCTCGGGCGCCAAAATATTTTACACATCCTAGATAGTAACCTTATTGCTAAATTGAGATTAACACAGTCCCTGTGAATACGAGCTAATAAATTTTATTACTTCGATAGTTTTAGTACACTTGCTAAAAGTCTATCAGTATGCATGTTTTAAATAAATATGTATTGAATTGGGCATGATTGTCAAATCTTCTTAAATTAACATTTTTTCACTTTTACTTTATTGGATCCTACATAGTCTCTTTTAGTTTGCTAGTCTCTAGGCCTTAAATTAGTTAATTAGTTAGATAATATTATTACTAATTTTCTCGGTTGTGATCAGCATTTATAGGTGTGAATTAGGTATTCTATATACGCAATTGCATGGATTAATCTCAAGAGTTGTTGTTAGTCTCTTAGCCTTAATTAACTAGCTTAATTAATTAATTTTTTAGCGAAACTTAGTTAATTAGTTAGATAATATTATTACTAATTTTCTTTGTTGTGATCTGATCGGGTTTATCACCTTTATCATTCCTATATATCTTGTATTTGTTTGTATAGTGTATGTATCTTCTATATACAATTGTAGGGATTAGTCTTTCAAACCGTATATAATCATAATTGGTGACCAAACTCTTTCTCAATAAACATTATTAAAGATATTCAGTGAATCCCTTTCACATTAGTAACATATTTTACTCCGCCTAATCGTTCTTCTCAGAAATTAAATTTTCCTCCTTCAAACCAATGTCAAATATTTTTATATTTCTGAGCAATCATGTATGCAACAAAAAAAAAAAAATTGGATATGTGTAAGTGATAAGATTTTAAAGTCAACATTTTAATCATATTGTAGAAAATATATATTGATATTGTAGAAAATTTATATCGATATTGATATTGTCATTTAAAGTCCCATGTTGGTCCGGGTTTAGTTTTGGGAAATCAATCGGATCCACTTTTCTTCTCAAAAGGTCTTTTTTCGAGTAAAGATCATCCTGTTTGCTTGAAATAAATTGATATCGTCATTTGGTAAGATACATAAAAAAAATAGACAGTGGATCCTACCACTAAATAGACTCCATCGTTATTAATTAATTAATTTTTTTTTTTTGTGTTCTATCTCTCCAAATAGGAGAAATGAAGATAATTTTGACTCCTTTTTTTTTTTCTCTTCCTTTTTCTTCGAAAATTCTGATTCTTTTAGGATTGGTTAGTCCCCATTGATAATTTATACTAATTTGTGGATACTTCCTTAAAAAAAAAACTAATTTGTGGATACTAAAGTCTTAAGTAATGAAAATAATGAAGCTCCGATTATATTTGTTTCGTTTCATTGTTGAGCTTCTTTCATTAATAAAGAAAGTTGGTAGAGATATTGCATATTATATACAGAGGTCGGGATTCGAACCTCGAACACCCCACTTCTCCACGTTTATATGTGTGAGCTTTAGCCACTAGGCTACTTGACTAAAAAAAAAAAAAGTTTTATGCGGTGTTGAGGAGTGTGGCATGGGTATCCTTGTTTTTTTTCCTTTCTTTTTCTTCAAGTCATGTACCTTTGATAATAAAGTATGGGCAAATTACACTTACCTCCCCCAAGGTTTCTTTCAACGACACGGATACCCCCCTCTAGTTTTAAAAAAACATCCACCTGCCCTCTAAACTAACCCGGTTAACCTAGAATGTTTGATAGTTTCTTTGTTAACAACTCTGCTTTATTTAATTACAACAAAACTCCATTACAATACAATCGATGACATAGAGTAGTAGTCGTAAAATTGATGATGTTAATGATGCTGGTGAGTGAAGTAATTTTATTGATTCAATTGAACTTGAAATTGAAAATGACCAAAACTCAGGGTAAGTGGTGAATAGTTTTAGAGTTTCATTGGAGAAAGGATTTGGAGTAATGGTGTGTTTGGTGAATCAATTTTCAGCACACACACAAAAAACGATGGGTTAATTTTGTTTTACATTTTCCATTATGATTCCTTTATTTTGTTTGTTATTATGTGATTTGTTTTCCGATCAGTTTCCGATCATTTTGCATTATACATTAATCAGTTTCCGATCATTAATTACTCCCTGTAATGTATAAAAGGAAACTGTAGTTTTGTTTTTGTGTTGCAAAAGAGATTAATTTTGTTATAATCATCATTGTTGAATCATACATTTCATTCACCAATTTGTTTTTCCTATTTCTCTAGCCTGATGAATCCGAAGATTTAGTTTGTGGTGTATGCTGATTGATGAATTGTTTACTAGTTTTATGACTTTAATTCATTTATTTATAATCAAATTGCTCTTCGCATTGTGTAACTTTTTTGAATTTGCCACAGGTTAGCACCAATTTTTCATGTTGTCATGGTCAAAGACATCGGTAGCTGATACAAGCTTCCATTTCAACAAATAAGTTAACCGACTAATAACGGTGTTAACATACAAGGGGGGAATATGTTAATTAAAGAAACAAATAAGGGAGTTTAATGTTCATTTTTAAACTAGAGGGGGTCTATGTGTTGTTTAAAGAAACCTCAAGGGAGGTGAATGTAATTTTCCCATAAAGTATTGATTTTTTCTAGACGCCTGTAAATATCTCGTTACATCTCGAAATAACCAAAATATTCTTATTGTGAAATTAAATTTTCAAAACTAAACCATAAACATTCTAGAATCCCTGCAGCACAAATCTATGATGCCCAGTTCTCCCGCTTTTGATGCCTAAATCCCTTAAACTTTGAAGAAATATAATTGAAACTCTAGCAGAGAAAAATGTTGGTTGCAAGTGTTGGCTTGAATAATATATAATATATTATAAGCAAGACAACTAGCATAAGGTTAATTTGAACCATGTTTATGGGGATTTCATTTCCCTTGATCATTCCTGTGATTAAGATCATGTATATCTCTAGTCACTTCACATACGAGTAAAAACCCTTTACATCGGTATTAATTTAAGAGCAATGCTATATATGACGAAGGATATTATAGCGAAGGGTTAATTTTGATAATCTATGCAAAGAGTAAAAACCTGTATTTGGTGGAATGAAAACCAGACAAATTAGCAACTTGAAAAAGAGCATTCTTCCAATTTTGCATCATCTTATCATTGTTGCCTTTCTTCTTGTGCTTAGCCAATGCAGTGCCATAACTCCCGGTCTGTTTCCGAACGTGTGAAGGGTCAACATGGTAGAACACAGGAAGAATAACAACGTTGTCATCTTCATTTTTGTTACTACACTCCATTATTTCAACGAGTTCGTTCAAGCACCATGTTGAAAACGCATAGTTCTCAGAGAACACGACAAGAAACAGAGTGGATTGTTTGATTGCTTTCACGAGTTCTGACCAAACATCATCTCCTTTTTCGATCTTGTTGTCTATGTAGGTATGGATATAGGATCGACACAGAGCAGCGTAAAGATGGCTTGTGAATCCCGTGCGAGTGTCGTCGCCTCTAAAGCTGATGAAAACATCATATTTTTTCATAGGTACAGTAGCAGCATGAGAGGAAGAGGAAGAAGAAGAAGCCATAGATATGTATGTGTTATTGTTCTTAGAATGTGGGAGCACCCTTATACATAAAAGCACATTTTCTTAAGGCGTGTGGACCCCTTTCTTAATCTCCATAATTTACCTTTAACCACTCTTTCTTCACGCATTGCAGAAAAATGAAAAAGTGGAACACCATGAGTGAGACCTTTACTTTTTTTCCTTTTGATTTATAATATATGATTTATTTTATATTTCTTTATATCATATATGATTTTCTTTTTGACAACTTGTGATATAGTATATGATTATTTAGTGCAGTTGTTTGAGTAAATGTACAATTTATTTCCTTTTTTAATAGGCAAATGTTATTTATTTTGTTATATAGTGAAGTTAGTAGTTACCGGATGGAATATGGGACTTCTTTCTTATAACTCCTTCAATGTTCCTTTAAAAGTTTTGTGTTTGTTTTGATCCAGTAAAAAAAATTATTTATGTAAATATGTATGCATTTTAATTAAATTATTTCTGCCATTTAACTACATAAAATTAGATTCACATTCATGTTAGAAAACCTGTTGTTAGGAAATATGCCGCAACTAGAACAATGAAAAAAATCAATGACGACAACCTTTCCAGTTTCCATAGCACGCGTTTCTGGCTTCGGCATTAGCCTTTAGGTCGATTAACCCTATTAATCTATGTATATTAGAATGCAAGAAGGTGTACCGGAAGTCAATATGTAAATGAGGTGAGTGAGAGTTTTAGACATAGAATGAAAATATACATTGATTGGTGATGATTTTAAAATTATATAATCTTTATATTTCTTCCTCAGAACGACATGTCTGATGTGAGCTATAACCCATCCCTGCAAACACAAAAAGACAGATTTATATCAGCACACAAGTACCATACAAAAAACTAAACATTTACGATTAACTTTAAAAAAATAAGAAAATAATATATTACCACAAGCAAGGTCATGTAACCACCAACGGAGCCAACATGTTCGCTGGAGGTAAGATTCAACTGCTCGTACAAGAAAGCAAGTCCCATCGCGCCCCATGACCACTTGCCTATGTTAGGCAAATCCCGACCATCCAAAGCAGACTAACGGTTTTGCTATTCTTGCCGGCAAAAAGGGTGTAGCCAAGCAAGAGCAACAAAAACGCCTTCACACAGGCGGGCCTAATATGACTCAGCTCCTCCTCCTCCTCCTCTGATAAATCCTCCCCTAGCAAATGGTTACACCTATTCAACAGGTGCTCATCACGCTCTTTCAGGGCCGTGTAAGTGACACATGCACCAA
>Ga0315915_1010026_pt1 | contig 10599 bp, 7 predicted proteins | sample MpolbnodulesMG_FD_207738 | JGI IMG/M metagenome (GOLD analysis project Ga0315915, IMG submission 207738) | Medicago polymorpha root nodule microbial communities from Los Angeles, California, United States - branched nodules | ecosystem: Host-associated > Plants > Roots > Nodule | place: USA... | reverse complement strand
TCAAGTTTTCATTTTGGTCCCATAATTAATAAAACGTACATTTTAGTCCCTCACTTTTTCCTCTGTTTGTCAAATAAATCCCGACCGTTAACTTTTAACTATAAATGTCTATGATGGACCAACTTTAAAAGTGGTCCATAATTAATTTTGTTAAACTTAACCATTCGATCTATTTATCATAAAAGGGACCGTTGGATCATGCAGTTCCATCTATTTATCATAAAAGGGGCCGTTAGATCATGCAATTCCATTGTATCTTATGATGTATGACCAACAACTAATTTTTTTTCTTCATTTCTTCATCTTCTTCCTTCCTCATCTTCATATCATCTTCATCAAAAATCTAAAAAAACCCATAAAATCATCCTCACCTCTCTCCCACGGCAAACCACCCTCACCTTCGCTAAATCCTTCACCTCTGATGAATTCTGTACCGACGAAATCTTCCTCCAAACCTTCGGCCGCAAAAGCAAGGAATCCGAAAATCCAAAATCCAAAAAGCTTTGCACATAAACCTCAATAATAGGTGAAGATCTTGTTGTGTATGAGATATTGCGGTGTAGAACTGAAAAGAGAGAGAACAGTGGGGAGGTTATTAAGAGAGGATTTAAAAATGAAGATTGGGTTGTGAAGTGGGTGAACGGATCTATGTGTATGTGAAATTGTGAGAAGATAAATGTATAAGCCTTATATATGATAAGCACTTCGTGTAAAATAAATTGCAGAAGATTAACAAACTCACCAGAACGGCGGTTGTTTGCGACGGCGATGGTGGAAGAAAGTGAGATTCGAGAGACAGAGAAAGGGGCTGATATACGTTTTCAATTTTCAATATTTTTTTTCTTAACAAAACTCTATCCAATATTCCAATTTTATTTAGTTCACTAATGATAGATTAATGACTTTGGTGATAGATTAAGTGTTTAATTTTTTCTTTTATGGGTTTAAAGATAAAGATGGATGGATGTCTATGATGATTATGATGAAGATGAAAAGATGAAGAAATGTAAGAAAATATTAGATGTTGTTGACTCACCGTAAGATAAAATAGACATACGTAATTCAATGATCATCCTTTAAAACAAAAGATCACACGGTTAAAATTAACAAAATTAATAAGGTCTACGATGAACCACTTTTAAAGTTGGTCCAACGTAGACATTTAGAGTTTAAAGTTAACAGTCAGGATTTATTTGGCAAATGGAGGAAAAAGTGAAGGATCAAAATGTACGCTTTATTAATTGTGAGACCAAAATAAAAACTTAAAATTATTCAAGGGACCATTAAATCAAATAAGCCTATTACCTAGTAAACTCTTTTTTTGAGACCTAGTAAACTCTTTATGAAGTTGCGTTATTTTTTCATTTATTGAACTTCTTTTGTCGGTTGCCCAAGCTATCACCACCAACCAGGTAGCTGCAATATAATTCCATTTACGACTCACATCTCTCAAGTCTCAACAAATGTTCTTCCATGGCTACCGGATCCAACCAACTATGTCGTATTAGTACATTACAATTACGTTTGTTTTAACTTTAAAAGAAATAGATTTTGTATATGAATTATAAAAGGCTAAAATATGGTTTTGGTTCCTGCAAATATGTCTCTTTTTGGTTTTAGTCCCTGTAATTTTTGTTGTTGTTTTTGGTCCCTGCAAATATGTCTCGTTTTGGTTTTGGTCCCTGATCCAAATTTTGTGATAATTTGCACACGTGGCACATGATGACTGAACCCATTCATTAAAAAAATAGTCCCTGCAAAATCTTTTGATTTTTAAAAAGGTCCCTGCAAAATATTTTACTTTTGAAAATAGTCCCTCCAGGGACTATTTTCGGGACTATTTTCAAAAACAAAATATTTTGCGGGGACCAAAAACAACAACAAAAATTACAGGGATTAAAACCAAAACGAGGCATATTTGCATGGACCAGAACCATATTTTAGCCATTATAAAAAAAAAAAAAATATTTTGATTTGTTTACAACTCAAAAAACCCACGTTATAAATAAAGATTTTTAATTTGTTTATGTGCTACCTTCTTGTTTTAAACAAAAATAGATTTTAGAAAAGATAACTTTAATAGTTTTTCAGAGCTCGTTTATTACAAATTAAAAAATAAATAATTTTGAAATTCAATAATTGTTTTAAGAGATTTTATAAAAAAAATGGAAGGTAATTTGTTTTCTCTACTATAATAAAAAATTAAATTGTTTGAATACAACTACATCAGTGTAATTTTTTAATTGCAAAATTACCATTCCCTAAAAAAAATTACAAATTACCATGAAGAACATTACATACAGGGAAACACAAGTACTATTATATATATTGGAATATTATTTTTTAAAAATTTCTAATGAGAAAAAAAAAACCTCCGTCTTGTTTACTCTCTCCTTTAGAAAAACCTATTTTGTTAGAAGTTACTCATAACAACTTCTCTTTTGAAATTATTTGTTAATTTTTTTTTAAATCTATTTTTTTACTCTTAAAAAATAATATTCTTTTTTTAAAAAAAAGACGCTATAGCAAACGAGCTCTCGTTTTAGAGTCAAAAATGATTTTTATATTGTTTTTTATTAAAAACAAAAACTAAACAAACACTAAAAAATTTACATGGTATTGAGGAAATGGATTTTTCATGAGTCAACTAGACAAATTTTAATGGGTTAAATATGTTCTTAGTCCCTATAAATATACTAATTTTTTGTTTTAGTCCCTTAAAAATAAATTATTTTCACTTTTGGTCCATCCTTTTAAGTAAACTCTTGTGTAGAATTCATATTTTTGAATAAAATTTTGCATAAAAGTTTATAATATTATAAAAATCTGTCCAAAAAAAAAGAATAGAATTTTTTAACAAAACATGAAGTAAATATGAATTTTATATTTTTCGGCGGTTAATAATTCATGTTTTATTAGAAAATTATAAGTTTTTTTTTACAATATTCTATATATTACTGCACAATTTCATTAAAAAAATACATAATTTGACTTCAAAACATGGACCAAAAGTGGTGATTGAAAAATTTATAGGGACTAATAGTCGAAGGAAAATTTTAGAAGGACTAAAACGAAAATTTGATATATTTATAGGGATCAAAAACATATTTAATCTAATTTTTGTTAACTGAAAATTGTTGCGCTCAATGGCCAAATTACATTTTGAGGGCATTGAGTTGTGGATGTCTAACCATTATCCACTTACGCTAACGATAGATGAGGAAGTCTAAAAATTTGGCATTAGCATCATACTCAAAATCTAGAATGTAGAATCAATGAGGTTAATGATCGCATTTCTTTCCCTGATGTTAAGGGGGAGGAGTACTATATAGAGATGGATGGAAGAGGTGGAGGAATTACATTCCTTGTCAACTAACTTGTTTTCTTTGTCAAAGATCAATACTAGTGTGCAATGGTAAAAATCAAGAATGAATTGGTTGAAAGAGTGAGACACTAATTCTAAATTTTCCATGGAATTATATCTTTTAGGTGGCGATCTAATGCTTGGCAGTGTGGGATTGTGATATTTAAAGATCCCAGGGCCGGATGAAATAAATTTTAGGTTTATCAAGGATTTTTTGGTGGAGTTAAAAGGTGATTTTATGCGCTTTTTATTTGAGTTTCATCATAATGGTAAGTTGATAAAGGGGTTTAAAAGTACTTACATAACTCTAATTCCTAAGGTGAAAAGTCCTCAACCTCTAGCAAATTTTAGACCTATTTCTTTGGTTGGGTGTTTGCATAAGGTGATAGCTAATGTGTTAGCAAATAGATTGAGATGTGTCAAGTGTAATTGGTGGTGTAATATCAGACCCCCAATCAGCTTTTATTTATAAGATTGTTTTATTTATAAGATTGTTTATTTAAGGAGAATAAGAAGATAGACATTATTTTTGTCAAAATAGAAGATATTCATTTTATATATTTTTCATTGTAATCATTTTTATATACTTTATATTACACATTAATTCAATAGTGTTTTAGCTTAAACTTTCTTGAAGAAAAAAAAAGTTACAAAAGGCATTGCATTAATGTTGAATGGTCTCTTAAAGAAAAGTAACAAACTTTGTTTTTTATAATAAAAAGTTTAGATGAATTTGATCTCGAAATTTATCAAGATCATAACAATGAAAAGGTACTTATAATTCATCTACTAACGATGTTGTTACTTACCAAGATCAGATAAAGAAAATGTCCTTACACATCAACTACCAATTTATAAATAATCATAAAATGTTTGATTCTTTAAACATCCTTATTAAACTAGACAGCTGATATCTTTTCTATTTAAAATTTTCATACATCTTATTCTTAATTGTGCAATGATGGACGTGAATAATTTAGTCGACAATCGAATTATTATAAAGCAAGAAGGGGAATAAAAGAACCCTCATTTGCTCTGCTTTGTCTCGTCGGGTTTTTTGTTAATTATTATTCTTCTTGTTATCTTGTATACTATTTTATGAATGTACCATAGTAGTAGACCTATAAGGAAAAGGAGGAATGAACCATGAATTATTCTTGTTGAAAAAACAACAATTATTGGAGAACAGCTAAATAAAGCCTTTTAAAAAAATAAAAATAAATAAATAAAGTATGAAAAAAAAGTTCCATTCGAGGAGTATCAGCAGCATCTATCTTATCCCAACTTTTTAGTAGGTGTGTCTCTTTTAATCAATACAGTGCAATCTTATTGTCACCAAATGAAGATGATTGGAGTTGTTTGGCAAATAAGGAAGGTCCATATACGGTAAGCTCGATTGAGATAATATTTTTAGCAATTCCTTTTTTACTCCTTCGTCTTGGTTAATTTGTGGGAAAGTTATGGGCCAAAAAAATGGTTATCTTCTCTTGACAATTGCTCCATCTAGTTTGTGGTGCGGTTGTGAGAGGGAAGTGGAAGATCGCTTGTATGTGACATGCACGTTTGCCTGGCAAATTGGAAACAAATTTTCAAGTGGTTTGGTGTGGTTTTAGTCCTACCGAGGGATTTATTATTGATGTTGTTCCAAATGTTTTGCCTCTTTGACCGGAAGGGCGGGGTTATGTTGATTTGGCAAACGGTACTTTGGTCAATTTGGAAAGTAAGGAATGATAAAAAAAAACATACAATGTAATTATTTCATGAGTTTTTCTATCTTTGCCCACGTTGAGAAGTTCAAAGTAGCAAGTTTGTATTGGAACTTATGCATTTTATATTAAATATATAATTCTTTAATAAATATTCCCTCCGGTCCTTTTTATTAGAAACAAAAGTGAGAATTTTTTTGGTCCTTTTTATAAGAAGGTTAACCAAGTTTCAAGTATGTTTGAAGCTAAATTTTATTTGTGCTCTTATTTATTATAATAGAGAATATTAAAAGTAGGTAAGTTGGTGGAAAAAAGAGTAATTAATTTACGGGTATTCATGAATTTTTTTTAAATGTAGAAGTGTATTAAATGAAGATGACTATCTTCAATGTATTTCCTTGGTCTTGATGTTTTATGTCTTTTGTTTCTTGTATAAAGGACCAGAGGGAGTAATAAATAAAAGAGAGATAACAATGTTTTTGAGTGCATTTGTCAAGTATTGGTGCATTATTCTTTATTATAAATGTAATGTATAATATATTGAATTGGGAGTGGTGAAAATAGTATTGATTATAATAATAATTGAAAAAAAGTAATTAATGTTGTATTGAAAAGTTATAGTTATTCGTGAGACAATATTTTTTTACAATATTTTTGAATGAACTTTTTAATAAATACATAAAAAAACTATATTTTACTTCTTCTAACATGGTGAGGGACAGACGGGCAGTCACTGCTTGTGCGCAATTGGTGGCTGAAATTAACTAATTTTCTATCAAGGGCGGTGATAATCGACGGTCGGTCCTATGTCTTTAAAGAAGTTAATGAAGTGGCAGATGGTTTGATCAAATTTGGAGTTTCAGTTGAAATGTAATTCAAAAATGATGTTGCCAAAGGTTCTCCTGATCCGGGTGACATTTTCAGTGATAATTCTACTCTTTTTTTCAAGGTTACTTTATTTGTAGTACAAGGTCTTCTTGCTCTCTGCAAGCATTTATACTTTTTCTATTGAGGTGGCCTATGCCAAAGGTTGGCACAAACGTTGGTTTGGAAGTGATTCACAAGTTGTGATCTCGACGTTCTCTAATTTTCATATTGTACCTTGATATCTTCGAACTGGAAGGAGAAATTGTGTTAGCCTTACTTTGAAAATGTGGCTTATCAAATCTCATTTATAGGGAGGCGAATGTTTGTGGCGATAGACTAGCTACTCTTTGGGGTTTCGACAGTCTTTCTTGATAAATTTTGCTCCCTGGTTCTTATTATAGCGATATCGTTCAAGACTAATGTGCCATCTCATTTCTTTAGTTATCGGTTTCTTTAGTTCTCATGGCTCTTGTTTTTGTCCTCATGAGTGCATCTCCTTTTTCGTGCTATTAATAAATGTGAATATGCTGCAAATGATTATTAGGGCTAATATGCCAACCAAGTTGTGATCTTCTCTTCTATAATGATGTCTATGCATATGTTTTTGCATTTAAAAGATAAATAGAACTAAGAATTTGAAAAGTGATCACGACATACGGTATTCAAGGTAGTAAAGAGACTGATTGAGAAAATAGAAGGAAAAAAATTCTTAAGACCGAAGTTAGAAAAAAAAACAAAGCACTGCTAAAGCCAACACTAAAAATCCAAGTATAAAGAGTAGCCAGAGTAAAGAAACCTATAAAGAGTAGTTAGAGTAATTAAGCCAAACAAAGGATATCAGACCAGGAAATATTACAACAAAATTTTAATACAGTTGCTATTGTTCTCTTTTTACCCAAATACAGTGTCACAAATTTGTAATAACAAGGTTACAAAACGCTTTCAATCAAGCATTATATACTTTCCAGGCTACATACATTAACTTTACTTTATCTGCATAATATGGGACCCTTTCTATAACAAAGAGGATTAATAAATACCAGAAAGCATTGGCAAACAAATTTTATTTGAAGTTTAAAAAATCAAACAGCAAAAGCGCTCAAAGAATTTGAAAGTTATTTTACCCCCTCAAAACTCGGTTTGAGCTTAGGAGGAAGTTTTCTTCGCCGGCAATGGTGGAATGTAACCGACCTGCGGCCCAGCCATTATTAGTAACTCGAACCGGAGCTCGTGCAGGATCCCCTCCAACTACACGGCTTCCATCAACTTGCTTATCAAATTCAGGAAGGCCAGCAGCCTTCCTTTCTTTCCTTTGTCTTCTATCTTCATCTCGCTCCTTCCGTAGCCAAACTTCTACTGTTCTCTGCATACACAAAACCAATTAGGCACAACTAATTCAATTGTTTTTTATAAAAAATTGTAAATTGCACAGCCTGGTCTACAATTTAAGCTGTTTACTCCACAACCATAGGTTATATAATACAACTTGTATTCAAGGTTACCCGTCGAGGAGCGCGCATAATTATTATAAGATAAATTGAGTGACACAGATATAATTGATTGAGAGACAGAACAAACCATTAGTGACAGTTTGCTAGTTTCTTTGACTTTCTCTATAGGCATTGCTAGTTCCAGCCTTCCATGAGCTACATAAACCTGATAAAAGAGCATTGAAATGACAGAAGAATTATTATACTAAAACATTGACATAAAACAGTTCAGAACTGAAATGACAGAAGGATTATTATACAATACATACAATATTTGTTGGCCAATCCTCAAGACCGTCAAATATATGTGTTGCATATATAATAGTTGCACCCCTCTCATCACATTCCTTTCTTAGAAATTTCAGAAGGTCAGCTCTTGCTAGAACATCAAGGTCAACTGTTATCTCATCCAGAAGAAGAACCTAGGAAAGGAATGAGCAACCTTACAAGTAAAAAACTGCTCTAAATTCAACAATGAATTGTAATTTCTAAACATGAAAAGGTCATAAGGAAGACAATACATCAACAAATATATGTCATGCCTTAAATGGTTTGAGGAGACCCATACAAATTTGCACTCTTCTTCTTTGACCATCGGATACTTTATGCAATCTCCATGAAAGATTGATATCTAATACCTGCCCAGTTGAACATCAGAACAAAATAAAGCAACAGTTTTCCAAAGACAACTATATATATGCATAGCCTGAGTACCCTTTTCAGAATTTAGCCATGCATAGTCAGTGCACAACTGAACATTAATATAAGAGTACATAATGATATAGTTTTGGTTGAATCTAGCATAAATGAGCTAAGCCTTTACGCCATCAACCAATATCAAATTCAAGCATATAGACACAAGTATCATATCAAACACACTTATGTTCTCCCTTTCCCACCCCAAAGATTTTCTTTATATTTTATCATTAATATTAAAAGAAACCGCATGCATGTACAGCTCATATACAGAAATGAACACAAAGGCTAACCACAACAAAATAGCAATGGAAAGAGGAAGATAGCTTAGGAATGAAATGTTAGTCGAATACTCTTATTGTGGTTACACACGAACTGATATTTACTTCGACAACCACGACGAGTAAACTGTTCATTATGATTTGAAACAGTATGATCAAACATATCTTCTACACACATTTTAGCATACGAGGAGAAAACATATCATCAAACAATTGAAGTCAAATCTACCAGCAACTAGCAAATAAGAAGATGATAGAAGTAATTATTCATGGCGCTGTTTTGTTGTTATGCACTTAAAACAAAAGTGTCCTACAATCACCAGTAACCTTGTCTGACATGAAGAAATTCATGAAGAGAAAGGCAGTTTACATACATGTTAAAACTAAGCAATCGTGCACAGCTTCTAACCTTAATTAGCTCTGCTCTTCTTGCAGGATCAATCCCAGCGACACCAAATATCATTTTCTCGGCAGAAATGTCCATCTGTATTGGAACTTCAAAGCCAGCAAAAGCAACATCTCTCCTCCACTGTGCCCCATCCCCAAAAAAATAAAAAATAAAAGCAATCACCCACATTAGCAATTTGATAGAAACAAAAAGTGATGATTCTGAATTTCTAAGACTCTGTTTAGTAAAAAGTAGCGGATAAGCTAGCTAATAGTGGGTCAGCTTATAACGGATGAGCAGGCTGATAGCAAATGAACTAGCAAATTGAAATTTGTAGGGTTATGTAAAATTAACAGTTGAACCAGCTCATAAATATTTAATTTTTTTACTTAAAGATATAAGGGTAAAGTTGATAGAAAAAAATGATAAGTTATCAAAACACATTATAAGTCGGTAAAAAATTCCTAAAAGCTTGTGAGGAAACAGATCTGGGCCGGTTTGGATTGGCTTATTTTTTAGCTTACAAAAAATAGCTTATGCAAATAAATATAAGTTATAACTAATGAAAATTGTAACTTCATAAGTTGTTTTTTCATAAAGTACCTTAACAAGCTTATGAATAATACATAAAAGCTTATTCATTTGCATAAGATGTCTTTCATAAGCTCAAAAATAAGTCAATCTAAACTGGCCAATATTACAATCATATCGGCTTATAAACTACCAACTATAACCACGAAAATGGCAATGCCAAACATAGCCTAAATCAGTGTCTCTCATTCTATGTGAGAGAAAGATCTAAAATTGTAACGGTTTAACTAATTGATTAGTTAATTAATTAATTATTAGCAAGTACAGGGTTACCAATTACTATAATATGATTTATTTATACTAATCCACATACTAAATGAGGCATAAGTGAATTGATTAGGGTAATGAAATCAAGCACTAACCTCACCACCAAGATAACATAAATCACCAGAAGAAGTTAAAGTAGTATCATGAAAAGCAGATCTTCCAAGAACACGAACCATTTCAGGTTCCACCATATGCTTCCCTCCTAATATCTTCAGAATTGTAGTCTTTCCTAGTAACAACAAAAAAATCAAAATCAAAATCAAAATATCAACAACACTTCAAAATCATAATGAAAAAATGCAAAATGGTTATAGCGAGAGAAATTACCAGCGCCATTGGATCCAACGAGAAGGCACCGATCACCGGAGAAGAGATTGAGAGAGAAATGTTCAATGAGCGGTTTGGAACCCGGAGGAGGGTGGCCGTCGATTCCAGGATAAGTGAATTTCAGCTCTTTGATCTCAACCGTTATTGGCTTTGAATCTGAATTCGCATTAACACCCATTTTTTTCCTTTCTATATTCAATATTCAAGAACAAGTATCTAACACAGATTAGATTAATACAAAGCACAAGCACCAATGTCTGTTTGAATTTATATATGTATGCTATGTTATAGTATGATTGATTTTTGAATTAAAATAATTCGGTGAGGAGTTGAAGGTGGGAAAGGGAAGCGTGGTTCATTCTCAGACACTCGCGCTCTCAACAACTACTTCCACTTTTTTTTCTTCTTCTGGTACTTGATAAAAATAGGCCGAAAGCCCAACTTCTTTCAATTTTTGGGGGTGATTGCTTTATCAGCCCCCCCAAAATCTTCTGTGCCCCCTTAATTTCCTATATTGCCCTTATTAGAGAATCCGGTATATACATACCGAATAACACTGAAGATTGTATGCAAAGGGAGTACATTCATGTCACTTCATTAGTTGACCAATTTCATGTTGGAA
>Ga0315915_1010024_pt1 | contig 10599 bp, 4 predicted proteins | sample MpolbnodulesMG_FD_207738 | JGI IMG/M metagenome (GOLD analysis project Ga0315915, IMG submission 207738) | Medicago polymorpha root nodule microbial communities from Los Angeles, California, United States - branched nodules | ecosystem: Host-associated > Plants > Roots > Nodule | place: USA... | reverse complement strand
TACAATATATTCATTAAATGTGAGAAAATTGTTTTTAAGATTGAGCACACGTTCAGTTTTTTCACAACAGAATTACAAGTATGTGTACACCAAGTCAATTTCATTTAGCACATTTAAAAGCACATTGAAAAAACAATATATCTAACAAATATCACCTATTAAATAGGTAGATTATTTCAAAAGAAGTTGCACAAATTTGGCAAAACAGAAACGTGATGACATTGAGGAAGTCAACAAAATTAGTTCTCATTAATATTAATTAAATCAATCAAAATAAAATAAATAACTTTTGAAATATTTAAAATATACAACAATCCCCCACGTATTTCAAAAAATTTAAATTAAGAAAATATATAGCCGAGTCACCTTTGAGTGTAATGCATCGAAACGGTGTAGCAAACTATGAAATCCGTCCTAGACTAACGAGGCTTAACACATAATGAATTTGTTTAGCAAGCTATGGAACCCAATACACTTGATGTATGCCAGATGTCTCATAATCACATTACACCCCCACAATTCTCGTGTAATCGCTGTGTTGCGCATTTAGGCCGTGCGCGTGTCTGGTTTTCATGAGTGCTCTAGAGACCTGCCACGGTCTCATGTAAGCGGCCTCAGTTGACACGCATATAGGTGATTCCATCTAGTGTATACTACAACCATACACCACCCTAAAGGCTTATGGTAATCATTAAAAGCATTTAAAGCTTACCCTCAAATTATAATTTAATTAGCACTTCTCATTGGCATAACACTACAGGAAAAAGACAACAATTTAGTGCTAACAAAACTAACAATTGACTTGTTTTTCCTATTGAACCCTTTTTCATGGGATCTCCAATCATAAAGGTTGAGTTTCCATCACTTGTCGTTTTCAAGTGGCATGGTCTCATTTCGTTCTTTTTCTTCAAGGAGTTGGTGATACTCATTGATCTGCACTTTGATTTGGATTCATCTGGTTTGACATCAGTAAGAGCGGAAGCGACACTGTGGACATCTAATAGAGTGAAGACACACTCATTCCAATGACGAAAATTCTGTCCATTAAACACTTCAATTCTGGAAACGTATGGGAACTGTTTTGCATAGGTGACCACTGTCGTAGGATTGGTAGCAACAACAAGAGTAGAGTATGCAACATTCTTATTATTGTCATTGTTAGAATCCTCTCTAGCCATCATTCCTTAGACTGTTGTTAGCGGATGACTGAAGGATCACAACTTGCAAAACAATAAAATAAAACGTAAAACCTGAGGCGTGACTAGGTCACTGGACTAAGAAATTATCCGCAGAATTGTGCAACTCCCCCAGAATACAACAGGTTCTTCTAGACGATAATCGTACCAAGGCTATCAAGACACGAGAAATACACAACTCATATGACTCAAGTACTTGGTAATTTTTGAAAGACAATTGAAGGAAGAAAGGAAGAGCAAAGTAGACATGGCAACGGGGCGGATCGGGGGCGGGTTTGAGTATCCCCGTCCCCGCCCCCGTCCCCAAACCATATCGGAGGTAAAAAAAGAACACCCAACCCCGTCCTCAATGGGGACGGGTCTCCCGCCCCCACCCCCACCCGCGAAAACTTTAATTTTTATAAAATATTTAAAAAATGCATATTTTTTTAATTTTTTTTCATAGCAACAAAAACACAATAATTATATTAATAATTGTTTATCTAATAAACTTTTTTCAAAAGAGTAAAATAATTATAATAAATATGTTTCTAAAGAGTAATAATATATTAAAATAGGTGGGTGCTTATGGAAATAAGATTATAAAATTTAATAAAGAAAATTTTAAAAAGCGGGTGCGGGGCGGGGGTGGGTGCGGGGCGGGTGTAAGCATCCCCCGCACCCGGCCCCGCCCCATACTAAAAATTCAAATTTTTCCCACACCTACACCCGCACCTACTTATATCGACTTTTCCTCGTTAAACTCGGGGCGGGGGTGACCGGGTCTGGCGGGGGCGGGGTTTGTTGCCATGTCTAGAGCAAATTGTTGTCTGTGAAAACGTGAAAGCAAGGTTTCTGGTATATATATATATGAAGAATATATTTTCCCATTGGATAACCAATTCTCCCCCATAAAAGACAATATAATATATTCATTAAATGTGAGAAAATTGTTTTTAAGATTGAGCACACGTTCAGCTTTTTTACAATAGAATTACACGTATGTGTACACAAAGTCAATTTCATTTAGCACATTTGAAAGCACATTGAAAAACAATTAAGTCTAACAAATATCACCTATTAAATAGGTAGATTATTTCGAAAGAAGTTACACAAATTTGGCAAAACAGACACGTGATGACAAATTTCAAATTTTTAAAAAAAAAAAAAAACGTGATGACATTGAAGAAGTCAACAAAATTAGTTTTCTCACACAAAAACGTGAATGATTTAATTAATATTAATTAAATCAATCAAAATAAAATAAATAACTTTTGAAATATTTAAAATATACAACAGAAAGATCTTTATTGAATTTCGATCTATAATTTAAGGTAGATTCTTTCTCCACATTGGTAGTTTCTCACACATCCCAAACATTTTATAATTTGAACTGCGTCGAATACCCTCTAAAAACACGTTTAAACACCTTCACTGCATGTTTTCGGATTTTATAATCTGAATAGGACGTGCAAAAAGAAAGGAGGGTGGAATAGAAATAACCATAAATTAATGATGGTTGTCGACTCTTTAGGTTCATACCAGTGGCTTGTGATCATGATCGATTCTTTCAAGTGAGGTAGTAACTTCGCTTATGTTTCGAAAGCAGGAACTGACGGAGTTGCTTATGTATGGATATACCAGACATTCAAAAGATGGAGTACTCTGACAATTAAAATTCATGTCAAATTATCAAGTGAATGACAACCTTCTATGTGAAATTAGGATTATTGTTAGGGCTGTCAATTAGAATGTGACATGAACAGTTTCAAGAAAATTATATAACATTGTATGTAAAAATTGTCATCAAGTAATGGGGAAAATGTCAAATGTTTAAAACTAAGTGACATAAAATATGAAAGTCTTGAAAAATAAATGACAAGAAAGTTTAAATAATTTTAAAAAGACTTCGACAGAAATTGAAATAAATATAGAAAACTTTGGAGAAGTAAAGTGCATGAACCGTAAAATGCAGGAATGATAGAGTGCAAAGATTTGAATGTGTGAAGATAAAATGCAAGAATTGTAAATGACTTAATCAAAATGATATTGAATTAACATAAAGATGGATGGCATACTTAAAACTAAGAGAATGGTTCATCCTTTCAATATATACAGAGCCTCCAATGAATAATTATATAAAAATTTTAACTAACTAAATAACGACTTTGATGCTTGCCATAAATTGCAGACACACTATTACAATAGCTACATCTTTGACACTTCATTATGTTGTTAAACATTTATATTGATCTTGACATTTTTTTGGCAAGTGTATCAAGCATGTCTTCTACCATGATCACTGAATTAGTTAAAGTTCTTTAACTCCTTACCTTTTGCAACTTCTTTAAATATTGTGTAACAATGTCAACACTTGATTTTACTATTGTTGCCAATTTAAAATTTCCATCTAACACATATCAAAAGATTTTTTATTTACAAAATAAAAAATTATAGAGATGATGTATATAGTATTAACTTTCAATTTAAAGTAAGTTTGACAATGTAAGTACTCGGTAAAAATTTAACGAGTGGTATAACAATTCCTATTTTACCATTCTTAATTGTTACATCAATATAATTCAATATCAATGTTATATTTATAAAAAAAAATATGTTAAATTTTTTTATAAATGTTATTCATGGATCTCTGTATAAACCCGCAGATACCTCAAAATCCGTGGATTACCCGCTAAAGGGATATCCGCGCGAATATGGATAGGGTACGGATTTCATATTTATCCAACGGAGTGGACATGGATATCACACTATCTGCATCCATGGATATCCATTTACATCCTTATTTGGGATCATAGAGTGAATTCATTCTACATATGAAAAATAAATTTGTATTTAATATAAGGTAATTATTATCAAAATGTGACCATGTTTTTTTTATTATAAATTTATAATTAAATATCATGACATTACATTGGTTGGCGAGGGTTTTCTTCTTGTTGTAGTAGGACGTTGTCTACGTGGCAGATCGCTCTTAGCCCTGATCCATTTTGCCTTAACTTCAAATCATACTAGTGTGTATACCCGTGCGTCGCACGGAAAAACTATATTTTTAATGAAATTGAAAATAAAATATTTTATAATTCATATGTTAAATTATTTTAAATTTAATGTAAAATTTTGAAAATACGCTAAAATTGAAAGGTCCTCTGAAAGCACATGATTTTGGATTTATGTCAATGTGAAAAATAAAATAAAAATGTGATGAAAGTAATATTTTCTTTTTTTGAGGGGTGATGAAAGTATATTATCCCACCAATAAATTAATTCAAAAATATTGAAGTAAAACAGGTAACTTTTTCTATACACAATATTTCTTAATGTTGGTACACCAATTTCATTCATCATCCAAAAAGAAACCTCGAGTCTTCCGTTTAAAAATATAATAAAAACAAAGCAGTAAGAATAAATCGAGTCTTTCATTGATTTTCAACCATACACGTGCAAGCTTTTCATAGATTGCATTGGTTTTTAAGATATCTATCATTAGTGATTATAAGAACACTATCACTTCCAAGCTCTTGAAATCCTTTAATGTTCCGATGCAAAATTATGATTTTTTGGGTAATATCTACATCAATATCAATATTAGAAGAAATCATGTCTCTCAAGTCGCAAGATCATCCATCCATAATAGAGTACTCTCATGAACATTGGACAAAATGTGGATATAAGCATCAGAAAAAGGATACATAAATATCAATTTAAAAAATGGTATAGTTTATATTATATTGTATTTGGATGATCCGCTGAGAAACCAAGATGTAGAACTATAGTATATAGCAACTCTAACTACAGAAATCATACATCTTTTAATAATAACTACTCTTGTGTTAGTTCTCAGAGAGACCACAATATAAAGATAATTTGTTCAATAGATATAATACTTAATTTACAATATATATAGGAAGTTAACAATAGATTCAGAGTCATATCTTCAGCCATATATTAGAAAAAATATATTACATATAAAAACATAAACATGGACAATAGAAGTTAAATCTAAAATTGAAAATTACTTGAGTTGAGTCCAATCTTGAAAATCCACAATAATAAGAGAAAAAACGATAATTAAACCAAGACAAAAATAAATATTCAAACGATACAAACAAATAATATACTCATTGGTTGATTTGAACTACTAAACCAAAAGCCAAAAAAAGACAGTATCGCAAAGAAGAGATAGCAGGCCTTCCACGACAAACTTGCCAAAATACTAAGCTTGCTTTATTATTATCTATAGATAACCGGTAAATAAACTTGTTAGAAACCACTTAAAAAAGACTAAAAATAATGATTTATATTGGTATGTAACATGTTCTATAAAATAAATATAAGAAAAACTGCAAAAATGAAACAAGTAATGGAAATATATTCTACGAGGAGAAAAAAATTGTAAATTCGATTGAGAAATTATTATATTCTTTATTAAATTGAAAGTTAAAATTCGATTTAGTTACATAGTGATAGCTAATGGCAATAAAATTAGGATTGGTAAGAAAAAGAGACAAATTTAATCTTTTATGATTTAGATCTAAGGGAAAGAAAAAAAAAATGTTTATAGAGTATGAATAACGTAAAACATGTTGATACTGAGGAAGAAATTATATATATCAAAAAATAAATATAAATTAAAATAACAATTAATTGCATATCTGTGGTATTTCGTTGATTTGATTTGTTATTTGTGACTTTTTAATAGTAACATCGTCGTCTTTATCTTCTCCTTCATTATCATCTAACTTTATTAAAATCACACGAGATCGGTATGCCATACTTGTTCAAGAAAAAATCAAACACATAATAGATCTAATCAAGATATTAGATCTAGAACATTTCATGTATGGTGCCAACCTTGTCAAATTAAATCTGATTAATATAAGATCTAATTGTCATAACTCGATAACCTAGTTATAATGTGAATTTGTCAGAGAAATTACACAAGTAACTACAACTTCACAATCACAATGAGATGTTGCAAAAAATCATAAAAATGATAGACTAACTAAGATCAAAAGAAAGGATAAATAAAGAATGTGAAAAAGAAACAATAAAAGATAAGGATAACTATGGAGAAGATCCAGAGAGAAGAAGTAATGATGAAGGAGAAGCATCCACTTCTTTAAATAAGAGGATTGCTGTTCTGACATTTGACATGTCTTAGCAACACAAGTAAAAGACCAAAAAAACCCAGCGGCAGTTAACCGCCGTAGGTTTTGTAGTTATAAACCAATGGTAGTTAACTATCGTTGGGGGTATTTTAGTAATTTACTTGTGTTATTAGAAACTTCTGAATGTCAAAAAAACAATTGTCTTTAAATAATGATAAGAACCAGGGTTAGGAACTACGGGCTTGGGACCAGAAAAATTGGGTTGGACTATAGTAAAAGCCTAAAATATGGCTATTACTTTTCACACCCTATGCGCGAGACACGCGCCCTATTTTTCTCCTAAAATATCATTTGCTCGAATTATTGAATTTGAACTCATATAGAGGGGTTTTTGGATTATACAATCCAAAACATGTTGAAACCTAGAAATGCCTATGTAATTGATATCAAAGTTCTTTGTTGCCCATTGTATGATCCCCGCAAAAAATTCACAGCAATTTATGAAACATCATAGACTGCTTTCAGGATTGTCAACTGACCCCACAAACCAACACAAGTCTTTTCAGCACGTTCTGTCCTCACTTGCATGCTTTCTGAGAAACTTTCTAGAAGGTCACTCATCCAAAGACTACTCCAAGATCCCTTTCATCCCATGCATTCCCATACCTGCACGACTTCAGGATCTCTCTCATTTTGATGTGATCCCATTTTTGCCGAGAAGCTGTCAGGAGTCGGACCATTATGTGCATAGCCTTGTTCAAGGCTCATTATTTTTGGACTTCTGATTTCTTTGGCACTAAATTAGGTACAAGTCTAGGCTGCATTTGGCGTAACATTCTTAGTGCAAAGGATGTGGTGAAAAGAGGCGCAAGGTGGAGTATTGGAACAAGAAATAACATCCCTTTGATTAATCAACCTTGGTTAGCTTGCGGTGAGAGTATTTCAGCCATATACACATTTATTGCTCAATATCAAACTATTTGTGTTAGTAAGCTAATATATCATAAATCAAAATCGTGGAAATAAACTCTTGTTTATTATCTGTTTGGCCTTGACACCGCCACTAATATTCTAAACACACCTTTCTTTCCACAAGTTACTAATGATAGGTTGTTATGGCAAGGTGAGAAAAATGGTCGGTATTATGTTCCTACTGCATACATGATATGTTCGGAAGTAGTTCCAAACACATCACATTTGAGAAGGCCCGTGCAATGGAATTCTATATGGAAACTCAACGTTCTGCCAAAACTGGAAAATCTTATTTGGAGAGTTTGTCGTGATTGTTTTCCTACTCGTGTACGTCTCAACAATAAAGGGGTTGCATGTCATTCAAAATGTGTTATGTGTATTGAAGCAGATGAAGATTCTTTACATGCTTTTTTTACATGTCCTCGAGCGTCTCAAGTTTGGCAAGCTGCGAACCTAAAAAAGTTATTGTCAACATTGAGAGACTATTTCAATGTCAAGGACTATTTTGACTAACGATGTGCAAAATTAGGGAGTATTTTGAAATTTCAATCATTCATGGACTATTATGACTACTTGTTACACATTCAAAGGCCAAAATGACTATTATCACTTTGATTTTCCCCCTAAAATACCCGAAATGTGATTTGACTCGAGAACATTTTGCTTTTAAACAAGCCGGAGGGTGTAGATAGTTGGGTATTATAGGAAAATTGCAAATAGTTGTGTTTTGTTTGGATCTAGGATTGCTATAAACAAGCCCAATTATTTTTGGCATGAGAGATTTTCTTTTCCCACCTTTTATGTATTTCACGCGCTTGCGAAACTCTAAAAATACTTTTGATTTTTAAGATTTTATAATTTGAAATGATTTTATAAGAGTAAACTATCAATCTTGTCTCCGTCTTTATAAGTTACTCTCAAATTAGTCTTTGTCTATATTAATATTTCAAAATAGTTTATGTTTTTGTCAAAAGTTTCTCAATTAAATCATTGTCTCGATGTTTTTGTTACATGATGAATGACTAAATTGAGAAGTTTTTGACAAAGACAGTAACTATTTTCAAATATAAATAGAGTCAGATACTAATTTAAGAGTGACTTATAAAGACATGAATCAATTTATAAATTCAATTTAATAGCCAAACTCGTGCAACACAAGGAAATGTACGGCAAGCTAAAAATAAACGCGTGCACCACACACCTATGCAGCATATAAATATAGACAAGGACAAGCTACATCATACAAACCCTTATTTCGTTAGTTGTTAGATATTTTGTTTTTTTCTAAACCAACCCTAAATATCTGTGATGCTTATAAATACCTTATTCTAGATACTTTGGTAGTTCCAAAACATTTCAAAGTATATCTTGACCCTAGTTTCAAACCTACCCCATTTTAGCTAAGTTATTTTTTCTAAGAAAAAAAATGATGAAAATGGTTCTTCTCTTGTTCTGCTTTGCCACTGCACTTACCTTCTCAGTTTCTGAGTCCAAATCTGCTGTTTCTTTGCAACCTCATGCTTTGGAGTCCTTTGATGTTGGTTATATCCAGGTACTTTTAATTAATTAATTTTTTTTTTGTGAAACAAAAAAAAAATATTATAACTATTTGTTTGGTTTTTTCTATTTTTTTTTTCTTCAAAGTTTTGATAATTAATTCATGTTGAAGCTGTTTTTGTGTTGTTTTGTGATGTGAAGAACAATGCTTTGTTTTTGTTTTTTTGTGTGTGTTAATAGATGAAAGGTGCAGAAAACTGCTCTTATTTGGTGATGATAACAACAAGCTGTTCTTCTCCCAAGTTTACTACTGATAAAATCAGTATTGCTTTTGGGGATGCTAGTGGAAACCAGGTTTTGCCTTTACTCTTTTATTTATTTACTTATTTTTTATTTAATATATTTTAATAATAAAATTAGTTGAACATAGAGTTTGGAAATGTTCAAGGGGGTTTTCAGAACACCTTTCTTGCGTTATAAAATGATAAATTTTTAATTTCTAAGACCTATATACATCAAAACAAAAAAGGGAATTAGTGGTGAAATGGAATGAAACACTATAATTTTTTTTTTTAAATAACACTACAAGTATTTTATGTTGGATAGATTTTATAAAATAAATGTTATTTTCTTTTGCCGACAAAAAAAGGGGGACAAGCCCCAAACAAAGAGAACAGGGAAACACTAAAAGCATAGCGTACATAAATTTGAATACAGTTTATGAACATAAGTTATTTGTGAGAACTCAATGGACTTATGTTGCTACTAATCAATTTAATAACGCATCATAAAGAAGTTATAAATTTGTCTCGTGAGTATAACTCAGTTAGCATAGACAGTGCATTTTTATATATAAGGGTCGGGGTTCGAACCCGAACACCCCACTTATTCATCTTAAAATGTGAATTCTAGCCATAGGCTACTTGATAAAAAAAAAAAAAAGTTTATAAATTTGTTCACACACTTATGTAGTATTAGGCAAAAGTCTATGTTTTGAAAATCAAACCGAACCGGACAGTTCAATCGGTTGAATTGTTGATTAGTTTTGTCTATGATTTGCCTATTTAAGCAGTTCAATCACATTTATGTCCTAGTTCGAGTGTTTTGATGTAATTGAACCATGAATCAAGGTCTTGCCGGTAGATGTTTAGTTCAGTTTTATAAAAAAATTGTTGTTGTATACGCTAATACATCTAATTAAACTCGAGAGAGGTTGTCTCCGTAAGCTTAGCTAGTTTGAGGGATTAGTCTTTTGCGCAAAGATATGTAATTTTTGTTGTTTTTCACTTCTTTCTAACTATACTATTTATTTGTCAGGTATATGCAGCAAGACTAGACGATCCACAATCAGGAATATTTGAGCAATGTTCATCCGACTCATTTCAAATAGATGGACCATGTGCATCTTCAATTTGCTATGCCTATCTATATAGATCAGGTGCAACAGATAACAATGGTTGGAAGCCTGAAAGTGTGAAGATCTATGGATACAATTCAGATGCCGTTACATTTACGTTCAACTCATCCATCCCTAGTGATACATGGTATGGATATAACTATTGTGACACTCCAACTCCTCCTTCATCTTCCATTCAACTATCTATTCAGAAATGGATTTTGTTTGTAATGGTTTTAGGATCTGTTTTTAGTATTTGGATGTAAGTTATGTTGTGCTATATAGCTAGGTGTTCTGTTTCTCCTTTTTTTTAGTTATTGTCGCGAAACTTATGCAAAGTGTCGAACCGAGGACCATAAGATTTAGGAGAAAATCCTGCAACCAAGTGATCTAAGGGAAACCGGCGCGAAACTACTTAACTATTAGTACT
>Ga0315915_1010011_pt1 | contig 10607 bp, 4 predicted proteins | sample MpolbnodulesMG_FD_207738 | JGI IMG/M metagenome (GOLD analysis project Ga0315915, IMG submission 207738) | Medicago polymorpha root nodule microbial communities from Los Angeles, California, United States - branched nodules | ecosystem: Host-associated > Plants > Roots > Nodule | place: USA... | reverse complement strand
TGCATATGTAATGACACATCCAAACACTTCAATTTATGTAAGTACTTTTTAGTGTACATATCCAAACATAAATAGCTTATCAAGTATAAGAGCTTATGATGTAAGCTCTAATGTTATAAGCTTTAATGCTATAAGCATCTATATAAGTTGTTTATCCAAACGGGGCCTTGATAGTAGTATCATTCAAACATTAACTTTGGTCCGTGGAAGACATATATGACTATATGAGTGTCAAGTCCAAAAAAGGAAAAGATATAACGACTAGGAAAGGAGATAAAATGATAAATGTGAGGCAAGCTGGTTAAAATAAAATATTGTTAAATTTAATGAACAACTAAGAGGCTTATGCTTATTATGTGGATTCTTGGCACATTTGGATAAATGTTGTATAGCATTGTTACACATGGAGGAAGACAATAGTACAAGGAATTCAGGTATGAAATTAAGTGCAAACCAACGACGACGAGTCCCGATATATGATGAAGTAATGGTTACAAGAGAAATACAGTGAAAATCATGACGAAGTTATGGGAGCACTAATGGTAGTAATAAGCAACCTAATAAGCCCTAACACAGCATTTTTCTTATTGAATATATGCTACTTTAAATTTTTTATTTTGATCACATATTATTTTTTATAAATTGTAATTTTATTATTATAGAATATGTTGTTTTGAAGTGGCCCATCAACTCAACATCTCCATGAAATTCAAAACAACAAAATGCACGCGCTGCCACTTTTCGCCTTGTATCACACTGAACTCAACCGTCCGGGAAACGCTTCCAGACGTGGTCGCTGGTCACCAGAAACAAAAGCATTGATGTATTATGATCATAGTTGCTTCTGTGTGACCAATGAATCACTCTCTTGCATATTCAAGGTAAAAATACTATCTATAATAATTTATCCACTCTCTGTTTCACCCTTCTTTTTGCAGAAGCTTTATAACACCCAACTTTCCTATGCAGATATTGGGCTTATTTGACCTTATCTACTCACATAAGCATTTGTGTGATTGTTCTGAAGAACTTATGAATACAGCTTATCACATTTTCCTAAGCTATTTTTCAGCTTATTTCCATAAGTTCTTTAAGAAAGCTTTTGAAAACAGCTTATAGCTTATAGGAAAATAATTTTACTTTATTTATCTTGTATAATAGAAATTGCTTATTCATAAGCACTTATATGATAAGTGTTTATGCTATAAGCTGCAAGTTAACATGTGTATCCAAACCTTGCATTGTATATAAATGGACTTTTATACACTCTAAACATTAACAATAGAAACTTTCATTTCTTTCGACCAACCCACTCTAAACATGACAGGGTACATAATGTCATTGTTTGTAAATCTTAGGATATAGTTAAGTGGCATCATTTATTTCCTTAGGACCTGTTTGGTCTTGAATTGACTTATTTGAACTTATCTATTGGCATAAGCACTTGTGAAACTGTTTGAGAGAGCTTATGACATGTTACGTAAGTTGTTTTCAGCTTACTTTCATAAACTCTCCATGATAGGTTATAAAAACAGCTTATAGATTGTATGAAAATAATTTGACTTTATTTTATCTTTTGTGTAGAAATTACTTATGCATAAGCGCTTAATTATGTTGTTATCCGGTTAATCTTTTTCCTAGATGAGGATACCCAGAAAGGAAAAGTTATGCATGTGATAGTTGGTCCAGCTCTTTGGATCCCTCCCTGTAATATGCTGAGGGAACTATTTTACTAAAAGATGGGTCCTCTCTTATTAACATCCTCAAAGCATATAAATAAAAAGGTAGCTTAAAGAAAGTCCAGAATATTTTGAAAGCTAAGTAGTAATAGCCTAATAGGGCACCTTCACAAAGAACATATATATGCTTTTTGACTTTCCAAAGTTTATATTAAGCTAATGATGAAAGATAATGAAGCTCTGTTGCATGATTTGAAATAGAATTCTTTCCCAATTTGGAGCATAACAACGAATCATGACGGTGCTCATGCGCCACAACGAATTAATTAGTGAAAACAAGTATATAGAATATGCACCTGTAGCATCTCTGCTGTTATATATTGCATTAGATTCTAAGATATATAGTTATTTTTTGTGCTCAGAATCAGATATTATATGCTTGATAGTTAAGCTGGATTTTGAATTAAACTGCCCACTTAGTTACTCTGAATGTTGTGAACTTCTTTTGATTTCCCTAGTAATTATAGTATTGTCGAATCTAGTGATTAAGGCCGGTCCATGACACGTGTCTAAATTCTCTTCCTAATTTGTCAAATATGGAAAACAATGTTTAAACCTCCCTAACTGAAACAACTGAATAAAATAGATGTTCCCTACCAGCACACAGTCGGGCTGTTCCTGCTGTGTGTGATAAACACAAAGGCAAGTATTCATGTGCATTTACATTTGAATTGGGGGAAAGCTGACAAGGGAAAGTTTCAGTAATAAATTCGGAAAATATACGTGGATTTCATTTCTTAACCTTCTCGTTAGTACATTTAGCAAGAAACAATTGCTGCTCGATATCCTTCATTACTTCCTAATGACAAAACATTGCTATGATTCTAACAGGGGGCATTCGTCGATAATTTATCTAGAGCTTGATGCAGGGAAAGCTAAATAGGATTTTCGTTTGGAGGAGAAAGATGTTGAGGGATATTAGTGATTGTGCAAGTCCTCTGAAATTCTTTTACATTCAGTCTGCACCGCCTGAAACAAACAATAGTAATAACTGTATTAGAACCAATGATATATAACTATCCCTAAAGAACAGCTTGACAATATTTAAAAATAAATAAATAAAAAAAAAGGAGATGATATGTCTAAAGAGTAAACTTTTCTCACCATAATCCCTTGGCATTTTGCATTTGTAGCACTCTGTCCTGCTTGCATAATTATGCATTCCACAGCCAATTCTGCTTCAGGACATAAAAAAGTAAATAAAACAAAGATACTCAAATTAGGGAAGAATTGGATACAAGTTACTATCATCAACTGAACTTGTTTATATTGACCACCATCTGTCTGTATTGTAATTATCAATATGGTCCTTATTCTTAACCTTAATCATTTTATGGCTTTGTCCTGCAAAAAATACTGCACTCTTTGTTCTTATCATCACTATATGTTACTTTGCAAGGGCCGATTATAATCCCATCCTTCTCTCGGAGGAAGAAAAGGAGATTTCACTTTCAATGCATGGAAATGCAGCTTTTGTGAGTATATAAATTACACTGTTCACCTTTTATGACAGTTGACATATTTTTGGTTTTTCAAGTTGCAATTGAATGCAATCTCTTTATTAATCAAATGCAGCTGAGAAAAAACACTTTTAGAGGATAAAGATTGTGATAAAATGCATGTACATGCATAACAAACCACAAAGTTCTGTCAGTACTCAAACTATATGAAGATAATGTGAACTAACCTAGGGCAAATCCAGTCTCCACTTTTCCATCCTGGGGGAGAACTACAATCTGATCCATATCCTCCAGAACCCACCATGTTACCCCCATATCCAGAAGAATAAGGATCTTTAAATGCACCACATCTATAGCAGTTTGATCGGCTTGCATAGTTGTGAGCTCCACAGTTCATAGCGGTGCAAAACCAGTCCCCTGCCAACCTTTCAGTCCTGTTATATCTATAGGTTGATGGGTCAGGGCCTCCATACTTTGGGTATCCACAATTTTGGCATGCTTCTCTCTTCTTGAAATTTATGTGCTCGCAAGCACCACACATCCAATCTCCTCCAGACCAGCTCATTTTCCTGTTCATTGTGGAAACATGTGAAGTGGTAAATTTTAAGATATTTAGGTTTCAATGCAGCTAGATAAAAAACTCTATGATTCAATTCCCTGTGTATGTAGCCTAGAATTGGCACGTTAATGGAGAATATTATCAATTCTTCTTTTGTAAGTTATGAACTCAATTCATTATTTTTTTTTATAGGCAAATGTTGGTATGTTAGTTGTTGGTTATGTTAGTTTTCAGAGCTCAAAACCTGGATGTGCTACTTAAAATTCTTTCAGTGTTCCTTAGCTTATCAAACCTTCTTTTATAAGTTATGAGTTATGACCCCCTGCTTATTAGTTTTGGATGACAGAATACTCTGTCATGAAAGCATGGCAAATTATTTATTTTTTTTGGAAAAAACATAGCAATGTTATTTACTTTATACTTATTAGAGTTTCAAGTATCCTAGTTTCAAAATGAATGAATCATGAGGCACTGCATGAAAGTTACATATAGCAGCACCCACAGAGAAGAAAATATTTAAGATGTGAATGACGAAGATAAATACAAGAAATTTACCTTTGAAGAAGAGTTATGAATAAGAGAAGAATACACACTATAACAGTTTGATATTGCTATAGCAGTTTAAGACTGGTTTGTAAATAAGGATGTGAGTTTGATGCTTATGTTGTGAGGCTTTATATACCAGTTGAAAGACCTATTGTGGGGGACATTAATGTCTCTTTCCTTTCGCTGGTAATCTTCCAATGGTTTTCACTTGGGATTCTACATCTATACATTGCTTAAAAGATGAGGATAAAAATTTATTGCTACTGTATCTCTTGTTATTATTAGAAATGGTGGGAAAGTTGGGTAAATAGTGCATATTTACACGTTTTGTTCCATCTAGTCTTTTTTTCCCCATCTTTAAGTGATTCCTATGCATTATTGAGGGGAACATATCCAGGGGAAACAAGGCTATATGAGGGGTAGTTGTTATGTGGTATACTGCAAATTTCCAAGAGAATCCACCTTCAACCCCACCTATGGTTTAACAACAACACAAGTTTAACAGTTATCCAATCCTTTTGTAGTAGGATTATACAGAACAGTATTTGACGGCGTCTTTGCATTAGATTAGGAATTTGATGGCGTCTTTGCATTAGATTAGGAAGTACTATGAGTAAAATAATTAAGTAGAATTGATTCTACAACCATTTCAAGGTTCTTTTTTTAACTTTGTTTCAAGTGCTTTATGCTAATAATTGAAATGTCATTCGAAGATTCATATCCACTATCAGTACTTTTTGTTTTTCTTCTCTACCAACTAGTATACTAAATTTTTTTTTTTTTTTTAGGGAAAGTATACCAAATGTATGACTGCAGTATTTGAATTGAATTAATAAGTCATTTAGTCTCTAAAATTGTATGTTTTGTGCATCCCATGATTTTGGTTCATGAAATTGATAGAATTTTAAAATGATATCTAAAATTAACAATGCTCAATTACATGAACATATGATTTGTCATTCTACCAAAAATACATGAATATATTGATTAGAGATTTTAGCTTCAAAAATATTTTTAATGAATTTGGGGAATAAATAATAATCATTACGATTTCAATAACTAACTTAGTTTTGTCAAAAGTAAAAAGAACTGAGTCAGCTACTTTCTCTTAAATGAATTTTTTTGAACTCTAACTCTGCCACAAGTGAATATTAGAGTAATTTATTTAGTCCAAAAACAGAAAGCAAGCAACTATTGATAGCACAATACTCCTTGTTTGTTTAGTTTTTTTTCCTTCTTTTTAGATAGACAAAATAACAATAGTTATTGAAAACACATACACATAAGTCGAAGGTCAGGGTTCGAACCCCGTTCACAGCGTCTAATCTCAAAATTTTGTCATTTTTTTGCAGTTGAGTTAACACTTGTAGATGTCTAGTTTGTTTACTTTACTTCATTATCATGATATTTTATTGCAAAATGCAAGTGATAATATTTTTTTGACGGTTGCCAAAAAAAAAAGGAATTTTATTATGACAACGAAAAAGGTATGCGGCGGACCGATGCTGTGAAGAATGGAAAGTTGAAACCGAGTAACGTAGGTTTCAAAAAAGTGATACAGTGGAATCAAAAGTTTCTTTAATTTGGTCTTCCAAACTAGAATTTATATGCAAGTGGTAGAAACGTATCTTGCGACACAAACGTTAACCATATACCTTAGCTACTCCATCTCTGTGGTCTATTTTTTTTCCATCTTTTATATTCTTCATAAATATCTGATGAAAAGCCACTCTTTAACATACAAATCTTATATATTTACTAAACAAACTATTGCATTAAAGGTGTTGTAGTAAAAAAAGAAAGTTATTTCTTTTACGAGTCAATTAGTTCATTATACTTTATTAATTTGTGCATATGAACATATATATGAACAACATAACACAATTTATCATTTTTAGAATATATTTGAATTGCTAGAAAGGGATAAAATGAATAGATATTATAGTAGGTAAGGTTATATAGTTTAGATCGTGTAATATGATATATTACTCCCATAAAAACAGATTGTGTAAAATAGGATAGAATGAAGTGCATTGCTCTCCTTTTTGTTCGAAAAAATGTCCATTCCAAATACCCCAACTCTCTCTTGAAATTTTCAAAAACATAGCAAAATGTAACAAGGTTTTCCCCTCCAATCCATCATTACAATACATACTTTTTTTTTGTTAAATAAGTTTTTGGATCCTATAAATATAGTCAATTTTGTTTAGACCTCGTAAAAAAAATTACATATTTTGGCCTCTAAAAAAAATTTAGCATGTAACTTTGGTCATTGTTAAATTAAAATTTGTTTAATTATGCTTAAACTTTTCAATTTTTGAATTATATTTTACTGACTTGTTTATAACATTATTAAAAGTTCCTTCGAAAAAAATGAACTCAAAATTTGATTTTTAGATCCAATTTTTCAAATACTTTTATTTTAAATTTTGGCATTTAAAAAAATTCATATTTAATTTATTGCATGTTAAAAAAAAATTATAAGAGTTTCTTACACTGTTTTTAACATATATGTAAAAAAATCAATAAAAAAATTAAAAGTTTAAACATTGTTAAACAAATTTTAATTTAATAAGAACTAAAACTACTTGCTGAAATTTTTTATAAAGATCAAAACATGTTACATTTTTTTATGAAGACTAAAAACAAAGTTTGCTATATTTATAAGTACCAAAAGGAAAATGCTATTGCCAGCGAAAAACGGTTTCACGATTCTTTCCCGAGATAGGTGTCATGTTTTCATTGAAAGCTTGTTTAAATGATTCCTTTGTTTCCGCATAACCTCCATGTTTTCCAGAAAATGTAGTAACCTGATAAGCTGGTTTGTGTCTCGGGATGAATTCGTTTAAATGATTCCTTTGTTTCCGCATAACCTCCATGTTTTCCGGAAAATGTAGTAACCTGATTGGCTGGTTTGTGTCTCAGGATGAATTTGTGATAAACCTTCTCGGAACATATAGCATTGCTTGTACCAAAAACATATATAACCTCTTTTTTTCAAAATCACGAGTCATGGCAAGCTTAGAAACTAGGATTTGTCAATACGTGATATTTTCAAATGTTGACTCGTGTCTGGTCTCTAAGTGACATAGGGACGGACATTTTATTATGTTCCACACAATTAATTAAACATAACCTTAGATGTTGTATAGTAACTTGCTTAACTATATATTACTAATAAGGAGTAAGGGCAGCTGTATAAGACTAAATAGACCAGTCAAAGGATTATCTCTCTCTTATAATTTACGTTTATGTCAATATCTCTTCAAATGTGAGACTTATGATCTGAGTGGTTCGATAACGCAAATTTAATAGCAGATAGTTTTATAGATTTTGGATAGACTCTGATATCATATTTGAACTTAATTTGAGTCTAACTAAACTCTACAAAACAGGAAGATGATGATTGTCGCTTACTTATTAAATCATATTCACGTCATATATTTGTGTGTGCTTCTTAACATAAAGTATATGGATTATATGGATTTGTTGAGCATAAAGAAATAGTGAATAACAACCATGTCATCAAAACACTTAATTACTTATTTAATTTCCCAAATGAATCTAACTTTTTTAAACCCAAAATAGTTGGTTAGACATCATGGAAGAAGTGTAATGTAAATTCAAAAAATATAAAAGAGTGAAAAATAATGTAAAGGAAAGATAAAATATTAAAAATAATTGACAGCATTATCATTTAATTACCATCAACACTATTGTCACACTAACATATTCAAGTATGTATTAATGTAATGTAATGTAGCAAAGCTTACCTGTAAAGAGACACACCAAGTTTCTGGACTTTAGAGGTACACGGTACACCCCTTTAATTTCTCTTATCCAATTCAATGTAGTTTTCCCTGTCCTCTTACCAGAGAAGTCTATGTATCACATTATACTCTTGGAGTTTGCTCTAATCATGGTCTTATATTATAGGAAAAAAACCAGTTTCTTATGCAAAGCCATGTCACACAATAATTTTGTCTTATGCAAAGCCATCATGTCACACAATGCCTTGTTTTGTGTTCCTGCATTGTGTTTTTTCCTGCTCATCATGGTTTGTTGCTTGCCTTATTACTGACTACTTTTGACTTTCTTTCTCTGCTTAGTTGGTTTTGATTTTATTCTCAATTGGCTTATTATACTTCCCATGTTCATGCTTTTTACTTGCTTTGTCCTGTATTGTATTGTATGCATCATGCCTCAATAATATATGTCCTTGTTCGCCTCCTTATTGCTATTTTTTTATAGTATATATTTTCCTTTTTACAAAACAATGTTTTTTTTTTGTTACTTCATTAATTTCTTTTATAATTACAAAAACCAACCTGACTGTTCACAAGGTTGTTTTGGCAATGCCTTGGATGAATTGAACTTATATCCGCATGTTGCATTGATGATAAGGAAGGAATCGTTATCCTAATCACCAAATTTTCACCAGACAAAATGAATATTCTACATATAATTAATTGAATTGACATGAAATAGAACCTTGTATGACAGATATTATTGCCACTCTTTTTATTCTGAACGTGTGAAACTTTATATATATAAAAAATAAATAAATTGAAAGGCTATTCAATAATAGTACTTGGAGAATCCACATCCTAATGACAATGCCTCCAAAATATAGCCGTTCCTTTTACATTTTCAAAACCACCGGTCCACCACCACTCCAACATTCAAGCACAAACTTAGCATAACTAAAGTGTTGTGTTTTGCACCAATTCAGGCCTTAAAAATAATTTTAATTATGATAAATACCAGAGCAAAATTAATTTGCACCGATAATGTACCCATTAAACTCTAAAAGGACAGGCTGCTAGCAATTGGGAATTTTTAAAGTCACGTCAAGACATCAAACATTATGGCAATGCAAGTTATATGCATATATAATTGTCCCCACCAATTGTCACATTTATATATTTCTTAAAACAAAGATGTCATCTCGAGTATTTGTGAACATTAATCCGTTTGAAGTAATTGAGATTTATTTAAGGGTTGATCTCTCAATTTTTTTCATACACATTGACCATAGATCGAATTTTAGACCAAACAATTAAGGAACTAATACCTACAACAAGTTATGTCACACTATACTGTTACTCAGTTTTTGCATCTATATGTAATAGTATTTTTCTTTTAAGTTTGCATTCATTCATGACTCAGCAAGTGAAATCTATATGTGATGTTATAAAGATCATAGTGTTTCACTTTTTGAATTAGGTTTTGGTTAACATGCATGAGTAAAATGGTCTTGCGCATTACGCATAAATATCTTTTTTATTATTGGATCAATAAATCACATCATATGTCATATGATTTTATGGTGAGTTTTATTGATCTAATAGTGAAAACAAATGTGTATATGATATAAGACTCATCTCATTTGTGTATCATAGAATTGGAATCTGTATTAAAGTTTATTTCATTGGAGGAAAAATGATGGTGAAAAAACGAAAGATGGATACAAAGATGGTCCTAATTAGTGGCGACCATGACCCTAGTTTTGGAGGAGTCCTTTTTTTTTTGTGGTAATATTATAAATATTAAAATTGAAATTAAAAAAAAATGATAGTACTGATTCTTCAATAAAAGAGACAAAATAAAATTGTTTCGTGAGCATAGCTCAGATGGTAGAACAATGCATTATTATATGCAGGGGTTGGGGTTCGAACCCCGGACATCCTACTTATTCACCTTATAAGGTGAATTCTAGCCACTAGGCTACCTAACAAAATAAAAAAGAGACAAAATAAATTGCATTCTGCGCTTTTACTTCTAAATTAAATACACACAAAAATTGAAGAATGAAGTGCAATAAATTGAAGTTTTTTCACGCTTGACATTACTTATTGAAATGTGAATTGAAGCGCAGTCATCAGGCAAAGAAACAAGATGAGTATATTTTGTTTTTATTTTTTTACAAAGGTATATTTTCTTTTGAAAAGAGCATCTTTTACACTTTTTAGAAGTTGATCATACAAGTGTTAAAATAATTTTGTTCTTTGACAAATGTCCCAAGATACTTGGTAGCATTTTTCTTATTAAAAATGTTGAAAGATTTATCTTAATATTTGTTAAAAAAATAATATGGATATTAACTGAATTTTTATTAATTCTATCATAGTTTTATTCAACTTTTATTAACGAAAATTCTATCCACCTCCATTCCTGTAAGGAAAATGCTTGATATCAAGAATGATTTTATCAAGAAAGATTCAAGAATGACATGACACAATAATCACCCTTAGATTTCAGTCTCATTTATTAACCTTTCATAAAAAAAAAAAAAAACATGAC
>Ga0315915_1010009_pt1 | contig 10609 bp, 7 predicted proteins | sample MpolbnodulesMG_FD_207738 | JGI IMG/M metagenome (GOLD analysis project Ga0315915, IMG submission 207738) | Medicago polymorpha root nodule microbial communities from Los Angeles, California, United States - branched nodules | ecosystem: Host-associated > Plants > Roots > Nodule | place: USA... | reverse complement strand
CATTGTTCCTTAGGTTTTGTCAAAAAAAAAAAAAAGTCATTAATTGTTCCTTAGATGTTTGATGACTTCCTCTTGTGGAGGCGCAAAATTTTTTTGGGGTCATTCTACGCATGTTAAAATAGATCTACAAAGATATACATGAACAAAATACAAAATTATGTTCAAAATTCAAAGTAAAATATTGTATTCAAGTATGATAGATGTCTGTAAAATATATTTAAATTTCACCAAAAATATATGAAAAACTTATTCATGAAAACCATGTCATTTGTACATAAGGTAACTGTGTATCCACAAACAAAAGAGAAAAGACTCAACAAGAGAACCCATTATTTATATAAACGCAACCATAATACACAACATATAGCATAATCTTGTCCATGAAGTCATCACACCATGACATATGAAAGTCATTACATAGGTTTAAATCCACTTTTGGAGTCTCTATTTTTTCTTATTCACGATTTATGTCCTTTATTTCTTAATTAAAAAATTTAGTCCCCCAATTTTAAAAGATTTAGAAATTTTCGTCCCCACTAAGTTTAGAACTTTTTGTCTTTGTTGATGTGTCAAGTTGAATAATAAAGTATACGTTGATAAAACCTTCTTAAATTGAATTTTAATATCATTATATTATTAGTTCAAGTTAAAACTTAAAATTAAAAAAATATGAAACACCTTAAAAATATCTTATCTGTAAAAAATTATGTAGTTTCACAGCACCCATTTATAAATTGTGAGCTTATTATTCAACATAACACACAAGAATAAGCCATGAATTCAATAGTGGAGAAAATTTCTCAAATTTTAAAAATTTAGTACTACTATGATATGATATGATCAGATCTAAAAATTGGGGACCAATACTTGAAGTTACAAAAATAGGGCAACTAGAACTACATTTAATAGCATGTTAAATAAATAATTAAAAGCAAATTACTAGAGTGGGATTTAAAGCATACTAATGAAGGTGGAATTAAGCAAATGGAGCATAAATAAATAATAGTGTAACATACTTTTTGCTAGATTCATCCATGCGAGATGATTTTTCTGCATCCTCCTTTGAAGATAACATAGATGCCTCAGCTAACCATAAAATTGAAAAAAATAACCAAGATCGTTAGTAATATGAAATTTGATATAAAAATGAATGAGAAAAAAAATAACCAACATAGATGAAGCATCATGGTATTTTTGAAAACTGAGAATGATAATACATACCAACATCATTGTCGTCAACATATTTCTCAATTTCCAAGTTCAAGCGCCTATGTGGTAGCATTTCTCTGATCAACAAGAAAGTAAGATATCTAGGGTTCTCAGAATGAAAAAGTCGTCAAGATGGTGATGGAGATGTATTGACACACAGAAAATGTATTGACACATTGAGACTAAAACTCTCTCTATATATCAAATAAATTTTTTGTCAACTCAAGTTTCAATTTCCAATGAAACTTAATCACACAATGTTATAAAGAGTATTTTTTCAATTACAATCAAAATATGAATTGTTTGATCTTATTCTAACTATTGAAAATTTCCACAATTTAAAAATATCATATTTGACTAATTAATTGTTACTGAGAATGCAATACTAACATTTGGAGATCACACCTGTTGAATGAAGATTATACAATCTTTTTTGATGGTGTATTAAATCATACTCCCTCCTTTTAAAAATGTATGAAAAAAAAAAACTCACTTTCTTTTTCCCAACCAAATAAGAAAAACTTTTATCTTATTTAATTTTTTTTTTAAAATTATCTTTTTCAAGAAAAACTTTTATTTATTCACATGAAATTAAATGCAAATTATATTTAATTTTCTTTCTCTTCCATTTTCTCCATAACCAATAACCAATGAAAATTGTTTTTATATATTCCCATGAAACTTATTCCAAAAAAAATAACACAAAAAGTTATACTTCAAATTCTTATGTTTTAGTTTTCTTAATAAAGTATAATTTAAGTTTTTTTTTACTTATAATTTGGGACGAAGGAAATCCTATTAAAATTTAAATATCAATAACTCATCTAAATCCAATGGATGGGACCCATTGTTTGCATTGATGGCAATATTTGAATAGTAATTATGAGAATTCAAGTAATTTATTATTGACCAAAGACATGCATTTAATATTCCTTATTTATTGATTTCTTAATTACATTTGGATTTTGTCTTTTTATGAAGTTATTTTTATGGGAAATGATATAACGTGTGTCCTGTGACCCTCTTTAAGATTTTAAATAGTCAATTCTCCGTTCCTAAATATAAGACTCTTTTACCAAAATAACGGGAATTAAGAAAATTGGTAATAGTATTAAATTTGTTTATAATTACTATTGATTTTACAATTTTATCCTTATGAGAGAGAGAGAGTTAGTTTATGTTTTCAACATAGTATTCATTGTTGATTTAAGAAAAAGATGCAAAATAAATAGGGTTATATTGGTAAAGAAATAATTAATGTAGTTGAAAATACCAAAGAGGTCTTTAAAAAAGGACAAAATTTTTCAAAAAAAATCTTATAATTAGGGACGGAGGTAATAAAAATTTGTCGATTCATTACATTAGAATTTAAGGTATTTGATTTTTTTTTTTTTCAGAATAATTTCTTAATTTAAAATTCATGAAGAATACCATCAAAGACATTCTTTAGCAAGACTTTTTTTTTTCTTTTCTATTTGTATTAGCATGTTCTAATTTGTACGGGGAAGCAATCTCCGACATCTCATTCTTGAAACCTATGTTTTTTTGTTGATAAAGGTATAATTTCGATGTTGCCATTTGATTGGTGTGAAGTTGATAATTATGTTCAGTAGTGACTAATATTCATCGAAAAACTCGTAAGATACATAAGGTGAATTCTCCAATCACAATTGACTTTTATCCATACACAAGAGTCAACAATCAAACTTCTGACCACTTATTTAAGGGGTTGTAGTTCTTTGCCGTTTGAACTAATCCATTATCGACGCGAAACCTAAATAACTAATCCTAAATATCGTATAAATACACAAATAAATTTAAAATTTAAATCCTAACTCACACATCAAAAGATACACAAATACTTGTGTGTCTCTTCTACCAAGGTGCCAAATAATCCTATTGAAGAAAAATATATCAATAACAAACTACAATCAAGATGACAACAAAACAAAAGTTGCATTCAACCAACATACAAATTGGTCTAATCAATAAAGCACATAGATATATGTTGTAACTAGGATTGCCTTCTCACTTAACCTCTTTGGAACTTTTTAGATTGACTTATTTTCCAATTTATGAAAAATTGTTTACGTATATAAATAAGCTTTTATGATAATTTATAAGTTCTTAATAATGAAAATTGTATCTTTATAAACTATTTTTTTCATAAATTACATTGAAAAACTTATGAATAACATATAAAAAAATTATTTATTTGTATAAGTTATTTTGCATAAGCTTAAAAAGAAGTCAATTCAAACATGCCGAAAATGTTGTACGGCTACAAATGTCCAAATTAGACGATTTAAATTTTCTAGAAAAGCTAAGAGACAAAAATGTAATCGTTGATGAAGCAAGAATCATTTCCTCGTGCAGTTGTGGCGTTCTTGTTGTTACCAACTTATGAACATCCCTAACTTATAAAAGATATTAATTCACTTATTTTAACTCCAAAAGCTTTACTTGTGAAATAAAGAGAACCAGAGATATATGAAGTTCCCACATAAAAATACTTTATCCGTCTCAAATTACAAGTCATTATGACAATTTTACGTGTATTAAGAAATATAATTAATTTTGTATTGAAAAGAAATATTACAAGTTGTCTTACAAAATTGTCCTTATTAAATTGTATGAGAAAAATAAAATAAAGAATTGAAAAAAGAGAGTATAATAGGAAATGTAACATTAATGCTTCATTGGTACTGTGAAGCGACTCATAATTTAGGACAATTTTTTTTCCAAAGCGACTTATAATTTGGGACGGAAGGAGTGTATATTAAGGAGAAGTGTAAATTACAGTAGTACCCTTCTATTTATGTTGTTGTTAAAAAGAAAGATTTGATTTATTTTTTCTGTCAAAAGCAAGTGGGAGCATGCTTGCTAACTCACTTCTCATTTATTTGGGTGAGAGTAAGTTAGCAGCCCTATCATCAAATATGTGAAGAACGTTTACAATGACGTCGTTCTTATCACATATGAGGTTCGTTCACAAGGAGTATAACAAATTTTCCCATACCACGTGCCTTCGAGAAGCCACTGAAGTTGGAATTCTATGATGGAACAGGTGATCCCGATGAGCACGTGGAACACATTGATATTGTCCTCAATTACCACCAGGGGCAGGAAGCGGTAAAGTGTAAGCTCTCTGTCCTCTCTTTGAAAGGTGCAAAAATGACCTGGTTCAAGGGCCTTGAGAACGACTCTATTGATTCTTGGAAGGAGCTTTATGATGAGTTCACTTTTAGGAGAAGGAATGTGAAGTCGATGGCAGTGTTGAACACAATCATCTAGGGCAAAAAGGAGACTCTCGGGGAATACGTAGAAAGGTTCACCCGCGAGAGCGTTGAAGTTTGAAGTGTGAACGATACGTTGAAGTGCTTCATCTTTGAAAACAACATGCGCGACAGATGTAATTTCAAAGAAGAGTTGGGACTAAATGAGGCCAGAGACATGAATGAACTTTTGATCTGCGCATAACCTTACACTAATTATGTGGAGAAGCGTTTAGCAGTTGAAGCCAGGAAGAGCAGCTTCAAAAAGGAAGTGACAACAAACGTTAAGATGGTGGCTGGAAGACAAAGGGGGTACAATTCTCATTTCTTTGAGTACACTCTGTTAAATACATCGTGAGAACGGTTCTTTCAGGAATGCGTGAATGCATATTTCAAAGACACTATGGTCAATAAGGCTACACCGTTAAAGGAAACATTGTGCACAAACAAATCCAAATACTAGAGGTTCCACAAGTGCGCAAGCCATAACCTAACGGTTGCTTTCAGCCGAAGGATGCAATAAAATAGTTAATAAAAAAGGGGAAGCATAAATACTTCACCAATGATGACTACCATAAAGGTTACAAAAAGAAGTACAAAGACTCTCCGCGGAATTCCTCTTGCCGTAGTGAATACCTGAAGAGGAAACACTTTCCTTCTCTAGAAGAAACTCCGTGAAGAAAGGAAATTAACAACGTGGATGGAAGAGAGAAAGAGAAGGAAAAGGATGAGAAAGATAAAAAGAAGGGAAACACATTTTCCTATTCTCCATCATGGGAGGGTTCCCAACGTGTAGGAACATGTTCAAGGGAACAATGAAGAGAAAATTTGCTCAAATGCTAGATTTCAGCGTCACTAAGCCGCCTAGGTCGTCAAGAAGCCTGGGAAAGTAAAGGACCATCCTTAAACTCACAGATGATGACAATATAGAAGGTGCTTCAATAGAAATTTTCCCACTAGTCATGGTGGCTACAATTCACGATCACGACTTGTCAAGATGTTTAGTCGACAAAGGGAGCGCATTCGACATCATGTACAATGAAACCTTTGAGAAATTGAACTAAAGAAATAATACTTGATGTCGTAATACCTGACGTCGTACAACGACATTGTCTCCCAAGGCTTCAACAAAACTATAACCTGTCCATATGGGTATGTCGAATTCAAGTTCTCTTTTGCTGAGGGCGACAACGAATGTAGTGTTGAATCCTTGTTCATGGTAGTTCTGTAAAAATCCATTTACAATTGCATATTGAGGAGACCAACAATAACATCCATGTACGGTGTCACCTCCACCGTCCACCTTAAGATGAGGTATCACAAAGATAAGGGAGAAGTCGTAACCATTCATGAGGACCTAGGCGGAGAAAACATATGCCACAAGGTGCTGCAATAGATGTTTGATGCATCTGCAATACATCAGGGCGAAGTCGTGAAGAGTAATGACACTCCTATGCTGCAACATTTTGATTGCAACGTCACGGACTTCGACATGCGACAAGAGGAAGAAAATCCAAAAGAGGAGGAAGGTTGCGAGATACCAATTCCCCTAAAAGCAAAACTTTACTTTGAGAGGCCCACACCAGATGGAAATTTCGAAATCATGTAGCTAGACGACACTGTTGTGCAAAAAGTTAAGATTGGAGAAAACTACCTTGTTCCCATGGAGGAAGGCCACATTAAGTGCTTGAAGGGAAATGCAGATCTATTTGCCTGCTCAACAAAGGAAATGCATGGGATAGATCCAAGTGTAGCATGCCACAAGATTAAAGTGAATCCTTCAACCGAGTACATAAGCTAGTATAGGCACCATCAATTCCCTGAAAAGTCTCAAGCAACAAAGGAGATTGTGAGCGGCCTCCTACAAGCAAGTTTCATTTTAGAGATCAACTACAGTGAGTGGTCGTCGAATGTCGTGCCGGTAAAAAAATCTAGTGGCAAGTGGCGCATGTGCATCGACTACACAAACTTAAACAAAGCATGCCTGAAGGATGCTTATCCTCTCCCCATCATTAATAAGTTGGTGGACAATTCATTTGGCTATAACCTTCTGTCATTCATGGATGCTTACTTAGGCTACAACCAGATTCTAATGGACAAGGTCGACAGAAACATGAAAACTTTTGTGACTGATGGCACAAACTATATGTATAATGTCCTTCCTTTTGGCCTGAAAAACGCAGGTCATATGTATCAAAAGTGATGAACAAAGTCTTCGAAACAGAACATGTTGGAGGTATATATGGATGACATAGTCATTAAATCCGTAAGGGAACACTAACATGAGACCCACTTGGAAGACATTTTCGCTCGTGTGCGACAATATAACATGTCCTTTAACCCAAAGAAGTGTACCTTCGGGGTCAAGGCAAGAATTGTTTAGGGAGTCTACCTCACTGAAAGAGGAATCAAGACCAACCCCGACAAATGCAATGCAATCCTCAAGATAGAAACATCTACGACCGAATAGTGTATTATGAAGTTGAACGAAATGCTCACTGCTCTGAATATGTTTCTCTCTAAATTTGCTCAACACGCACTGCCATTTTATAAGTTATTGAGAAATGAGGAAACCTTTGAATGGAATAAGGGGTGGGAAGAAGATTTCATGAAGCTCAAGAATGTTCTGGCTCAACCTCTAGTGTTGTCCAAGCTGATGGAAGGAGAAAATATATTCGTTTAGCTCTCTATCTCTTCGGAGGTCGTAAGTGTAACCCTCGTGAGGGAGGTACAAAAGAATCAAAATCATGTGTACTTTTGTTCGAAGGCACAAACTTGACCTAAGACTCGTTTTTAGAAGATTGAAAAGATAGCATTGGTTCTGATAGTGGCGTTCAGGAAGCTAAGAAGATACTACTTAGTGCATCCAACTATGGTTCACATAGATTAACCACTCAAGCAAGTCATGTTCAAGCCATATTTAACATAAAGAATGACCAAATGATATGTTGGGCAGTTAGAGTTTGACATATATTTTGATACGTGCAAGACACTCAAGACGCATGTATTTGCAGACTTCCTCGCCGAACTCACTCCACCAACTAGTGAATCGTGCACAAGATGGACCATGTTCACAGACAGATCTTCTAATACGAGAGGAAGTGGAAAAGGTCTCATACTCAAGAACAACGAAGGTCTCATACTCGAGAAAATGTCTTTATGAAGCCTTTATCGTCGGCCTCAATCTTGCCCTCATGAGGGAGGATGTAACAACCCGAATCCCCACGTATTATTTTCGAATAAAAATACAATAAATAATTGAGCAAGCAAGGGTGTCACACATCTAATACTTCATTTAAATTAAAAACGTCGCAGTGGAATACATTTTTCAAAACATCAAAGTAACTGTCACATCATTTGTATCAACATCAAATTGAAATTCAAAAGATTTCTAAAATTAATCTAAAATAAAATAAATCTGCAACCTTAGTGTCACAGATCAGAGCATCGACTCGGTAAAGACTCCCAAAAGCTTTAGGTAAACGAGTAGGCTTCAAAGCCATCCTCAGAGACTCACTGCTACTAAACTTCTTTTTCCTGCAAATCTACACCAGAAGGGTGCAGGCGCTCAACCCGCCACTAGAGGGTGAGAATATATTCAACATAAGAGATGCATAAACACATGTATAGATTCAGATAAAAGAACACAACAATTACATTTAGACATGTATGCTTCACAGTCAGATAATATTCACATTTAAATATAAAATTTCATTTAATAAAAGTCAAACAGGCATGAATCAACATCTTATAATAACATATAAGCATCAACAACATTTAAGAATATCAAGTAGACATTAATAAAATACAAATCATTCCCACATAATCATATAGAAGCACGTCATTGAATATCACATCTTTAAATAGTTATACATCTTAAAATATCACATCTTTTAATTACACATCTTCAAATAGACCTACAGTCATGTATGCAATGTCTCTAACTCGACTCTATATGCATGTGGTACCGGTTTTGGATATCAGAGTTATGTTACTGATTAATCCCCCATCTTTAAATCACATCTTTAAATCGGACTGACCATGAATGCATGAACACCAAATAATGACTCAACAAATGCACATCTTTAAATGACTTGACAAATACACATCTTTAAATAGCATCATCGTCAAATATCACATCTTTATATAACACATCTTCAAATAGCAAATCTTTATATAACACATCTTTAAATAACATCATCATCAAATATCACATTTTTAAATTACACATCTTCAAATAGCACATCTTTATATAACACATCATCAAATATTTTATTATTCACACTTCGTTAAATAACACATTAATCATCGTCAAATAATTATTCTTTGGTTTTCATTAGTTATTACACTACAAGACTTTGGTTTTCATTCCGGGACCTAAAAAGGAACAAAATGAAGGTTTTGCAATGTATGACAAGATGCCAAATACATATGATATCATGACCATCTATTTGGTCAAATTAAATCAATTAATTTTTTGGAAAGAAATTAATATTGCCTAAAACTAATAATGTCTTAGTCCAAATTTAATTCATGATGGGAGGCAAAACACGCCTTTAACAAGAAAATTGAATTCAATCAGAAGGAACAACAACAATGTGCATAGCAATAGCAATTCTCTATGATAATGGACTTGTACAACAACAGTAAGGTATTTGGATTGAAATACTACTAGCAGCAAGAAATTAAATTGAATTGGAATGAGGAGTAACAATAGGACACGGCAATATCATATAATCTTTAGGAATTAGCCACGCAGAGCAACTTAATTAAATGGCAGAAGCAGTAGTTTATATATACGTGTGTGTGTATAATAACACAACATCAATGTTAATAGGGTTAATAGATCTTTACTCTTGTAATATAGGTCATTTCTTTTTTTATTTTTGTTTTGATTTACCCCTAATAGGCCAAACAAAATCCAATTTTTTTTTTTTCAAGAATTTTTCGTTTTTGTTTGGTCTATTAGGGGGTAAATCAAAACAAAAATATTTTACAGGAGGCAAAACCGAAAATGATCTATATTAAGGAGGTAAAAACCTATTAACCCACGTTGATAATTGCAATCCACAAATAAAATCAAGGTAGGGGCAACAACAGTGAAAGGTTACGACACGGTGAATAATTCTTATCGATGGAAATTAATTAACTTTTGCTTTTATATTCTAAAACACAATATAACTACAATTAGATCACAAATTTAGCACATCGACAATACATCACGAATTCAGAGATAGAAATATAACCAAAATCACAAGATCAAATTAGAGCACAAATTTAACATGAATTCAATTAAAAAAAATCATGAAAACAAGGAAGAAAAACATAAACCCTTCACTACACATATATTTATACAACCCTGTAGTGAATAGAGACTCCCCCTTACCTCTAGTTTGCCGAATTGATGACTTCCTACGGTTGAATCTCTCTCTAGGTTCTTCTCGCTATGCCTCCTTGCATCTTCTCTCCACAACCCTAGTTTTTCTTTTGCCACTTTGTTTCTCTCTTTCTCGGTAACCATTCTTCTCTAATTCTCTTCTCTATTTATAAGGTCTAATTGAGTTTGTTACCAATCTTTTCAGATTATTATATGTTCTCTAGGTTTGTTACTAATCTTTTCATATTACTATTTGTACTGTTCAAATTTGTTACTATTCTTTCTGTAACTACACCGTCTTGCTATTCTCACACCCCTCTACTTAAATCATTAAAGCACTACTAATCTCACTAACTACACCTTTTTTCTACCCAATTTTACTAATCCACCTCCGTTCGCACTCTATTTTCTTATTCTCTCTAAAATAAAAGCTCTATTTTCTTCCTAAATATTATTTTCTCCCACTCTTTAACCGACTAACCAATCCATCGACTTTCCCCTTACCTATTCTCTCAATAAATACGAATAATTAAATTAAAAACCAAACAAGTCAATACTATTATAATATTAATAATAATATCATCTAATAATAATACTAATAAACTAATATTAAAAATCGGGGTGTTACGGAGAAGGCTAGAAAAACTAAGATAATTTTATAAGTACCAAGTCGCCACTCCTATCAATTTTTTAGATTAATTTTGCGATTCACTACTTCACTTTTTTTTTTTTTTTTGTGTGTGTATCT
>Ga0315915_1010007_pt1 | contig 10609 bp, 4 predicted proteins | sample MpolbnodulesMG_FD_207738 | JGI IMG/M metagenome (GOLD analysis project Ga0315915, IMG submission 207738) | Medicago polymorpha root nodule microbial communities from Los Angeles, California, United States - branched nodules | ecosystem: Host-associated > Plants > Roots > Nodule | place: USA... | reverse complement strand
ATTTTATCCTACCTTGTTTTAAGTGTAACACCCCACAAAGTGTAACACTTAAGACTATCACATAATATCATCAAATTTGTTTGCATCTTAAGGATGCCAACAATAAAATAGTACCTGTAAGTCCAAGATGTTGCAAGCATTACTAGATGAATTACTATTAATCATTAATCAGTAATCAACAATTTAAAAATGAATCAAACATTAAAATCAAAATTAACTTTTTCAAAAAAGTCAGTTTTCTGACTGCACCGTAGAAGCTCCCATTTTATATTTATAGTTTCCTTAATCATTACCCTGAGGGCACTCGTTAGCAAGACCCATAAAAATAATAAGTAGACCTTAAAATATATGAAATTTGTCAATTTAGTTCCTTTTTATAATCTTATTCTTTTGCTACAGCTTGATTATAAGCAAAATATAAACAATTTTTTTTTACAGACCTTCCCGTTCTTACGGAAAAGGGCACCCTATTATAATCAATCGAGAGTAAAGTAAAGTCTAACAAAAAATTGTTTCACTCACTCAAATTCTCACAAATGAACATGCTATAGGGAATTCATTAATACTTGAGTCTAATTACTTGATTATAAACCTCCTTAAAATTGTCACACTAGTACTATAAATACATCATCTCATGGAACCAATCCCACCCATCTTTCTTATGTATCCATAGTTATCTCTCTCTTCTTCACTTCAGTATTTTTCTACCGTTTCGAACTAAAATCTCAATCTCTCCATAGTGAAGTTGAGGTATATCTTCTTCTCATGTGTGTTTCCTTCTTGGTTATAATTACATGTACATAAATTAACTCCATGCCATATGCATATACTTATTTAGTTATTAATTAGGTTTCTTGTGAATTTTTCTCATACTGACTTACATAAAGGATCTTATGCATGTTGTTTCATGGGCAACCAAAAGTATACGAGTGAGTTTTTTGATATGTTAATGTAATTAACGCGACTTTAATATTGTTTTTAAATTTTAATCCTCAATTTTGAATCGGGTTTCTTTTTAACAATTCTACTAATGGTGTTTACACATTTTGTCCGATTGAATTTTAATAGTAGCATATATGACTTCCTTTTTTTCTAAGATTTTTTATTATTATTAGTAGCACATATGACTTCCTTTTTTTCTAAGATTAATTTTTTAAATTATATATGATCATATAGAGGAGTCTTCTTTGATTTATATAACTGAGGTTTCAATATATTGAAGATCTACTGTAGTTTTAAAAATGGGTCTCAACCTACCGAATTCATCAAGTTGAATTAGTAACCAATTAGTTCGTTGGTTGGTTTCAATCTAGTAACGTTGAAGTTTGGTTGAATAGAATTTTCCGAATTGAATTGAAGTTGAAACAATTCGAATGCAGTTCAATCTGTTTTTATTTTTTGCATTTTTTTTAATCATTTTTATCTTGAATAAAAAATATTTTCCTTGTACAAAAAATTTTGTTACTTTGTTTATGCTTCATCTAGTTCAATTATAGTTGAACCGATTGATTTATTTAAACAACGACTTAGAGATCTGATCGGGTCGGTTTCAACTTCTCTTTTAAAAACATTGCTATAGATAGATGGTTTCCTTGCAATAATTTTATTTTCTTTTTCTTTTCAAGAATGCTTTGATTTGTTTCTTATGCATCTAAATGATGAAAGAATATATATTTTGCAGTCCATAACAACAATATGGATCAAAAGACACAAGTGAAACCAGAGGAAATAAGGAATGATGCACCAACACAAAATCAATCAAACCAAATAGTGTCAGTGTCTCGCCCTTTGTTTCACACTGCAAATGCTTCTGCCTTTTCATCCTACATGAGTAGAGCTCAACTCCAAGAATTCTCTCGCCGACAACAGAAACAACTAGAATTGCAGAAAAAACTTGGCACCTTCTGGGCAAAACAAAATGAAGAAGTTGAGAAGACCGTTGATTTCAAAAATAATTGCTTGCCATTAGCAAGGATTAAGAAGATAATGAAAGCAGAAGAAGGAGTGAGTATGATATCAGCTGAGGTACCTATTCTGGTTGCTAAGGCATGTGAAATGTTTATTATGGAGCTAACAACAAGGTCTTGGGCTAATGCAGAGGTGAACAAAAGAAAGACACTTCAAAATAGTGACATTGCATCTGGTGTCTCAAGTAATGAAGTGTTTGATTTCCTAGTTGATATTGTCCCCAAGGAAAAAACAATGGAGCGTGACATATTTATGGGTATACCAAGAAGAGAAAGTGTCCCAATAGGGAATGTTCCTTATTATCTGCCTATGCCACCTCAGTATGCTGCAGGTCCATCATATGGTCCTCCAAGAATGCTTATGGGAACCCCAAAGAAAGAAAACGACCCTTCTACTGATTTGCCAAATTCAGAAGATTAAGCACTTAGTATTTACTGCATTGAAGCAGTAGTAGTTACCATGCATCCATGTTTATCTTTAAATAAAAGTACCCATATATGTTTATGTTTCTTTCATATTAAGTTGATGTAACCGTTTTATGTAAAATATAAATATATAATAAGACTATGAAATTATTTTTCAACATCAATCAAAAAGACAACTATTTAAGATAGATTTATATTTTGTCTTTATTTAATTTTGCCTTCTGAGTATGAGTACACTAATCTGGAGGAAATCTATAGAAAAGCTCGTTTGCAGCACAACAACTTTTATCAATGTGTTTTTTTAAAAACCCTACACCCATTTGAAAGTACACTTTCAGGAAGAAAGCATAATTTTTATTTAGGTTGACATGTCTCGAAGACAACTTTTTTACTTTTTTTTTAGAATTATCCATCGAAAATACATGTGGATAGTACGAAAATTAGGTCCCAAATGCATGACAAGGAATTACAAAAATAGGATTATGCATAATTAAAAATTTATGTTGGTCATTAAAAAATAGCTAATTAACAAAGGATAGATGAAGAAACGAGAAAAAGGTGTCTTTATGCCCTAGAACAATTATTGTGTGTAGTAGCTCTGGATATCCTTAGATTAGTGAAATAAATTTTATCTTTGCTAATCTGATAGTCGTAATTGTTACAACTATTGCGTCATGCAATTACCCTAGAGAATATACAAATTTAGAAAAAGAGAAACGAGAGAATATACAAATTTAGAAAAAGAGAAACGAAGCTGGCAAAAGCTAACAATGAAGAAAGAAGATACAATTTGAATGGAAAGAACATGTGAGTAATTAAATAATCCTGAAGAAATCTTAATAACAATGATCAACTTTGTAGAACTTTATTAAGAAAGGTTGCTGGAAAAATGGAAGTATGCATGTTATTCGTTTCGTATAATTCGGCATGTCATTCACTTTTTGCCTCTTTTCACTCCGTATAATCCGGCGTATTGTGTAATTCTTTTCTGTGTTATTAATTAATGTATTTCGTGACATATATTTTATAAATATAATAATAATAAATATAGTCCATAAATTATATTAAAATAATTAGTTTTAAAGTATAATAGGGCATCCACAATACCTGGGGCCTAGGTCGTCGTACCCCTGACTTATGCCTAGGGCTGGCCCTGAACACTTTTAACAAACTCTCGATGACTTTGGAACTAACTATCTTAAAGGTAGTTTATCATCACATCCATTCCCCTTTCAAACTCAAGGTGGTTGTTGAGAAGCAAACACTTCTAAAGAGATGTTTGATGAATGAGTGGGTAATTTGAACTACGACGGGAATATAAAGAACTAGAAGATGCTTTGAGATAACCCGTTCTGCATAAAGTGAAGATCAAGTTCCATATGGTTGGTTCAAGAGTGTAGGTTATGGTTATGATTGAAGGTCAAAGGGAGATGTTGACACAAAGAAGGGCATGAGCTTGAAAGTAAACACTTAATTCAGTAGTTAAGGACTAAACACTACTAAAAAAACAAAAATTAGTGAGGGATATTTAGTGAGAGAAAACGTGAAATTCCTCTCTAATTCCGTCACTAAATTTTGCGACCAAGGAATTTGTGAGGAATTTTATTTTTTCCGTCACTAATTTCCCTCGCTAATTTTGCTTTTTCTAGTAGTGTAAATAAGAGGTTGCTTATGTATTCGACCTTTGTACTAGTTTGTAGATTGGATAGTTGACCATCATTACAGCGATGGACTGATGGTCATGCTTTGTACTAGATGCGCACTAAGGGTGGCTTCTTGGAGCATCAAGACATAATGTTGGATCCAAATAAGAGAAAAGAAATTCTAGAGTAGAATGATGGTTAACTATATTCTTACCCCAATTTGCATTAGAATGTTTATTTTTCCACCATACTAGTTTCTCATGTGCCATACAAATTTTAAATTTTATAATTGAAAAAGTGTTGAAAGCACTCCAAAACCCTTCAAACATGTGAAAACACTCTTAGAAACCCTCATTTTTTTAGATTTTATAATTTAAATAGGGTACACGAGAAAAGAGAAAGGTGGGAAAAGAATCCCCTTTGCATTTATTGCATGTCCAAAGATTAAAGGAAACATCAGGGTTGTGAGCTTGGAGAAGAAGTCAAAGCTACCCCTTAGATACTCATAGTTTCGCTCCTATTTTTCGGTTACTTATTAGCATTTTTATTAAGTTAAATATCGATTTTAAGAGTTGAATTGAAAATAACATTAGAAGAACCAATAGAGTTTATAAAGAGACCATGTTCATATTTCCCACAATGACTTGATCATTTCCATGATAAAGAGAACTTTGGAAATTTTTTTGTTGCCTCGATGAATGTGATGTGTTTTCAAAGGAGTATATAGCAATTAGGCAACAAGCAGCTGCTGAGTTGCTGAGTGAGCGAAGGTGCCATTAAATTGCATAGCCAAGGAGGAGATTTTTTGCCACGCACTTGATAGGTAGGGTGTGGCCCACTAAAAACTGAGAGATTGAGACGTGTTATAACTAATCGTCATTAATATATTCCTAAATTTTAATCACCTCTACTCTACACTCGTAAATTAAAGTGTACCAGTACTCTTACTTCGTAAATCTATAAATTAACGATTAATTTTATGAAATAAATAGTTATTTGTCGGCATTTATATTTTAGAAAATATAATTTCATAAGAAAAACACACCATTCATTGTTTGTAAGAATCATAGTAATTTTTTTACATATTATCGTATAAAATAATCAAAGTTCTCTATTATGAACGATAAAAATTCAAAAAAATTAATTTTATTTTGTTTACGCTTTTGATGAATAAGATTTAATCATTATAATTATATATGATAAAAAATAATATTTTTGTTCAAAAAATAACTTATTTAAAGGGTTAGGTGTACCGATACACTCAAATATGTTGGGTGTACGGTAGAATTTGCCATTATTTAAACCATAATCTAGCTTTACATTCAAATAAACTCGATGCTTATAAAAAAGGACTATGATGTATGACAAAATCACTTCCCACAACAAATTTGACTTATGTGCAAAACACTTACCATGCATGTTACTTAAACAACCATTTGATTGACAAGTTATGGGACAACTATAATTTACAAAGAAAAAATAGATATTTACACGAAAACCAAAACAATAGAGAAATAAAGTAAAAAATAATGTAAGTGATAAATATTTTAGCAAGTGTACTAAAAATGAATCGAAGTAATAAAATTTATAAGTTCGTATCCATAGGGACTGTTTCAATTTCTACTCGACAATTTAATTATAATAAGGATTTAACAAATAAGGGGTATGTAAATCATATGTTTGAGTTTAACAATAAAACAAAATAAAAATAAATGGTTTTGGAAAATATTAGATATTAAAATGATCAAGCCTTCGAATCCTCTATTGCTCACCGTGAATAATTTGCTCCTCTTTGCTCTCAATGTTCACCTAACTTTACGACGGATTAACTTATTAGTTTTGATCAATCTCTTGACTCAAAACCCTCTCCTAGGTTATAACATCTTAATCTCTTAAGTTGATTGAATAACTGCAGAAGTTATGTTCTAGCTCGTTAACCCTAAGTCTTAACTCTCAACTTCCTATCTCTAGTTTCATATGTTGAGTTAGTCACAATTACTAGGCCTGGTTCAATAGCTAGGGTTAGTAGTCAATTGAAACCTAAATTCAATTCAAGCAATCGATAGAAGCCAGTGTTAATAGTCATACACACGATATTAAGAAAAACATTAAGCAAGAATAAATAATTATGAATAAAGACTAGATTTTCATTGATATCAAAGAGAGTTTCAACGAACTATGTGATCACATATTACAATAGATTCATCTCATGGCTTAATCAATAGGGAAATTAGCTAGACATAGAGATACAAATAAATAGCATGGAAAATAAAATTAACCATGAAACCATGTTGTTGCTCAGTTCTCTACTGCTTCGTGAGTTTCCTGTTGCCTTCAATTCCCTCGCGTTCCCGTTCCTTTTCCTGGCGTGGCACTAGTTTTGATCCAAAACGTGATTCCACTGTGCCGAAACGTGAATCCTTTCAATGTGTGTGTGCAGCTCCTTTTATACTGTGCTATCCTTCACCAATTGTTTCTTGGTCAGCCTACGTACACACACAAAGCCCAATTGCTTTCCTAATCTTTCTATTATATTCACACCACCCAAAAGCAAAACACTTGTTCACTTGACTCATCTAATAAATTCATACGTGGCAGCAAATTTATTCGATCATCGTGGCACGTTACACATCCATTGTGCCACGATTTTTTCAGCATCTTCAGGTAAATTCCACGCTTCAAACGTGCCACGATTCAGGTCCATCGTGGCACGATTTTTTCAGTAGCTAAATTCTTGCATTTTTCTCCAATTTGTGCAAAACTTCTCTTTTATGAATCTTGAGCTGATTTAACCATGTATAAAAGCAATTGACTCTCTAAATGCCATAAAAATATCATAAAAAGACTATAAAAATAACGTAATGACTACTGTCATCAGTAAGTATGAGAGAGAAAGTTGTCACAAAATTGATGTTCAATTATCATATCTCTAGGTAATATGGTAAAATGTAGTACAATTGATTACATGACAAAAATGTAATTATCAATTAAAAATAGTACAATTCTTGAATTTCGATTAAAATTTGATAAATTTTTATTTACAAGAATTACCCTTGTTGAATTCACATAAATTAAAATCATTCATTTATCTTATAACATAAGTAATGAAAGACAAATGAATGATTTTAATTGATGTCAACTCAACATATATAACTCTACCCATCCCTCAAAAAAAAAATGTATAACTCTACCCAATTTTCGTTGATGGTTAATGTAGTTGTCATTTTAAGACTTTGTAACAATCATCATTAGTGTAAGAAAAAAGATAAGACGAAGACCGAGTTATTTAAAAATCAGATTTATTGCATTCAAAATTTGATGTGTTCACACATTCAATGCATATGCGTCGTTGGATCAAGATCATAAGATTCAGATTTCAATGCGTTGTTAATTTTGTAAAATAAAAAATATCATGCTTGAGATATAAACCGTATTATCTCGATCCAATGATCGTGAATGTGCCGATTTTATAAATACGTGAAACTTGTGACATGGTCTAGTTATTGTGTGCTCACTAGTATAATTTGCTCAAGTCCACCAATGGAATATTGAGATCCCTAAATGTAAGCGATTGGTGATCTATACGTACACGATATATCATCGAGAGTTGAAATTATTCTTGTATTTCTTTTCTTAATAGATTTGCCACTAAAAAACAATACACTGCTTTTTTTGTTCCTAAAATATTACCACATTCATCCATTGGAGTATTAGTATATATGACTATATAGTACTAGTATTGATAAAAAAAAAGTATGACTGTATAGTGGGAATATAATAAGACGATACGTAATAGATGACGGTCTGAAAATTGATATATGGCAGTGTAGATATGAGACAAGATACATATTTATATAACAAATAGGGTATAATCACCTTGTAATTAATTTATAATATATACTATTACAACAAATTATTATATTATGACGTTTTCAAAATAATTAACGAAAATGATGATTTTTTTATTTACCATAGCTTGTCTCTTGAGGACACTTTAATGGATGATATGTAATGTTAACTTTTGGTGAGCTTTAAAGTCTGTCATAACCTTGTTAGATACCGTTTGGTTCGGTTTTTTTTCTTCAGTTTCTTTACATTTTTAAGAAGAAGGTAGGTCAAACACAATATCAATAAAGTACCTTTTAAAAAAGTACTTTTTTTAGAATGCATAAAATTGAATGAAATGTGCTTTGGCCAAAAGTTATTGAGTGCTACTTCAAAAAACTACTTCTCGACAGTTTATTTCACAAGCACCTCTCTTCGGCTCATGCTGGGAACCTTTTCTTTTATTTTTTAATATTATATTTCAATATGTTTTCTCTTCCATATAATTTTTTTTTGAACCGGTCTATTATTTTTTGAAAGAGTGTCCATTTAATTTTATTATCTTTTTTTAAGGAATTTTATTATCTTTCTATCACTTATATATTTAATTTCAATATCGTTTAATTATCACAACCTCACAAATATTTTTATTCACGCTGTCATTTAATGACACCAAATATTTTTATTCCCTTTCTTCAACCTCGAAAATACACACACACACATTAGCATTTAGAGTAATAACTTGTGTCCGTTTGTTTGTTTTTTTGTTACGCTATTGCGTATAATTTTTTTTAGTGTTGCATAATGTGTATAATTATTTTGTGTATATGTGTGTGTATATATAAAGAGAATAGTTGGTTTTTTTCTTTTTCAATTATATTCTATAACAAATTCTGTTTTAAGAATACCATATTTTTGGTGTCATTCAAAAATATAAAAATTTATATTATATGATATTATATTTGTTACAATGTTAGTGTCATTGAAAAAAATATGTTTCATTTTTTTAATAAGAAAAAGATATACATAATTTGTTACAATATAAAGGTGCAAAATATATATAAGAAGAAGTTTTTGGGAACTATACTTGTACTTTTAATTAAAATCAAAATTTTATAAAAATAATTATACACATTATGCAACACTAACAAAAAAATTCATACGCATTAGCTTAACAAAACAGACAGACGGACATAAAGTATTACTCTAAACGCTAATGTGTGTGTATTTGCGAGGTTGAAGAATGAGAATAAAAATATTTGGTGTCATTTAATGACAACGTGAATAAAAATATTTGCGAGGTTGTGATAATTAAACGATATTGAAATTAAATATATAAGTGATAAAAAGATAATAAAATTCCTTCAAAAAAAGATAATAAAACTAAATGGACCTGTTAAAAAAATAAAATAAAATAAAATGGAAGAAAAAACATATTGAAATATAATATTAAAAAATAAAAGAAAATGTTTCCAGCGTGAGTTAAGAGTGGTGCTTGTGAAATAAATTGCCGAGAAGTAAGTTTTGTACAATATTTTGCCAAACAACTTTTAACTTTAAAATAGTTTTAAAACTAAAAAAAAAAAAAGAAACCAAACAGTTTTAGCTTCTTTCTTAAAGGGCTTTATTTTAACTTTGTTTTAAAGGAGCTTTTAGACCGTAAAAAAGCTTGGCCAAACGGTAGTCTCTCAAGCCAAACTCACATAAACTTTGGGTTGTAAAAAAAAATCCCCTTAACTTTAGATGATTCAGTTTAACATATAGTTAGATATATTAAAAACCATCCTTCCAAAAATTTAAACATTATTCATCGCATTGTGGGAGTCTAACCTCTTTCCACTCAAACCCAACACCCTTGTTATAACAAAACATTAAGATATTAGTAGTAAAATAATTTTATAGTTAAATAAAAGAATATCACAATAATATAATAATCCATGCATACTAGCTATGCAATGACACCTTCAATGTTAAATAAACAAAATTCAACTATTGATGTATAAATATAAAAGAAATCCATGTGGGCAAGAGTAGTTGGTTGGCTTTACTACTTCTTGTTCTTGGTCCCTATTGAACGTTGAAAGAAGCCAAAGCAAGCTTGTTGAAATTTATTAATTAGAATACAAAGAAAAGTCAATAAAAAGGCCAAGTCTAATCTTACGGTTAGTTATGACTTCTTCCCATCTATTCTTATTTATTGATCCATTCTTGTCCCTTGCTCTATGGTCTATTATATATATCACCCACTCCCATTCATTATTTTTCATAAACTCTCTTCATTTGAAAAATAAACTCTCATCTACAATTCAAAAACTCTTCTTTTTGTAGCTCTCAATTCTCATCAATACATGGTTTGTTTACAAATCTCAGCAGCAGCTAATTTATCTTCTTTGAGGACAGTTAATGCTGCTATCCATCTTCCAAAACTCCCAAGTTTGTCTAATTTCTCAATTCCTCAATTATCAAAAACAAGACAACTAATTGAGGAATTTAATGGATCCAAAGATCAATTAGAAAAGTTTAATAATGTTGTCCTCACAACACAATCACATGACGAGTCATCCAGACACAACAATAAGAAGTCAAATGCTATTATTAAACTATATGCTGTCTTGGAAGCTGTTTCTGACAGAATTGAAATGCATCACAACATTGGCGAACAACGCAACAATTGGAACAATCTTCTTTTGAATTCCATTAACATGATTACTCTCACTGCTACAACCATGTCTGGTGTTGCTGCCACTG
>Ga0315915_1010006_pt1 | contig 10610 bp, 9 predicted proteins | sample MpolbnodulesMG_FD_207738 | JGI IMG/M metagenome (GOLD analysis project Ga0315915, IMG submission 207738) | Medicago polymorpha root nodule microbial communities from Los Angeles, California, United States - branched nodules | ecosystem: Host-associated > Plants > Roots > Nodule | place: USA... | reverse complement strand
ATGCATGTTTTGAATACTATATCTATTGTGCACTAAGTTGAAATTCTCACCTAAAGCTGAGGCTCTTCACTTTCTTAGCTAGCTTTTAGAAGTGGGTTATCCTCTAATCACTCGGTTCTGATAGGCTTAGGATTAATTTTTCATTTATTTTTTTACTTTAGATCTTCATGTTATTCAATGGCACCCAAAACCTCCTTCCGAGAGACGACTGCATGCGTCTCCACAATGACACAATTTCAAAAATCAGTCACCGCTTCGCTGCTTGTGGTGGTGCGTCTGGCGAGCTTTCCGGCACTGTTTTTACGCGCAAAGGTTGCAGTGCAATTGGGTTCTAGATCCAACCTTTTTTTTCTGCATACTGGGACATGGTGACACAGTTTCTTTTGCAAACAACCATTTTCCAGCGCAATTTCTATCTCCTCTAGCATGATTTGTCCCTGATTGGTTCTATTGTAATCCGAAACACAACTTGCTAGTGTTATAGTCTTGCTGTTTCTTCTTCAGTCTTTGTCATGCCATTTTTGTCTCACTAAGATATATTATCAACGGCTTTTATTCTTGTTAAGAGTCCCACATCGGACAAGAGATGGCCTGACAATGTGTTTATAAGTGGGGGCAATCCTCACCTCACAAGCCGGTTTTGTGAGGATGAGTTAGGCCCCATAATTCGTAAGATGGTATCAGAGCCTCTTCAAGATCCATTGGGCCACCTGCTATCAGGTTTCCGCTATCGAGCCCAATAGTGCTGGTCGTGAGGGGGTGTGTTAAGAGTCCCACGTCGGACAAGAGATGGCCTGACAATGTGTTTATAAATGGGGGCAATCCTCACCTCACAAGCCGGTTTTGTGGGGTTGTGTTAGGCCCAACCACGATTTCTAAGAATTCCCCCCAGCAATCATTTTGGTGCTGATTCTTTTTCTATATATGAATCATATTAGTGATGACTTCTTTTCGGATTGATTGTCATTCTGTCGATGACTTTTATTGGTTATGACTCATTAGCCGAGCTCTCTGATTTTTCTCCTCTTATGTTAGAATATAATGATTTTTCCTAGGATTGCTTTTCAATCTTAGCAGATTTTAGGTTTCTGCTGTGATTAATATCCATCTTTCTTCTTATTATTACACATGTAATGTATGGTTACCGGATTCTCTCAATAGGCATACATTGTTCCGGATACCCTATCCTTTGTGTTGAATACTGGTTTCACCTTAAAGAAAATATTATGATATTAATGTCAAATGTGATGGACTGCATGGATTCAATTTGTGGTTGCAGTTGTGAATGTGATCACAGTTGCGGCTGCTAATGATTACTTGTGGCTCTTGTGATTTGTATTGTGGTCGTAACAATGTGAGTATTTTATGTTTAGGTATTATTCTTTATGGCTTATCTTGAAATTCTCACGTCACTTGTTCCTGACTTGCCCTCTGAAATGTTACCTCTTCCTCGTTTTCCACTTTCTATTATCTTAAAATATCTCCAGCCCTTTAATGTTCCCTCTAAATTTACGATATAAAGGGGTGGATACTATCCCATTTGCAGTATTGCAGATGCAATACATGATGCAGTCTGCAATCTGAACCTATGCAGAAATGCATACCCATATCTTTATGTATGATGTGTTCAAGATAACTATGATTCAATGCCATTGTAGGAACATTGCTTCATATCCTACAGTATCTGAAATAATTTGTATTTTGTTGGTTTGGTCTTAAAGACCTTAGAGAAGGAGCAGACTGCAAAAAGTGTGGAGATGTGGCAAGTTTAGCTTTAGTTGAATGCATTCTGTAACATTTATCTTTATTTTTTTTGAGAGATACGAGGAATAATAACTTGATCAATTATATGTTGGGATGTGAGTGTAAAGGAAAAATTGATACATTATTTTTTATTTCTTCTACTTGCTCCTATTGAGTAATGAAGAAAAAGAATTAACTTCAAAATTACTTCTATTCATTTTATTTTCGGGAAAAATATTGTGAAGGATTTGTTCCTTAACATCAGGATTATTGAAGAATCTGAATATCTGTAAACTAATTTAAAATCAGTGACTGATATCAGGAGCTATTGAAATATTAGTGCTCCCCTTACTTTAAAATCCTGTTTTTACATGGTAGAATTACTAGGGGATTTTACAAATTTATGAAGCTTTTTTTTTAACCTGAAGTTGGAGAAAATAAAAAAAACCATTTACCAGGTTGGCATCTCATCATGTATGATGAGGGGGACTTTGCCCTCTTCAATATCTTGCAAACTCCATTTCTTATATGCTCAGAAATTATTTGTTTTTTTATTCTCAAGCATCCTCCCCTTTCCCAAAGTAAGGTTTTAATGTATACCGAAACTTTCTTAGATGGGACAATTGTAATAGGCAGTTGGCCTAGGATGGCGGAGAGTTTGCATTTCTGTAACTCGGTTTCTGAAAAAGTTATTGCATATGTATTGAGTTTATGTTAGGTAAATGTAATCATATCTTCTTTTGGTGTCCACTTTTCCTTTGTGAGTTGGACTGCTAAGTAATTAGTAGTAGTTGAGACTAGAGAGAATCTGTGACGTGAGAGAACCTGAAGTCGAATAAAATAGAAAAGACCACTTACAAGGTTGGCATCTCAGCATGTATGATGAGGGTGACTTTGCCCTCTTCAATATCTTGAAAACTCCCTTTCTTATATGCTCAGAAATTATTTATTTTTTTATTCTCAAGCATCCTCCCCTTTCCCAAAGTAAGGTTTTAATGTATACCGAAACTTTCTTAGATGGGACAATTGTAATAGGCGTTGGCCTAGGATGGCGGAGAGTTTGGATCTCTGTAACTTAGTTTCTGAAAAAGTTATTGCATATTTATCGAGTTTATGCTAGTTAAGTGTAATCATGTCTTATTTCGGTGTCCACTTTTCCTTTGTGAGTCTGGACTGCTAAGTAATTAGTAGTAGTTGACACTAGGGAGAATCTGTGACGTGGGACCGTGAGTGTGATATCCACATGGGGTCCCTTTGTTTATGATTCCAAGGTTTAGATTATATCTTTGGAAGTCATCAGTTTAGATTTTTTGGATTGGAATATCCTTCACATTAAACGTTATTAGAGCCAGGTTTGTTTACTATTATTATTATTTTTATTTTTTTGAGGGGAGGTTTGTTTATTATTTTGTATGGAAGTTCTTTCCAACCTGACTAACTTTTCATGTGTATGGATCCAATATCATTTGGGCACTAGAAATTTTCATTCAAAGTAAGGGCTTTCCCTTTTTATTAACCTAGCTTTTATGCGTGGGTTCTTCTCTGCACCACTTATTCTTATAGGATAGGAGTTGTTCTTCATTCTAGTTAGTTGAGTTATAAGATTTATAGAAATTGTAGTAGTACTTTCCCCCCTAGATGTTTAGATTGATCAATGGAAACCATCTCTTTGATCTTTTGCAATCAAACCCTCAGTCGATGCCCGTTTCCTTTTGTCCTACAGTGGTGTAGAGTTGCACTGAGTTGCAACATTTTATCGTGTTAACCAATATTTTCCAGAAATTCCCCTAATTGTAATTTCCATATTTTCTCATAATTTTTCTTTCCTCCAAAATGCATGAATTTCTCAGAATTCATTATATCTTGTCATTAAAATTCCACTTTAGCCTGGTAGGTTTCTTTAGCTTGATTTTATCCTAGATACTGTTGAACCTGAAATCCTAATTTCATGGGTATAGAAATTTCCCCTCATGACTTCCAAAGTTGGAATCTCTCTATCATGAATCAAGGCCAATGTTCATTTTGTTTTGAACTACACCAAGTTTTTGAAAGATTCCCCCCATGCAGATTGTATTCTGAACAATTTCATTTGCTTAGTCATTCAAACTCATGGGAGTCTCTTCAATCTAAAATTTATAGATTTGCTTAGCAATTTGATTGCCAGGGTGTGAAACTCATCCTGTAGTACAAGGGCACCTTTGTATACTTTCATTTTTTATGCAGGCTCGATTGGTTCAGTTTAGCTGGTTGAAAATGTTAGGCTTAGAAGTCAAAAACAGGTCTAGCAGCCATGGGTCTGTGTTTTGGTTTATTGGTGAACCTTCCATTTTTCATGTCCATTCCCATTCTATCTAGCATCTAAAAGGCCACCCACGCAACCCTTCAATCCATCCATGACTTCCAATTGATCATTACATCAGATTCACTCAATGATCTATCAATTCACCAAATTCTATCTGTAATCTGTTCAAGTTAACCCTAATCCAACCCATTATTTCTATTCTTGCTTTCCTTACAGCTTGCTAGTGTAGCGTCAGACTACCATGTTAAGTGGGCCTGATATTCTGTTATTCTGGTCATGCAGGGCCACTTATGACTATGAAAAGAAATTATACAATGACCACCTTGAGTCACTTCAGGTGATGGAAAAGAACTATGTTTCTATGAGTAGGGAAGTGGAGAAACTTCGAGCAGAGCTTACAAACACTAACGTTGATCGAATTAGTATGTATCTCCTGTTACCTGTTTTCTACGTTAGAGTCCTTAGTCTTCAATTTTTCATGTTTTGTGGATTGATCATGGCGTGCAATAAATTTAGGTGGGCCATATGGTGGCACCTCTGCAACTAATAATAATGAGGCTTCTGGTCTTCCTGTTGGACAAAACGCATATGAAGATGGTTATGCTGTTGTGCAGGTGTGTGATGACCCCATGTGTTACGTTGTTTTAAGTTCCTTGCGGGAGTGCAGCATTATAGTTCATTTATATTTATTAATTTATTAATTCCTGAAGTTTCTTCAATAACAATTAATGTCTGGATTATTTTTGTTTGTGTTGACTTATTTAGTTATTATTTTATAAAGTCTATCCAATTAAATATGTATCTTTACATTGATTACAAGTTGATGATAAGAACTACCTGTATCTGGTCTATTGTCAACTAGTAATGATATGTTGCTGGGATTACAATATTTCAAATCCGACCTGATGATTTTTTCCTAAATATCTAAATGTTTAGCACTAGTTTGTTTATGGACTCCTAAAATCTGGAGAATACCTGAGTTCGACAGACTTAGATCTGATTTATAAGGTTTGACAGGGATTTGACAGTTATCTGATTTGTGTAATATAGCCACATAGTATTTACTTTTTACCATTCCGATGGTACAAATTTGACATACGACAGTAGTGTGCTAGACTTCTTATTTGAGGAGAGGGCAAAAATTCATTGGTAGTTATGTTTTTATTATGTTGTTTATTTTTAGGAATTAATAGAGAAAGGAAAGGAGAAGGTGATTATTGGATGGTTTTTGAACTGTTACTGGTTATGGTAGGGAGAGACCAAGCTCTACAGTAATTGATAGAAACTTGCACCAAACACTGAAATATAGATATAGGTAGAAATATAAAGGAAATTACTGGCTTTTATTGAACAATACTGGTTACTGTGGCTAGAATTTGGATTGCAACAGGAAATCTAGTTTACAGAAACATGAGAGAAGGCGAAGGAAAATTTAGCTAGACACTTCCTATCCAAGAAATTTAGAGTCTTGATCTCTCCCGTCAAGGAAATTGAGAGCTTGCTCTCCTGACCAATCTCCAGTCCCAAAATAAATGCCCCATGACGTTTCCTTCCATTTCCATATTTATTCAATAACTGTCTAAAAAGATAACTGCTGCTTAGTACAGACCTGCTGCCTAATAATAAAATAACGGCAGGATGGATATAATAAGAGGTCTAACATAGTGTTGGTTACCTTGATAAAAAATTTAAAATCCGTAGAGTTATCATGACCATTTTATATCTGGTATGTGATTTGGTCGTGACAATACAGGGATCCATTTCTTGCATGTACAGATAAAATTGGACTGATTTGGAGGGATTATAGTTGTGCATTTTTTAAGTTGTGTTCAAGTGCTATTTTTTATTTTTTTGAAGGATTACCATTTTGAAGGGATATATGCTTTATCTTCCATGTTAAAATAAAATATTAATACTCCATCATAAATCTTTTGACAGGGACGTGGTTCTCAACCTGCTGCTAGTGGTGGTGGCGGCGGCGGTGCTACTACAACTGCTCCTGCTGGAGCTCAACCTGGTCCAGCTTCTGCTGTGACTGGTTATGAGGCTCCCAGAGGAGGGCCCGGTTACATTGCATCAGCAGGGCCTACTTACAGCACACAGAGCGCTTCTACTTACGACCCACAGAGGTTGACTGGTTACGATGCATTTAGAGGATCTGCTTACGATGCAACGAGAGGACAAATGTTTGATGCTCAGAGAACGGGCTATGATCCACAAAGAGGTATGGGTTATGAAGCACAGAGAGGACCTGCTTATGATCCATCAAGAGCAGCAGCTGGCTATGATGCGCAAAGAAGTGTTGCTGGTCAACAGGGACAAGTTCCTCCGATGAACAACATGCCTTATGGGTCCACTACACCGCCTACTCGTAATGTAGGCGGTGGTGGATATGATGCTGCTCGAGGTGTCAACCCTGCTAGGAGATGAGATTGAGTCTTGAAATGCCATGCCAATCATATATATGTGTGGATCTTTCTGTCTAGTGCTACCTGAGAGTAAATCTCATGAAAGTATCAATCTACATCTATCTTTGTGTGTGAAGCAATCAACACCTATGTATTTCTAAATCTTCCTTTTAACTTGTAATTTTATATAATTCCGGAAGACGTGTAACTCCTATATTAAGGAAAATGATTGATCTTATGCAAATTAATTTACTTCACCTTCCAACTAGGCTCGTAAGATTTGGATCAACTTTTGCCATCATATATTTGACAATTTTGTTAATAATAGTTGGTATACATACGAGCTCGGAATTATTTACTTTTAACCATTGTCATCTAATGTCATTGTCTCATTTAACATTGTGGTGCCGTTCCAAAAACTTGTAAATTAGAGACATTATCCTTATTGCTACTCCAAATTCTTGAGGAGCAATCCCAAAGACACTTTTTAGTGAAGTTTGAGAATTGGGTGAATTCAGTTAGCTTCTCAAATTTGTTGAACTCCTCATCTATTAATTATCAAACTTTTATGGCAAACCCATTCTCATTTTCTACTTGAGATTTGAACTTTTTGAATATGTCTAAGAGCTTCATCCTTCCGATTAAAAAAATAAACCCAAGTTTTGCAAGAAAATTCATCAATGAAAAGTATATAAATTTACCATAATATGTCTAAGAGCTTCATCCTTACGATTAAAAAAATAAACCCAAGTTTTGCAAGAAAATTTATAAATGAAGAGTATATAAATTTACCAAAAGATAATGATTAGGTTAGACCATGAATATTAAGTATGTACAATATGTCTAAGAGCTTCATCCTTCCGATTAAAAAAATAAACCCAAGTTTTGCAAGAAAATTCATCAATGAAGAGTATATAAATTTACCAAAAGATGCATTTGTGTTGAACTTGTTGGAAGAGGCTTTCTCATTTTGGAGCAGTTCAATTGTGAGAATTAGATTTATGTATTTGAAATTATCTACTACATAAACATTTATGAGATATTGGTGAGAGCTTATAAAATCCAATTCATGACATGTCCATAAACATTTTCATAAACTGTCAAAAAAGGTGTCTACTAACAAATATTTGTGAGATGTTTGTAAGAGCTTATAAAAATCAGTTTATGACATGTCCATAAACATTTTCATAAACTATCCAAAACAACTTATAATTTATATTCAGTAAAAAAAACCTTATAATTTATATGAAAATAATTTACTTTATTTTATCTTTTATTAAATATTTTACACACAAACTCTATTGTGAATTATGATAAGGATGTTGCCCAATTGATTGCAACTGTTCCTTTGTAAAGACAGCTTATAAAACAAACACAATAGAGGTTGTTACTTCACATGTCTGCATCCGAGCCAAAGATTTTGGACAATCATAGACCATGTACCAATGCTACTGAGCATATAATATAACACTTCTTTTTGTGAATATATAATTTAACATAATTACTCAAAAGTGAAGTTTTTAAAATCTTAGAGATAAGAACTTTAGGAAATTAGGTACAAGAAGGTATAGTAGTTGTATCAAGTTGTTTATTATTGGAATCTTCCAATATGTTGTATATAAGTTTGTCTTTGTAATTTTGTTGATAGGTTGAGTATGACTCCTCATCACTATGTGAAGTGTGCATGTCATGTCACCATAATGAATTGATGTTGGGGCTGTGTAATTTCCACATGTGATGATATATTTAGTACAATTAGAGTTACATCAGTGATAATACCAAGTATTTTTACATGAAGCGGTAGTTAACTTATGCCGACACTTTTTAGATCGATTGAATCACTTTTTAAGTCGGATAAACCGATCTTAAAAGTGTTGGCGTGAGTTAACTACCGGCTACCGCTGAAAAATGCCGAGCCTAAGTTAACTCCCGCTAGATTAAGGGAATGAACAATTTTAAAAGGGAAAAAAAAGTAATTTTATTTTTCATGTGTTGTTTTGAATTATGATTCAATTTCCAACTAAGAGAACATGTGTTTGGATCACATGGTCCCCACTGTCTCATTTTAAGAGAACATTCACAACCAAAATGTGTTTCCTTACATTCTGTAGAGTTGCTTTCTGCTGGTTCATAATATGTTGTTGTTTGTCTGTTCTTTTGTTGATTGTTTTGAATTAGGTGACGGTTGCTTTAAATGGATTTGGATTTTGGTTTCACAAGCTAGTTGTTTCCAAATGTTTTAACATGATTTCTGAGTCAGGTTTTGTAAATCATGTGAGAATTGGACTACTCAAACTAGACGTGAGAGTGGATATTAAAGTTGTATTTGAGTTTTACATTTCAAAAGTTTTTGGATTGTGCAATGTATATATGCATCTGGATAATGTTATCTTATGAGCTAGTTTTTTAGAATGTGATCCAAGTCGATGATTCTAACGACCCAATTGAAAAAGAAATGTGTGTTTCTTTCTCCACGCCCTCGCTATTTAAAAAACCCTTCATGTCTTCAGAAGTGCGCATCCGAGACGTACAAATTATTCGGAAGAACAAAAATTGGTGATTTTTCTAGATACATAACTCTGAACAGATGTTCCAGGTAGAGAAAGTAGCCTCAAAAAGAAATTAAAGGGGTCACGGGGAGGACATAATCTAGGACCCAGTTTGGTTTTCTGGTTTGCCAATTGCCCTCACAAAGTACCCTGGTATTGGCCTATGGGTGTAATAAAACTCTTTCTGTCTTGGATGTATCTAAGCAGTCTTTGGTTTTGTGCACATTGAGTTGTTGGTGAGATGTGTGGTAAACTGGACCATAGAAAAAAGAAAAGTTGTGTTTTAGAGTACTATAAATTAAAATATAATTTAATTCATATACATGGGGGCGTAAAGATTTTTTACACTACTGTTAATCATTACAATTGTCAAAAATTTTAAAAATAGTTCGCTTTGATCATAACTATTTCTAAAGACACGAATACGATTGATTATGATTTACTCACAATTTAAAAATATTTACATTGACAATGGTATTGTATTAAACTTAAATTCATAAAAACACCATATTATTGTTTACAATGAAAGATTCGGAGTGAATAAGATCCTTCATCCTTGAAATTATTATCATCTCTCAACTTTTTCTTGAATATTTTGAAATAGATTAGAAATCCTTCAATTTGTTTCACATCTTTCAAATGAGTCATCCGTCAAATATAGACGTTTTACACACGCTGATGTGTTCATCTATTTCATGATGCATGTATGCATAGACCAATTTAATAGTGAAATTTGTTATTATTAAAACCGAACATATTTATCTCTTCATCATCTTCTTCATCTATATATTTTTTTTTGTTGCTAATCTTCATCTATACGTTTTAAAAAATTCAACAACTTCATCTCTTCATCCTACTCCTCTTCTTCTTCTTTAAAATCTCTAAATTTAAATTGTAATGGTTAACTTTTTCCTCTTCTTCGTAGTCTTGATCAACATAAAATTAAAATCCTTGAATTTGAGATTCTCTGGTTTTAATTTTTTTGGGTTGATAAAAACTATGAAGAAGAGAAATATGTTAACCTTTACAATTTTAATTTAAGGATTTGGAAGAAGAGAAAGATGATGAAAAGATGATGAAGAGTTTTTAAATATGTTGATGAAGAAGATGATAAAGAAATGAATTTGTTAGGTTTTAACATCAACAAATTCACTATCAAATTTGTCATTGCATACTTGAAAAGTGGTGATATTGACAAGCATACAAACGTACAACGTTACATGTCAGTGTGTCTAACATCTAGACTTGACAAAGGGATTCATTTGATAAACGTTGTTGTGAAAGTGACTCAAAATTGGACAAATTGAGGTTTCTGAAAACTGTCAATTCGGGGGCCTGAATGGTGCTGTCCGGGGCCCGAATTAACAATGGATTTTTCAGCCTGGCACGCGTGAAAAATCGGCGCCCGAATGGAGGAATTCGGGGCCCGAATTGTCGCATCAGCATATTTCAGAAACATATTTTTTGGGCCAGATTTGTTCCAATTTTACGGGAAATACTTTTACTATAAATATATACTTTGTATCAGAGTAAACCTGGAGATAGAGGGGGCTGAAACAAGGGTTTAGAAAGGCAACAACAAAACTACAGTTTGTATAGAGTTTTTCT
>Ga0315915_1010003_pt1 | contig 10612 bp, 7 predicted proteins | sample MpolbnodulesMG_FD_207738 | JGI IMG/M metagenome (GOLD analysis project Ga0315915, IMG submission 207738) | Medicago polymorpha root nodule microbial communities from Los Angeles, California, United States - branched nodules | ecosystem: Host-associated > Plants > Roots > Nodule | place: USA... | reverse complement strand
ATAATATATTAGTCAAAAAGTTATAAAATAATTCATGATATGCTTCAGACTCAAAAAGAAAAGGTCCTATAAAATCACAACATAAATTAGGCAGTATTCTTGTACCGTCCTGAACCAATGGATGGGTTTATGTACCTTAAAAACTAACTCTATCAATAAAATAAAAACAAATTATATATTTAGCGATGATTGAAACTTCCTGTCAAAAAAATTGATTGTAACCTCTCACTCCCCTCAATTATTTATGTATTTGGCAGGTAAAACTACAGTATTCTAGAGTCTAGTTAAAAGAGATTTGTTTCTTATTCACTTTGGGTATTTAATTAGGACAAGCTCTCTAAAGTATATATATGTTGTATGGGCATTAGGATGCAAATCATGTGGTCCTCTTCTACTTACTTTAATACCACATTTTTAATTGCTTTACCCGAAAGAATTAGCTACAAATTGAAAGATTCCTTAACAGATCCTTTAGACCAAAAATATACAAAGGAAACTAAACCACCAACTTTGGAGAACCACCAATAATTTACGTTGCAAGTATCGTGCAAGTATTTCCTTGGGCAAAAAGAAATGAAAGTATTTTCTCCTCTTTATATCTTTCTCTCATTTACTTTAATTTAAGTTTATCTTTCTTCTCATGATGTATTCTAAAGCTGGACTCTTTGTATATATATATTCCTTTCAGTATTGTGCATGCATTCTAAGAAAAGGTGGTCAAAGAATAAATAAATTAAGTAATCTAAAAAAAATCAATGAATTAGATAAAGAAATAGAAATTGCAAGTAGCAAAAATTGATAAAAGAAATTAAAGCAACTAATTGTCTGTTTTATTAAAGCAGTAAAGGACGGCTAGAGAGAGATTTGTATTTAGATTGTATTTGGCTTCACGTAGCATGCAAATGTATGTGGACAATTTTAATTTGAGATAGTAGTTGGATGTGTGCTATCTCAAAAGTGGGCCATCTTTCACATGAAGATGCTGGTCAAATTGACTTTCATGGATCGTTTTTGTTATTTATCTTTGGATTAAGTTTTTATGCTTTGGATTATAACATTTTCTCTTTGAATTGATCACGTAATATTCATTTGGAGTTGGTGTGTTATCAAAGTAAATGGAGAACTAATTACGAGCATTCATGAATAAAACCTTTTCTACTTAAGACATGGAGACTTGAATTTGACCGATAATAACCAAATTATTTTTGTAGGATAACAATTCTATCCGATTATTCAGAAAAGTATCGTAATTAACTAGTCAAGGGTAATGACCTTCAGCACCATACGTTCCAAGATATTAACCAAAAGAAGTTTTGTTGCACCAAGTGAATTACAGCATAAAAATAGAAAAGTGAGCCTTTTTAAGAGTATATACTGATCTATATTTTGTTAGAAAACTTTAGATGAGGATATCTTGCAATTGTAAAAGATAATTTAATTTGATCCTCTATGTTTTTGAGGGATCAAATATTTTCCCGTCTAATCCAGAAATGTTAATGGGTACTTATTTAGTTTAAGACTAATTAATACATCTCTAACTAATAAAGAGAAAATTACATAAGAAGTATATACAACTCATAAACAACCAAACTTTTGGAGTGAATAATTAATTTTATTATTTCAAAGTAACGACTTCCTAAACACTTTCCATATGCGCCTCACCATCACCCACTTTAATTTAAACTATCATGAATTGATTTTCTTTTCTCTCTTCGCAAACCATCTATGTGATTGTCATTAAGTACTTATTAGTCCAGATACATGAACCAAATCAGGCATGTTAACTTTAAGTGCATGGAGACATGCTAGCTATTTTGACTAGAAAATTGCCTTGCTTGGAAAGTATATATAACGATATAGCACGGTTTTATATTCTTATTCTTATAATATATTATATACATTTTAGTTGCATATCTTTAGTTAGGGTGGCATTCATCCACTGCATCATAAAACTGTATGATATGTTTTTCATTCAAGGAATATTTCATTTAAATGACCGATTGTCACTACCACAGTTCACCCAAAAAAATATGTCACTGCCATTCCAAAATTAGGATACATTACTCTATTTATTCACCAGCGCCGCTTTACAACTCTCAAAGAGTGTCAATATCATCGTAACAATATTATCTTACGATCACTTAGTTCAAACTCATATTATAACTGTCCAGCAAAAGGCTACGAAAGGCTGTAATCAAACGGAAAATTGCACCTCTATAAAGGGGACTTTACACAGTCCCCAAAGGCGGTTTATTTAACCCTTAACCGCATTTTTACTCATAAACTAAATTGAGTGTCGAAGTGTCTGTAGGTACACCATCCCCTGTCGTTCAAAGTAACCAGCTCACCGCATTGGACGATGTTATGTTGGTCAGGTAAAATTAATGGCACCGTTTGTGGCAACCAGTTATTCCTTTCTTTTTTCTACCAAAATAACGAAACTACTCAAAAAAACCAAAATACATTCACATTTCAGAATGGCTGACATTGCAACCAACCAACACGTAAGTGAAATTCGTCACGTCAACCACAATGAAGAGTCTTTGACTCCATCTCCAGTCGAAACCCCTAGGTTGGAGGTCAACCCTCAACCAATGCAGCTGATGATCCGTCCATGTGAGGCCCTAACTATAGGTTCACCTCTTCCAACAGTCTGAATGAGCACAATCTTCTCTACGATGTGTTGCTCAACAACATTATTCGAGCCCTTCATCACCAAAATAAGGTGATCGATGGGAAAAACAAGAGCATCAAGGACATGGAAGAATCTTCAGCTTAAGAAGCACAAGGAAGATCTCTTATCCCTAGGCAAATAGTACGGTCTCCTACTCCCTAACATCACAGACTGGGATGGAGCCCAACTCCATAAAACCATCGAGATAACGACACAAATGAAGGCGTACTTCCAGACGTTCATGGTCGTCATCGTCCTCTTATGATAATTGGCCAGTTCATGGAACGTTCATTAGAAAGATCAAGGAAAATTGAATCCCCGTCGGATTAGAGAAGCCCCCTCAGACGAAAACATACGACGGAACCTCTGATCCAGACAAGCATATCAAAAACATCAAAGCTGTGCTCGACTATCGCAATATTTATGGTAAAATATCCCCTGAAGTAACTTCATCAATTCTTGGGGGGGACTCTGCCATGAAGTCAATGCACGTTTCACAACTTCGAGGACACAACCTAAATGGTTGCTAGCCACGAGGCCGTAGTACAAGGGAAAAATGAATCTCTCTAATATTACATCGAGAGAGATATAACAAAGAAGTTGTATAAGTCTGAGTAGTTGATGAAAAAATGAGGATCTATTTGATTGAAAAAGGTCCACGACCAGGAATCGATTTCAAGAATTTGGGGTGGATGAGCCCTGTTCTCTGGATGATTTCATGAAGGTTGCAATAACTACATCAGGTATGATGAGAAGATATACGATGACAACTTGAAAAATCGGAGGAAGCAAGATTTTCAAGTTTAATCCTCCTAGAGGCCACTTTTGAAAAAGAAAGAGGAAGGAAATCCCTAAAAAGAAGGTTGGTGAACCATTGGCCGCTTTGCTGAATACACACCTCTTGCGGTGTCGAGGAATAAAATCCTCGTTGAATGCACCTCTGCATATTTCAAGAAGGCTGGAATCAAATTCCCAAAAGCTGCTACAGCAAAAGCAAGAGCAGACAAAAGCAATTACTATCAATTCCAAAAGTGTCATGGTCACACAGCTGAGGATTGTATCTATATCAAGGATACCATCAAAATCCTCATACAACGAGGAAATTTGAGGCAATACAAAAAAAATGTCTCACTTGAAAGAAAAAAGGTAGAATCCCCTTGTCTGAAGAAAACGAATGAAGATTGTCATCGAAGGGGTGACAGTAAAAAATTTCTTGAGGTGGCTATAGCAGTTGATCGTCTCGAAAACTTCCCCTATTTTCCAAAAAATATCGAGTTAACTCCTTACTCATGCACTTGCGAGCAAACTCATTTTACCCATGTAATTATAGGAGGGGGAATAAGTCATACTACGATACACATGATCAAGAGAAGGTTCGAGGAATTGTTAAACACTGATCAACTCGTCGTGACTTCGGTCAGAGATTATGGACTCCATTTGCATTCTATGACAATAAATTGCATGGTGGAGTGTCAAATGCTGCAATACCACAAGTCATTCAGGCATACATGGAAAACTTTGATGTCCGCAGAGTCCTAGTCGAAACAGGGACTTCCTATAACAACATGTACACTAGCAATTTTGAAACTATCCAGCTGACAGAGACAAATCTGATTCCCTATGTTGGATATGAGCTATATGGATTTAACATCTCCTTTACCAAATCCTAAGGTTATCTTATATTTCAAACTCCTAATCATATTCGGAGAAGGAGAAGCAAGAAAACCTGTGAAGGTATAATTTCTGGCCTTGGACTGCAAGTCCCTCTATAATTATTTTAGGGATATTCGTGTGCTTTTAAACATAATTATTAACATTTATCTCTTTATTTCTCTTTTTTCTGTTATATCAAATAATGCATTAAATCTTATTCATTATCCACCTTTTTTTTTACTCACTTTCGCTTATATCTTTCTCTCTTCTCACTTTCTCTTCACATCTAACTCTTAGGCAACCATCAAACGTCTTTTCATTATTCCAGCTTAGCTTAAAGTGAATAAAAAAACATTCCTACAAAGAAAGAAGAAAATTTCTTTTCCCACAGCTACACTTAACTACCGTTGGCTTGACTGCACTTAATTGCAGTTCCAGGCAGAGAATCAATTGTGATTTTACGTGTTTCGGTCGAAAAATCAAATAAATAGAGCTTATTCGGATTGCTACGGAACTTTACAGATTCTCTATATGTATTTTTATAGAGGTGTTTGCAAAAAACCAGCTTAAAATTCGATTTCTAGATCGATGTTTTGATGTTTTGGTTTCTTGATTTTAGGCGCGTTAAAAATTCATATTTAATCCTTTGGTTGTCCGAAAATTCTATTTTTTGTGGGAAATGTTTTTTTATGTCCTTAACATGTGTACAAAAAATAATGAAAAAAATTCAATCTCTATGTAACTTTTTTGCACGCGTACTTTGGAAAAAAAATTATCATTTTACGTGTTTCGGTAAAAAAAATCAATGTAAATTGAGGCTCAGTCGAAATACTATAAAAATTTGCAGATCCTCTGTATGTATTTTTATAGAGGTGTCTGCACAAAAACAGCTCAAAATTCAATTTCTAAGTCGATGTTTTGATGTTTTGGTGTCTTGAGTTTTAGGCGCGTTAATATTTCATATTTAATCTGTCACTTGTTGAAAAATTCAATTTTTTTGTGGGAGACGTTGTGTTTTTTGTCCTAAACATGTGTGCAAAAAATTATGAAAAAATTCAACCTCTAAGTCACTTTTTCGGACACACACTTGAAAAAAATTTGCGTATTTGTGCGGTTCGGTCAAAAAATCAAAATGAATTGAGACTTAGTCCGAATTCTAAGAAACTTTACAGACACCTCTATAAAAATACATATGAAAGATTTGCAAAGTTTTGTAACATTCTGAATAAGTCTCGTTTTTTTATTTTTTTTCGACTGAAACGCGCAGAATCCAAATTGATGTTTTGCTAGAAACCTCACTTAAGTGCAGCTAAACCAGTTGTAGTTAACTGCAGCTGGAACCAGTGGTAGTTAACCACGGCTGGAAAGAAAGAACCATGTGTTTTTAGGAAAAAAAACACATGTGAGAAAAGCAATTTTCAAGAAAGAACGACAGAGACCAACAAACAAAGAAAGGCCCAATTGGAGAGCAAAAGCCCAATAGTGCTTAATAATTTGTGAGTACACCCCACAATCCTCAAATTAAATATATTTCACATGGCTTTCAAGCTCATAAGATCTAAGATCTCTATTTATAAAAAAAAAAAACTTATTCTCAGAAATGCCTTCTAATTAACTAGTCAATTCTCTATCTATTCCATCTTAGTTGCCAATTTTTTGATAAATATTTGTCTTCATTTATATGTAATTTTTAAATTTTAAGATTACATTGATTGCTTTTTTATAACGTATATCATTACTTTATCGATCATTTTAAACTTACATTGACGAAGATATGTAGTAAAAGAATGAGGTGAAAAAAATATAATGATACTTTTTTCCTCCATTTTATGCATTTCTCACGTGTCCTATTTTTTTCTTAAGAAAACAATTTTTCCCTTATTTTTGTGTGGAAAAATAAGTTTTTCACCAACTCGGATTATAAAATCAAAACAAATAAGTAGTTTAGATTTTATAATCTGAACACCACAAATAGTAAGACACGTTTCTTATTTTTTCAGATTACAAAATTCGAACTACCCCTGTAACTTTTGTTGTTTAAAGAATTTAAAGAAAAATCAGTTTGTATATATAATTTGATCTGTATCAACTGAGACATAAATAGATAATAGATAATTTAATTTAAGTCTGTCTGAGAAAAAACCAACAGTCAAGAATGTAGCATAAGTGTACCATCTTCCGAGTTGTGTGCTATTGACTTTGATACATTTGTTCCATTGACCCACCCACTTCCAACTCCGGTCCTCTAAAGACTGCCGAAGCCCACAAATGTGGCTACATGTGATTCACATTATAAATTTAACACCCACATGTACATGTTTTTTTTCTACGCACACCCCCTACAAGTAAGTAACTTACACACTTGATGAAATTGTTTTTAATATAACAAGCTTATATTAGCATAGGTTATGATGAGTGAATCTCCAAAGTTAAATACACCGAAATCAGTATATAAAGGGGCGGCGGCTGAGGACTAAGCAGCCCAAACGAGGGTATTAATCTCAAAATTTAGTGTTTTTTTATGCGCACTTTAAATTTTGAGTTCGAAAATGTAGAAAGCAAATTTTGAATCCTATAACAACCAAACTAAAGACTTCAACACGTGATCAGAGGTTAGTAATAGTGCGAAATTTACGGTCTTTAATCTTATTCAACTACGAATAAAAATATGTGCATGTGTTTGCTCGATTGATTATAGGTGGTCTTCGAAATGATCGATCAAATCACATGCTTACAAGACCTTGGAGAGACCGAGAGGTTTCCGAAAACAATACCAGTAAAGCATGTCCTTCTTAAGCAATTCGGTAAACACTTGGTACCTTCTTATGCAATTCGGTAAACACTTGGTATACATTCTTAAAACAACCTTGAAATAGCAGAACATAAACATGGCAACATAAAAAAGAAACCTTAAAATTACAAACTTTACACCAACTTCAATTTTTGGATACTTAAATAGGTCTCACAGTACACGTCACTCATTTATAATTTTTTAATAGTAGTACCTAATAAACATTCAATTCCTCCAACTCAACACTTCAGACAAATGTCTTAAGCGGAACTTATTAATCATATATCAATAACTTTATATTATTACATTTCAACATTATAATAAAATGTTAGTCTCACTTAAGATTTGAGGTCTTCGTTGAGACCTTGTTCGTATTAGATACTCAAAATAATTTTTCCCCTCATATATATCAAATCAAATCTTATAATGGAGAGAACTCATAGCTTTATTTTAGCCTGTTTTAAGACTGAATATGATATGATGGTTTTCATGTGGGCTGCAAAAGGCTAAATCCGATGGAGAAAATGCATCATCGAGTAAGATTAAATGTGTATGTTATTAATTTGAATATAAAAAATAGAGAAAACAAATAAAACACAAGAAAAGTTTAGTACGTTAAAAAAAAAAGATGAGGCAGATAGGTAATGGGGAGGAACTAGAAAGTTAAAAAAAGAAAAATGTTAACTCTGTGATCTACAGGGAAAGGAGAGTTTAATAATCAGGGTTTTGATCGAAAAGTAAGAAAAGTTTTGTCAATAATTGTTTCAAAAAAAAAATACAAATTTTAAAATAGAGAGATTAAATTAAATCCTTATTTATAGTCTTTTAAATAGGCTTTTATAGGACACAATTAAGTCTCTCACTCAACCATAAAATAAATCGATTATATTTATTAAAAATTAAAATGAGAACAACTTACACAGAATCCTCTATGTTTTTTCCATCTAAATCCCCTACAACTCACCAAATTTTTGGAGAAGATGCTTGCCATAAATCAAAAACTTGTGACAAATAAAAAATTCCTCCGTATGGATCCTTGTATTTGAATGTTTGGGATGCAGAAAATGGTAGTATGGTACTCCCTTCGTTTCTAAATATAAGTAAATTTTACTTTTTAGATTCACTCAATTAATGATATATATGGATGGAGTAGTAGTTAGCACCAGTGACATTGGCCACACCACCATATTTAGACAGAGTGATAATAATTGTCGCTATTTTGGTTTCTTTTACTTGGATTTAATTGCAAGGGAAAAAGTAGAAGTTTAAATTGGATCTAGTGTCCTAATTAAATTACCATTATCGAAACAGTGAAGAGTATATACAACACTAAACAAACAAAATAAAAAACGGCGAAAAGAAAAATCAGAAAAGAGAATCAGTGCATATCTCATATCGATTGATTGCAACTACCATTTTAGTATAAATTTTGTAGAGCTTTGTTTGTTATGATTATTAAAGAAAATAATCATTTTTAAGAGTTTTACATTTGTTTATTACAGTTTTTTTTTTAAATAAAATTTAAAATAATTTAAAAATAGCTTCAAATGAGAAATGTTAAGAACAATTTCTGAAAAAATAGATTTTTTTATAGGAGAGAGAAAATATGGTTTAAAAGATTGAACTAATTTTGTGACAAATTTTTTTTTATACAGTTGTATTCAAACAAACTAAGTTATTCGTTTTAAAAAAATGATTTTAATTACAGTAAACAAACGCAAAATAGATTCTTATTTTTCATAAAATTTCTAAAATAAAATCTCTAAATTATTTTATGTCAAACTCACTTTTATTTTAGGGTTAATAGTGTTTTACTCCTATGTAATATTGGTCATTTCCTGTTTTCCCACCTGTAAAATTTTTGTTTTGATTTACCCCTTGTAAAAAAAAATTGTTTTAGAATACCCCATAATAGATCATTCAAAAACGAAAATTTTTGCAAAAAAAGAAGAAAAAAAAATTGGTTTTTGAATGACTTATTAGGGTGTATTCCAAAACAAATTTTTTACAGGGGGTAAATGAAAAATAATTACAGGGGGGAAAACCGGAAATGACCTATATTACAAGGGGGGTAAAGCACCACTAACCCTTTATTTTAATCCATAACAATCAAGCCCTTATTTTAAATTAGAATATTATGCATATTTTCTTATGCGTTGGAGAGAATGCAAATGGAGAAGACACAAGGATAGAATTGTGCGTGAAAATGAGTTGATGCTCTCATTTTTATTTTCAACAGATCTAAACCATTAACTAAATTTAATAACAATTTTCTTTTTGAACAAACCAAAATAAAATATGATATATCAAATAAAGTGGTTCATCTCGCACAAGGTGTGCGAAAGAGAACCACCCAAAAGTATTACAAAGTTAGGTTACTGATACCACAACACAAAAAACGGCACGAAAAGAGAAGAAACAAAACAAGTTACAACATAACACCCATACAAGATAAAGTGTGCCGCCTCCGGTCAGTGTAATTGTAGGCGAAAGTATTCAGACTAGCCTTTAACCATTGATAAGACACATGTTTTACGTTATCTGTTATTTGATGAAGATCTAAAGCCTTCTGACTGAAAACTCGATTGTTCTTTTCCTTCCAAAGTACCCAGACACACGCAAACCATAACAATGTCATGAAGGAATGAGTAAATCGCGATAACCCAGTAATGTGACTGAACTAATGAAAGTGGTCGTGGACCCTGGCTGTAGCAACAAAAGATATACCTAACCACTAGAAGACAAGTACCCACACACGACCAAATGTCGCACAACTCTAAAATAAGTAACCTACAGTCTCCTTAGCATCGCAACCTCTGATACACTTGTTGTCGTCATGTTGAAGCACGCAACGCCGCACAAGATTATCTTTTGTCGGTAGTCTGTTGCGAAGAAGTCTCCAAGCGAACAGTGACACCTTCAGCGGAACATACTTGTGTCAAACATCATCGAACATACCCTTGCAAGAGGTTCATCAACAGTTGTGAGAAAATGATAGGTCCCCTTAACGGAATAACCGTTAACGGGGCCTAGAAGCCATATCCACCTGTCAGTAATAACATCCTGCAAAACAATATTATCCAGCAAAACAGAGAACTCCCTAACACATTCCCCCTCCCAAGCTAACAGGTGCCTCTTCCACATCCAGGCACTGCCCCCGTCATGCCACCCACCCCTCACCATCTCCTCCACTGTCGCCCATTTATTTGACGCCAAAGCGAAAAGGCGAGGAAATCTAACCCGTAAGGGAACACCTCCTACCCAATTGTTCGTTCAAAAGTAAGTGGTACCTCCTTCACCAACCACCCGACGAACGTTATCATCAAACCAACTTCCGACTCCCAACCCCACACCTTCACGGATACCCACCACCATCCGCTACCAAATGGAGCTCTCCGACCCCTCCCCCCTCCCTCAAATGGCCCCCCTTCCTCCCTGTACCTTGATGAGTCAATAAATTAGTGTTTTTAATATGTTATTTGAGTCTATTTTAT
>Ga0315915_1009998_pt1 | contig 10616 bp, 6 predicted proteins | sample MpolbnodulesMG_FD_207738 | JGI IMG/M metagenome (GOLD analysis project Ga0315915, IMG submission 207738) | Medicago polymorpha root nodule microbial communities from Los Angeles, California, United States - branched nodules | ecosystem: Host-associated > Plants > Roots > Nodule | place: USA... | reverse complement strand
GTTAAGAAAGGTGAATTGTTGTTAGGATATCAACCTTTTGCTACTAAAGATTCTAAGATTTTTGATAGAGCTGAGGAATTTGTTGCAGATAGATTTGTTGGTGATGAAGGTGAGAAATTGTTAAAACATGTGCTTTGGTCTAATGGACCAGAATCTCAATCTCCAACTGTTGGGAATAAACAATGTGCTGGTAAAGATTTCACAACATTGATTTCAAGACTTTTGGTTGTTGAACTTTTTCTTAGGTATGATTCCTTTGAGATTCAAGTTGGAAATTCACCTTTAGGTCCTTCTATTACCCTCACCTCTCTAAAAAGATCAAGCTTCTAATTCTTTTTGATTTTTTTAATGAGTAGTTATAAGATGATTGTTATTGTAATGTTGTAAACTAGCATATGTCTTGATTTCATTTAATGTTGATATTTAAGTGTAGTTTTTTGGATACTAGATATTGTTGTACTTGTACACTTGGATTGTATCTTTAATTAGATAGATCTTGTAGTTGTTGGTGGGTGATTAAGCATGCACTATAGGAGTAGTGGGATTGGGATTTTAGTACTAGTCAGTGTCTGAATAGGATGAGGGTGTGTGCCCTTTATAAAGGAATGCACTCCACCCCACTATGGATTGTCTAAATGTATGAGGCTTGAAATTGAAACAAATTGTACTATATGGAGTTAGATTTTTATAAATAAAATGATAGTAATTTATGATGGGAAATGCATGATACACGTGGTAATTTCATTTTTGTTGATAGAAGACGTGTACTTTTTCATGACTTGTCTATTTATGTTAATAGGTTGAAAATATTTCTTTTCCTAAATCTTTTGTCTGGCTATCCTTTTGCGTGAATCCGTGACGTTGATTCTTTTGATAGGTTCAGTTAAGTTCAAATAGTAAAGTAGGTGTCTATTTTTGTACAATTTTTTATTCACATTAAGGGAATAAAAAATTGTAAATTCATCTTCAGCTGCAAAATTCATCTTAAGCTGCAATATCAACCATTATTAATCCATATCTTTCAAAAACTAGTCGAGTATTTCCATATCTTAAGTTGAATTTTGAACATCGAATGTTGCAGAGGCGCCATATTTGCTCTCATCTAAGATCTTCTAATAATCATTGAGTGTCACTTTTTTGTGCAACACCCAAATTAACATTGGGTTTGTTCTATCTCCACACAAGTCTTGACCCTCTACTGCTACATTTGCCTTGGAACATTGTTTGCCTTGCCCTTTGAAAGTGAATTAACCTTCTTGCAATGTGCGGGGGAGTGTTCAATAATATAACAATGAGAGCAAATAGAATGAAATCTTTCATATTCGCCGAGACACTAATGCCATAAAGGACAATTGCGAAATGGTCGAATGTTGTTTTTACTCATTTGTATTTATTTGAAAATTTGAATTGATTTCCCTATCAAATCCCATACAAAATATTCATTACCACAAGGGTTTTGCATAAGTGTTGGTGGGCACGGTGTATGACTGCTGAAGCCATCCGTCGGAATTTCATATGATGCTATCACTAGGGGGATTAAGCTTTAGAATTCTAAAATTTCTCGTTGAAGCTTATTTGGCAAGTAATAGCTAATCTGGATAAATTGCGGGTGCAATTAGCAATAGCTAAATATAAATCTGGCCCATACAACATGCTTCTAGTGGGATAGAAGTATAGATTGCCAAGGTTTGTTGTTGAAAATATAGCCAAGCACTTACAAATGCTAAAATCTTGGAATGTTATTTCAGATGAACAATTCACTCTAAAGCCTGCATAGTCTCTCTGCTAAAGACTCACCAGTAACTCAGTAAGTACATACACTTTTGTTGATATTCTCAACAAGGTTTGGAATATGTTAAACCCTCTTGATTGCTTCATTTTGTTGTGAATTTGTTTTACCACCATTCAGTTAGGAATTAGTTGTTCTGTTTGTTTTCTCAACAAGTTTGCATTCGAGCTAGTCTTATATGGTCACAAGATTACCTATGCATATGACAGAATGTAGTTCTCTCATAATTTAAAAACCTTCTTCGCATAAAGTACTTATCAAAATTTTACACCTTAGGATATATAAACTACATGTTTGGCAAAGGAACGTTACATTCCCGTTGGATCAAACCATAATTTGTAAACTATTATTCAAATTAGCACTTAAATGAGTTCCTATACACAATGTCGAATGTGAGGAATTAAATTTATTATGCTGAAATCTAATCGACTATGTATTATAGCTATGACCAATATGATCAGAATCTAGCGAGGATATGGCTCCGTAATCGAAGCCTCATTTACTGATTCTTGAACTGAACTAGACTCCCATGATTGCATCGTGTCTTGAAAGTCTCCAGCTCCACTATCTACATAAAATGCAGGTTCGGAAGGTCTCGAGAGAGTGAGAGAATGACTATTAAGCATTAGTACAATAGAAGCCATAGTTGGCCTGCTAGCTGCATTTTCTTGAACACAAAGTAACCCAATGTGGATGCATCTCATTATTTCATTCACTGAATCATTGTTTAATGTGGTATCTATAACATTTGTTGGTGACCCATCTCTCCAATTTCTCCATACCTACAAGAATATTTCCATATGCAAAATGCAAGTTAGATTATACTTATAGAGTAATGTAATCTTACACGTTATCGTCTAATCCCATACTTCTACCGATATGGAAGATATGATGGGAAGAAATTAATGGATTACTTTACTTACAAAGCTGAGTAAATACTCCGTACTAGTCCCACGACGAATGCCACTGTTTTTGTGGCCACTTATAATCTCAAGAATCAATACACCAAAACTAAATACATCCGACTTTACTGAAAATTGTCCATGCATTGCATACTCCGGTGCCATATATCCACTGCAAACAATACGAATAATTATACCCAACTAAATAGAATCTTTCCACAATCATGCATCTTTGGTCAATTTATAGCAACTAATACTTCTTTTGCATACTTACTAGGTTCCCACAATTCTGTTTGTATTTTCCTGAGTTTGGTCCACATCAAACAGTCTAGCCATTCCGAAATCTGCTATCTTAGGATTCATCTCTTCATCTAAGAGAATATTGCTTGCTTTGAGATCACGATGAATAATGCGCAGCCGAGAATCCTCATGAAGGTAAAGAATTCCTCGAGCAGTACCTACAATGATTTTATACCTTCTGTTCCAGTTTAATTGTGTTCTCTTGGTTTGATCTGCACAGAAACATAAAAAACAAATATGAATCGTCGAACTATGTGATTAAGTTGTCTTCAATCACACAAAATAAATAGATACGTTTCAGTTCAACATATATTAAAACCTACCAAAAATGAAGTAATCAAGGCTCTTATTCTGAACAAATTCATATACAAGTAGTCTTTCTCTTCCTTCTATACAGAAACCAAGTAGCCTAACTAAATTTCGATGCTGAAGTTTAGCCACTAAAAGTACTTCATTCTTAAATTCTAAATCTCCTTGGCCAGAATCCCTTGACAACCTTTTGACACCAATCTCTTGTCCATTGGGGAGTCTACCCTGAAAATATGTTAGTCATGAATAATATGTTTTCAACAAGTAATTGAGTATAGTAAGTGATATTTAATTTAACAGTGTTACTTACTCTATAAACCGTCCCGAATCCTCCTTGTCCAAGTTTATTAGAGGCAGAAAAGTCATCTGTTGCATCTCTTATTGTGTCGAAGGTGAATTGCAATGACTCCGAAATTTCAATTTCAACATCTTCATCTTCTTCTTGGACTACACACGGGAATAAGTTAAGTTATAGAACTTCTCATATGATATGACATAACATTTTCAATTACATTTCTCTTGATTGTTGGTGAAAACTAACATTGTTAGAAATAATTTCTTCACATGAATACTTCAACTTACTTTTAAACTTTTTCCTTGGCTTCCTTACTCTTAAATAGATGCAGATAAAAATGAGTACCATAACAGCAACAACTGGTACTACAACGGCAATGACAACAGTAGTAGTGTTGCTATTTCCTGTATAAACCAAATTCAACACGGGACATTATATTAACTTCAAACAGTACAATCTGTTCAGTCAAAAACGAAAACAAAAACCACACGGAGAGAAAGTGTCATTGCTTTGCCTACAAAATCAAAAGATAGTTTAACAAAATAACGAGTACCTGGTGAGGAAGTGTTATCGGTGGTGGTGGATGGAGGAGGAGGAGGTGGTGGGGCTGTATTATCATAGAAGAGAAAATTGGTTTCAAATCTCATGTTACAACTAGGCCTAACAACTCTTCCACCTTTCTTATCTTTACAACAATCAATCGGTATACGGTCAATGGACTGAACCAAACATGAATTACAATCTGATTCAGATAAATCAGGCGTACACTGAACAAGACCATATATGGATTGATCATTAGGACCATGAGCCCTAGACGCTGCATATTTTAAACGAGAATCACCAGATGCAGCTCTACTAGTCAAGTTATCAAGCAAGTCTCTAACAACTTGATTGAACTCGTTCAAATCAGTTGCATTTACCATGTTGTTTGCATAATATGCAGGTCCTATTTCCATTAACCGGAATATAGAACGGTCAGAATAACGCAACATGCATTTTTCATCTTCGTACCAACCAATTGCTTCTTTTTGGTTTGGACAAAGCTGTGTGAGATTGTTACTTGAACCATTGAGGCAACTAAGACACTCGTTTGTCTTAACATCGCCTCTGCAAAGACCAATTGCATTTACTTTGTTTGTGTTTTCACCGTTTGAGAAATTGTAGAAACCGTAGTTGATTTGTGTGTTGGAAGTTAGAGTGGACAGAAGTGTTTTAAGGTTTGTTTGATAGATACTGTTGGCTGTGTAGGTACCTGATACGTTGTTAGGATTACAAAAGTAGTGAAAGTTTTGTGTTGTGTTATCGGCTTTGGCTAATTGTGATGATGAAAAAATTATTATTAGGAGAAAGATTGAATAATGAAAAGAATCTAGCCTCAAGGAAATAATAGCCATATTGGTTGTTCTTTGATGAAACAAATCAGGGACAAAAGTTTCTGGTGTTTTATGTTTTTGTTGCTGGATATGAATTATGAGCTTCTATGTTGCAATGATTAAGGGCTTGCAAAAAAACCTAAGACATCATTTATTTATTTTAGAATGGAGGGTCTTTCTGTTGCCATAGATGTCGTATTACATTTTTTGTTGCCAAAGTATAGTCAAGACCAGTTCTTTTGGATGATATATTATTTTAATATTCAGATAGGATCACAATTTTGGATCAAATCAAAACCAACTCAAGCCTAATACTATTGGCACTACTAGTCAAATTCTGTCACCCTTTTTTTATTTTGATTAGTCAAAGTCTTTCTTAATTTCAACACATTCAAGCTCCTTCTTGGATGCTTGTGAGTGTAATGCAATCACCAGTTGCTATCACTAATTGGGAAAGATAATGACTTATGAAGTGACCAAGTAATTATGTTTATCCTTGTCTTGTGCGTGGAGCACCTCAAAATTGACTCCCTCAAATTTATACATTATAGTAATTAATTAAAGAATATTTTAGAATACTTCTATGTAAACTACATTTGATGTAACATCTGTATTTTCACCTTCCTCATCAGTTACCAATATCTTCAAGTCTTCCTTGAAGTAACTCTCTTGTAAAACATGCTGGTAACTTTGCTTTTTTCTGTCTATAATTATAATTTAAACAGTAAATTTTTAGAACCAAATCACAGTTGCATAAAATCTTAGCATCAAAGTAATTTATTTTGAAAAAACAGTAGCATAAAATCTTATTTCTCTTGTATATTTTGACAGTACCATATATATCAATAGAAAAACACAATTTGTAGCAGCCCACAGTAACACAAATAAAATGGTAAAAGATGTAAGAGTTAAAGAAATTAAATGGTATCAAGTAAATTATACTTAGACTTGCAACAAAAGAAATTACATTCTACCAAATAAATTCTCTGCTATCAAACTCGCACAAAGAGGAAAGTTTTAGCATAAGACATTTTTTTGGAAATCTATTTTTCTGTGGCAGCAGTAGAAATGTACAGAACTGGTTGTAAACTATGATAAGCAGCAGAAAAGTACATTTTTACACTCTACTTTAATTTTGCTTATCATTTGTAGCAGCAGTACTAACTTCTTTGCAAACTGCTTGTATTCGCGCAACACAACTACCTTTATCTGGCACAAAACCTTGAGAAAGCATGGCATTCATCTTATTGAGACGGCCCAATTTAATGAACTTAGTAACGAGTAAAATCCAAACATCGACAGAGATTCCAACCCTAACTTAACAACCATTAGACCCAAGAGTTGGTACACTTGCGGCATGGCGTTCATTTTACAACAGGAATACAGAACTTTATTAAAAGTATCATGACTTGGATAATAAGGCATCCTCAACATGTGTGTAAGAACATGTGAAATATTGGCAATGTCATTCAAATTGGAAAGGTGAAAAAGTGCAATGTCGAAAGTGAAAAAATCAGGGGAATTGATTTGTTTGAAAACAGAAAAAGCAACATGGGATTGACCAGTTGTAAACAGAGAATCCGTAAATAAGTTTGAAGCAAACATATTTGGAACAAAGCAATTCCAGGTAATTATTAGTATCATCGAGTATATCATGTTCACTTGCATGCGATAAAAGCCTTAACAAGATTAAAAAAAGGTGATAGAGACGTTTGTGTATGGAAATGAGTTATAACAACCGAGATTGTAACTTTGAGATAATAGTTTCAAGCGATTTGAAAATTTAAAAAATTGATATTTAATTTATATCAATGCGGATTGTGAGTCTCGATGGATAGCTGTGAGCAGATTCTGAGGTGATGACTTTGGCTCTGGACAGTAGGGTTCAAATTGCCTTCAAGGCCCATTATTCGAGTCCACAGTAGGTTCATGCCATCGTTCTTATGGATCCCGTGCAAAGATGCATCTAGAACATATCATGAAACCGAAATATAAGTATCAAATGACGAGAGGTTGGATATGGTACTCAACAAAATTCTAGAGTATTGAATGGTCGTTCACCTTTATTTATTTACACCAACATAATATTCAAATTATTTCCTTGAGTTTCCTTTAATATGCAATACATAGTAGTACATTCAAATTATTTCCTTGTTCTTAATTTATCAAAAAGATGATAACAATGAACACAATAAAATCAACATCAACGAAATTACAGGGACGGCATTTCTTGACGTGTTTCCCTTATCTGCAAAAACCAGAATTAACACCTAGTGACACATTAAATATTTAACATATCAAAGATATAGTAAAAAGTAAAAACACATTCAAAAACCACCATAAATTTGATTTTGAAATATTTTTTAACAGATATACAATAGGTAAAATTTTCTATAGATCTATTGACAAGTTTAATATTATAAATACCTTGAGAGGAAGTATTGTTTTGTGCAATCGGAGGAGGAGTTGAGAATGACGGTGAGGGTGAATCTGATGGCGTTGGTTGATAGAAGAATGAATTGGTTTCATATCTCAAATTACAACTGGGTCTAACAATTCTAACACCTAACCTATTGTTACAACAATTTGAAATTTCTTTGATAGATTGAACCAAACAATCATCACACAATCTTTTAGACAAATCAGGTGTGCATTGAACAAGACCATATATAGTTTGATTATTATTTGGACCAACCTCATCACTTCCTACAGCATATTTAAGATCACTGTCCCCTGATGCAGCTCTATTTCTTAAACTATCCAACAAATTTTTCACCACTTTATTAAACTCAACCTCATTTGTTGCGTTTTTTGTATTCCAAACAAAATAAGCAGGTCCAATTTCGTTGAGACCAAATATTGAACGGTTTGAGTAACGCAACATGCATTCTTCATCGTTGTACCATCCAATTGCTTCTTTTCGGTTTTGACAATGTTGTGTTAGAAGAACAGTTGAATTTTTTAGGCAATTTTGACAATCATTGGGTTTGACATCTCCTCTACAAAGTGCAATAGCGTTTACTTTGTCAGTGTTTATGCCATGAGAGGAATTATAGAAACCATAGTTGATATCTTTGTTGGAAGTGAGAGTTGATAGAAGGGTTTGGAGGTTTGTGTGGTAGGTGCTGTTGGTTGTGTAGTTACCACCATCGTTATTTTGATCACAGAAGTATTGCAATTTGTTTGTAGTGTCAGTGGTAGCTGTGGTGAGTTGAGATGTGAAAATGAATATGAGAAGAAGAGAACAAAGAAATGAAGACATTGTATAAAATATAACAAACAATAATAATGGATGTTTGAAGCTTTAAAATGTGGAATGAGAGCTTTTATTGAAAAAGAATTTGGCCGGTTATAGATTGGACCCGGATTGCCTCCAATAGCATATTCACACAATTTGGCAGTTGATATTTTTTTTGTGTTTGTCAGTTTGTCCACTCTCTTTATACATAAGTAGAATTATTTATAAGAATTCACTCATCTCACTTCTTCAATTGTCGTTCGCTCAACGACAATTAATTGTTGTTTGGTACTTTTAAGATCGGTTAAACCGATTTAAAAAGTGATTGAACTGTTCTAAAAAGTGTCAAACGACACTTGACTGCCGCTGAAAAGCCGAACGACAATTAGCTATCGCTGTACTATGTTTTTGAACAATTTCAAAAGTGAGATGAACATTTTTCTTATTTATAAACCATCTCGATTATCGATTTGAACTTGATGGTCGCGACGCGTTACAAAATTCTAGGCGGTAGGAAACCCAAATCATATAGATTTGGCTACTTTGAATCTCATACAATGTTACATCATATTTTTTTGCAAGTCATACATATTTCTCTAGTCTAAAAAGCTAAGATACCTTATATTAATAATGATAGGATAACCACTTTTCAACCAAAGACAAATTGACGATACCATGCCTTATTTAAACTACTTTTACAATTTTTATGCCACCGACTTTGTCACGTCAAGTTTCTTCAATGGAGAGTAAAAGTAAGGAACAACCTTTGTTATATTTTATGCGACCTGGAATCCTAAATCTTAAACCCTTTATTCAAAGCCTTGTATTCATGCGACCTTTGTTATATTTTATACTCTATTCGGTCTTTATTAGAAAGATATATTTTTCTCGAAAAAAAATTGACCTTGTTCATGAGAAAATGTCACAATTTTTTAGATGTAGTTATTAATTAAAACACTTTTCTCCCGCTCATTTAAATGTTTGTCTTTTTAATATTTTGTTTAAGACTTTATCTTTTTAATATTGATCGGTCTTTTTTTCTGGTTGAGGAATTGGTCTATTTAACGTTTAACAACTTTTTAGATTGTGTATTTATATCCTTAAAAAAAAAATTGTGTATTTATAAAAATATTTAAAAAGTTAGAACAATTTGTAAAAAAAAAAGTTTTTTAATGTTTTTTGATTTTTTCTTCTTGTGATAAGGGTTCAAATAATAATCATTTCGTGTTTTCTAAAATTAGAAAGAAAAAGAAGAGCAGTAGCGTAGTTGACCAATATTGAAATGATGAGCAGCTACAAACATTTTGGACCACTCAAGAGGAAGTCTTTGGATCCCCCGTCTTTGTACCAAAAAAAATAAAAATACTCTCCCATCTCAAATTATATATGGTGGGAAAAAAATTATTCTAAATTATATATGTCGCTTTCCAACACTAATGATACTTTTTTTATTATATCATTAACTATTTACTTTTCTTTCTTTCAATTCTTTAATTTATTTTTCTCATACTATTTATTGAGGATGGTTTTGTAAAACAACTCACAATATCTTTTTCTCACACAAAATTATTACTTATTAGTATATTTTTTAATATGTGTAAAATAGTCAAAACGTCGTATAATTTAGAACAGAGGAAATGTGAAATTAAGATCGAAGGAAGTACTCATTGACCATGTCAAAAAAAGAAAAGAGTATTAGTTGTCTAGGATAGATTTTTTATTTAAACATACCGTTAATTTACACCACCTAAAATATAAATGTGCATTTTCATTTTATTTTAATCAAATAATAATATTAAAGAATGGCTTTAGGGTATTAGTTAAAAGGATAAAAAAAAATAGAAATATTACATTATGAAATAGTGAAAAACTTTGAAAATTACTTCCTCCGTTTTAAAATGAGTGTCGTTTTAGCAAAAAAAAATTGTTTCAAAATGATTGTCACTTTCAGTTTTCAATGCAATAATAACTTTTTCTTTTCAAATGTACCCTTCAATTAATACTAAATACACTTGTCGCGTCATTTTTGGAGATCAAGACTATTTGGTTAGCTTTTGACTCACTAATTTATTTCACGACTAAACATTTAATTTTTTGGAAAAGGGGAAAAAAGTTCAAACTACCCCATATTGAAAAGATTTAGGGTTCGGGGGTTAGTTATATTTAGGGAAGGTGTTAGCACCCTAAATATCCATAGTATCCTATGAGAACCTCTTGGTTTTATTTAATTCATGTGCTATAAACTTGTTTGTTTAAAAAATGGAATTTGAAATGATAAAAGGAAAAAAAGAGACCTATTTATCTACATTTTTTATTGATTTGGAAGGACGAGTGTCCTTTGCCTACGTACCCGTGAGGGATCAAAACCTCGTAGTTCGGGGTAGAAATTGACGTTTGATTTGTTTTGTGT
>Ga0315915_1009995_pt1 | contig 10618 bp, 6 predicted proteins | sample MpolbnodulesMG_FD_207738 | JGI IMG/M metagenome (GOLD analysis project Ga0315915, IMG submission 207738) | Medicago polymorpha root nodule microbial communities from Los Angeles, California, United States - branched nodules | ecosystem: Host-associated > Plants > Roots > Nodule | place: USA... | reverse complement strand
AAACTTTAAAATATATATATATATATATATATATATATATATATATATATATATATATATATATATTAATTGTTATGATCAACTTGTTTAATAACTGATGCTTGGCACACAGATATGTATATTGTTATTTTTTTACTACAAGTATTATATATATATATGCTTACAGTCAAGTATCTTAGAGCAAGACAATTTTTAAACAGTCTTAATTGTTAGTATAAATATTGAAAGACTAATTATATACTCAACAAGTAAAATGACATTGAAGAAGAAAAAAAAAAGGTTAAATAGAATTTATTTATTTTTTAACCAAGTTTCCTCTGAGCATAGCTGCAAAGACTAATTCATCGAGTTGAGTATGACTACAATGAATAGAAAAATTCATTTCTCAACAGATTTGAAGTTAAATAGTATGATACACAATGCATAAATTTGTTTTGCTATTAATTTATTTTTTTAATGAGTGTTATGAGCATTCTATTTCTAACATTTATTCTCTTATTTGATGAAATTAATGTAGGATTAACACTTTTGATATAGGTCTCACATAAAGTATGGGACCAACATGGTTTTTACTCAATAAAAAAATGAGTGTTAAAAAGATAATGGTTTTTTTTTTAATGGTAAATGAAATTATGTTGATTAAATGTTATGTTAGTATATATTTTTTTCACTTTGTCAGGACTTGAATCTGGATATTTCACTTTTCAACTCCTTTAACCCATTAGCTCAAATTAGTTGAGATATTCAACCCACCCCTAAAGATGGTTTTCTAACACTCCTCTTTTTTAATTCATCGAGATGGGCCAATGAGTACAATTTACTATTTTATCCTTCAACTACAATACTAGAGTAATTATAAACAAACACAAGATTTTTGACAAAATTGAACAATGTATTTTACGTTTCATTAATACACAATTTTCCTTTTTCTCCATTTTCCTCTTTCCATCCATTAACTGTCATTTCTCTTATTCTCTTCTGCACCACAATCTCTGCAATTCTCTCGCACACCCTTGAGTTCCAGCCATTATCCATTATTGTCGACTCATCACTCTCTACAACTCCTTGTTCTCCTTTATGTGATTTATCTCTCTCAATCTCTCTGATTCCGTCTTCTTCTTTCTTCCATCGCCGCTGTCATTCTTGCCACCGTCGTTGTTTGATTTGAAGATCTGTAAGCTTTGCAAACCCCGCATTATCGAGTTCGATATCCGCTTTCCACAACTCCTAATAATGGTGAAACTATGGTTACAAAGTGATCGAAGGGAGTGCAACGATGGGAGAGGAAGAGAGAACTCAAGGGTGAGACTCATAGTGGAAGAACACCAAGGAATGGAGGTTACCAAAGTTGCAAAAAACGAGGGGAGGGTGTGGTGGTGAGGACGATGTGGGAGAGAGAGAACGAAGACGTTTAGAGAGAATAAAAAAGAGAAAACAATTCACAAAAGTACCCCTCATTTCATATGAAATTCCAATCATTTCGTGGTACTTTTAATGAAATTACAAAATTGCCCTTGATGTCGTATTTGTATTAAAAAAAAAGGCTTAACTATGTAAAATGTCCTTGTAAGTTTGTGTGTTTTTGGTTTTCGTCCATATATCTTTTTTTCTAAAACAAACCATGTAAGTTGATAACGTTTTGATTTTCGTCCCTCTCGTCAACATATGTTAAAAAAAATGTTCATGTGTCTAACGGCGACTGACATGGTGTTGTTTGACATGGCAAAAGTGGCTTATGTATCGTTCCAGATGAATTGAATCAAGATTACATGGACAAAACCAAAAACAAAAAGTTACAGAGAGACGAAATTAAAAATCACGAACTTACAAAATTTGAAATGAAAGACCTTGTTGTTTCCATCTTCTTCCTTTCTCTGTGTCTTCTTCCTCTCTCTGACTACAATACATTTTGTCACCAAATCACACTACATTTATTCAATTAAGACACTATATGTACACATACTTCATCAAAATCTAACAATTTTAAAGACAAAACAAAAACATAAGTCTCATATTTGTGTGATGAACTAGCTACTTGTTGATTCATGATCATCATTTTCACGGCAAATTTTCATCACAACCTCCTTTTAAGGCGGGGGTCCATAATTTCATTAACCCATGAAATTCTTTTATTTCTTTTCTTGTTACCCATATCAACATCTTTTGTTGCAATTTTTTTCCCGTTATCATTTCCAACACAACCATTCCGTAGCTATAAACATAAACTTTATACGTTATTGAATGATTCAAAATCCACTTAGGTGCCATGTAACCTCTTGTTTATTGTATCTTCGAAAAACTAGAGAATTTAGAATCCTTCCTGTTTCTCAAATTGGACAAACCAAAATCTGAAACTTTTGGTTGATAATTAGAATCCAAAAGAATGTTTTGTAGCTTCACATCACAATGCAAAATCCACTCCAAACACTCTTCATAAGTATAAGCCAAACCTTTTGCAGTACCTAAAGCTATGTCAATTCTTTTTCTCCAATCCAAGGTATTAGACCTTATATGTTGTGCTAAAGAACCATTATCCATGAACTCATACACAAGCATTCTATGTTTTCCCTCTGCACAATAACCCCACAATTTAATCAAATTCATGTGGTTAAGCTTTCCAATAGTGCTTACTTCGGTTAGAAACTCTTCTTCACCTTCATTAGCTTCCTTGAGTCTCTTTACCGTGACAACTCGTTTATACAACAATACACCTTTGTAAACAATCCCTTATGCGCCTTTTGCAATCTCTTGACTACAACTTTTGGTAGCTTTTTTCAATTTAGAATACTGAATTTGGACGAACTATTATCTGGTGGTGTGATTTGGACGAACTTCCTCTTTTAGAGACGAAAATGGACAACAAAGATTTTAAATTTTAAATTTTGTAAGTTCGTGATTTTTAATTTTGTCCCTTATAACTTTTTGTTTTTGGTCCCAATAATCTTGATTGAATTCGTTTGGAACGACACATAAACCACTTTTACCACGTCAAACAACACCACATTATTTTTTTGAAGAAGATAAATTAGTCCACCTAAATTGACACCAGTGAGAATCGAACCTGAAACCTCGAGGAGGAGCATACTCCCAGATCTCAAGCCTCAAACAACACCACGTTAGTCGCGCGCAGTGGTGTTGCCAGGACCTTGAATCAAGGGGTTCGATTTTTTTTTTAGCAAAGACAATATTAATGCATTTCATTTATAAACAAAGAGTACAATATTCAATTTACATATTGGATCCTTATAATAATATTATATTTGAAGAATTACATTGTATTCAATTTACATTGTACTAAAAAAAATCCAAACATACTCAACGAATGTCTCCAGCAGGGTTTAATGTTCTAAAATTGTTGAATAATCAACTCATCATCAATGTTGCCAAACACATATCTCTCGGTATAAATTCATGAGACAATTGTTCATTAATTCTTTTAAAAAAAATGTCATCAATTCATCTCCCATTTTATTATTCAATTTAGTTTTCACAATCTTCATAGAAAAAGAGGTCCCTATGGAGTTTCATGTTAATTGAAGGAAATAACAAACTCCAGGTTTCCAGCACATATCATACAAACAAAACTAATCTTTTACGAATCACTCAAAGAATCAGAAACAGATTCCAGAGCATAATTTCATAAACTTGCTTCAAACAATGACTTCTTTTTTAAGTTCCCTACGATGCATTCTTGATATTTAGTGGCATTTTCACACATAAAGATCATAAGATCAGTCCATAGAATCCATTAGTGTAATCAACAAAACAACCACTCAATTTTGACTATATAAAACAACCATTGCATATCCAAAAAAAAATCAACATATTGATAAGTTCTTACAACTCTAATCAATTTCACAACACAAACATATCATTAGGACCCCAAATTGCATATAGGTTAGAGAGAAATTAACATGTGTAAATGAATGAAGAGAAAGTTGTTTGGGTTTTTGGCTAGCTGGTGCAACAAAATAAAATGAGGAGGTTCAAAATGCAAAAACAATAGGGATATATGTGAAAAAAATTAATTTGAGGGTTGGCAAGTGCATCCATAGTTTTAAAACTCGGCTCGAACCGGCCGGTCGGACCAGTGGGTAGGCCGGTTTGAGCATACCTTTGGATCAGCCATGCAGTTAGCTCGGTGAGAACCGGTCAAAATCGGTAAAACTCGGCTGAGTATTTGGTCGGACCGGTTTGATGCAAGAATATTATTTTAATTAAATTATGCTGTAAAAAGTTATGTTGGTGGGAGTTGAACTTGTGACTGAACAATTAAAGAAAACTCTCCTAGCCACTGAAACACTATTAGTTTTTGTGTTCAATTTGCTTTTACTATGGTTACAATAACACATGTTTGGCTAAAGATCACTACCTATATTATCATATCGTCGAAATATTTATCATAAAGCAAATACCTTCCATTTTTTTATGATAAAAATACCTCATAAAATAAACTTATATAATCTTTATCAAAATCATCTTTCAAAAAAAAAATTTGTCAAACTCATAAGCATATATAATTATTTAAAAAAAACATATATAATTATCAAGCTCAAATATTTCATTTAAAACTCATAATAATTAGTCTATAAAATTATGTTTGTTGAATATTTATTTTTATTCTATTCTATATGTGTCATTATTTTAGTTTTTGGAGTGACTAAGTTACCGGTTCAATCCGATTTAATCTGATTAAATACCTATATATATATATATATAATCTAAAAACCGAGTTATTTAATCGAGTCATCCGGTTTGATCCGATTCAGTCATGCGGTTCAACCAGTGACCCAATGGTTCGACCATTGACTCAGTGACTCAATACCTCTGCTGAGTCGATGATCGAGCCGAGTTTTAAAACTATGAGTGCATCCCCCACCACAATGTGGCTCCGCCACTGGTCGCTCGTTAGACACATCAACGTTTTTTTAACGGATGCCGACAGAAAGTCAATTTATTTTAAAATAAAAATAAAAATACAGGGGCGAAAGGAAAGAAAGAAAGAAAAAAAAAAGCGAACTTACAAGACGTTTTATATATTTAAGCATAAAAATAAGGTAAAGATCATTGCATTTGATTTCACCATCCATGGAAGGACCAAAAGCACATGTACCTGTAGCTCCTGCTGCAACTCAACAAACTCTTCAAACTCCAACAACCAAGAAGAGACCATTCGAGTCTGATTCCAATTCCATTTCCAATTACATCAAAATCCGTGCTCTAGTTCGTGACCTTCGTCCCCAGTTCATCAAGGTAAATACTACTGCCCCCATTTTCCCTAAATCCTCTCAAAATCTTATCTTTTTCGTGAAATATTAATATGGTTGTTGTTTTCTTATCTGGGTTTCACTTGTTTATTGTTTTATTTGATTTTAAATATATGTTGCTGGAAAAAATAATTGAATTTATACTCTTTTTAGGGTTTTGAACTCTTTCATTTTTTAATTTAAATTTAGGGCTGAATTTGTGTGTGAAAGTTTCTAGCTTGATGTTATTTTGATTATTTTTCACTCTTTTTGTCCATAGGAGATTGTTATTCATATCAAGTTTTATGTATGTGGTTACCAATGTTTAGGGATTTGATTATTAGCTTTAGGAGATTTTCATTGGTTTTCAATAATATGTAGTTAGGACAAGTATCTTTGGGGGTACACTAAGTTCTTGACCTAGTAAGATCGTTAGGTTTTTCAAATTTCGGTATCTTATATCTTGAATTTACATGGAGTGTTATATTGTTTTATGTATCGGCATTGTCAGTGTATTAACTTAATGGTTTGAGAGGCCGAGGTTAAGTTGAGTTTGGATACTTTGATTGTTTTGTTATTAGCTTCACAAGGAATTGGGTTGTTATGGCACGAGTTGAGGGAAATGATTAAAAAGATGAGGGAATTTAAGTCAAGCGTGTTTTCCGGAAGTAGAACCAATTTTAGGAAATTATGATATGTGTTGTCTTGTTTTTTTTTTTTTTTGAGTGGTCAGAGAAGACTCTTGAATTATATGTTATACTCTACAGTCCGATTTTTTTAATAAAATTTCTCTCTAGGCCTTTCGTGGTCATACTTTGCTGAGAGGCATAACCTAAAAATGAGTACCATGGGTAAAAGAATGATTGGGTGATTGGTTGAGTAGCAATCTAGTGACAGCATGCCTAGGGTTTTTGTGTGCAATGCTTTTCAGCGACATCCCATCCACAGCCCGAGGTTTTCCAGCCTATGTAGTTAGTCGCGGATTGGGGATCATTGCAGATGGCCCCTAAAACGCTATTGCCTATTGAGGTGAAGTGGGTGGCGGTATTGCAGCTGGCCGAGGGAAACAATACAAGCAATTTACAGTAGAAGAATACATAAAATTAAGTACATTCATAGCTAACAATTAAAGTTTATTGTTAATAGTTTCCAAAACAAATATACAGAAAATATACAGAGAGAAGGAATGGTTCTGTCGCAAAGAGAAAAGTGGGGCTATTATGTTTTTTCTCGTGCAGAAGAGAGAAAGTGAGGTTTCTAGGGTTTATTTTCTCCAATCAGACTTTCAGGATTTTTTGGCGATGCCAAAAAAAAGCAAATGTCCAAATAACTAAGAAGAAAACAGCTTAAAATAAGGGTTTGTTGGATTTTCATTTCATCTTCAATTGCGGCTGGTACACCCGCAGTTTTCCGTGTTTTTACCGCAATTGGGGGCACTACAGCCGCAACCCTAAAATGCAATGTCCAAATCCGTAGTCCCCTGCCTCCAGTGTTGTTAAATGGTGGCATTCCATGACAGAATGGCATGGCAGATTTCTTCACCACCACCAAGGCCAATTTGTGAAGAATACCCGCCATGGTGGCGTTACAGGCCACAATGGCGGGTTTTTGCGGAGGACTTTGACCTAACTTCATATTCAGCTGTCCTTCACGTGCAGAGAGAATGAAGGGTCAAGAAAGAAGAAGAAAATGAACAGAAAATTATGACCCCTGTTCTTTCTTTATTAATTATGAAAATAAATAGAATTTTTTATATAGTACAAATTATTTATAATCTTAATGATTTAATAAATAGTATTTATTATTTGTAGTTATACGCTATATTGTTATTCTAATTTTGGGTTTGGCTTTCTGGGATTAACAATATAGCATAGATATTTATTATTGACAATCCTATGTTAGTTGATCTCTTTTATCTCAGTTTTTAATATAAAAATAATTGATGCAATCCTCTATTAGACATGAAGGTGAATAATCTTGAAAACCTAAAAGATTCGAAATCTTCAAAGCAAATAGGAAAAGGTAAAGAGCATCAGCTGAACGGAGCAAGCTAGTCCCTGCACTCATGTTGTATCTGTTCTACACATACAGACTTCATAGCTTCTTACTAGGTAGAGTTGGGTGCAGGAATTGTGCTTTTTCACTTCATAGTTCAACACTTATGAACTTCTTAGTTCTTAAAATGAAGTAAGAAACAGATGAAAAAATGTTCTGGCATTTCACTCTATTAAATGCACACCAAATCCAAGCTTTGGGAATTAGGAGTATCTAAAGTGTCCAATTATGCTTTTTTGCCACTAGTACCTTCGTAGAGTTGAGAAGAATACCTCCAAAGTTGGTTGGCAACACTAAGCCTCTGATGCCATTCCTTGTCTTATGCTATCAACATGTTTGTTATTTTTCTATCCCAATCCTTGTCCCCTTGCCTGAAAGTGTTATATTTGATTACGTAGTACTTTTGTTTCATTTTTAATTTCTAAATAGGTAATACCTGATTACCTGCATTCTTTGTAAGAATTTGTATAGCCAATATAAATCCCTTTTGCTTTACTTATTGGTTCCCTATGGAATTTGGATCCATAGTGTTCGATGGAGTTTGGACAATAAAGTTCAGAGTTGATAATTACTGATGAAAAATTCAATAATTTAGATGTCTATAAAATTGTAGCATTTAATCACTTAGACAACTCATTCATGTAACCCATCCCTTTATTCATAATCATCAATGATTACCATTTGTACTTATTTGTTATATATACCCTGTGCTTTGGAGGATCTAGTTCCTTCTTAGGAACACGCCATGTAGAAATATGTTAATATAACTTATGATATTTGAGTAATTTGTTAAGATAAAGGATGAAGTTTTCAAGGAGATGGGTAGTTTCCGTGGTTTTTCTACAAAAATTTGCGGGTTTTAAGTAATTTTTGTAATTGTAGCAAGCGCATGCCTCTTGCTACAATTAGTTATGATAACATCTTGAAACCCTTGTTGTACCATTATGCATTGAGTATTTGTTGTACCGGATTGCTATGTACACATCAAGTAGTTTCTTTTCTCCGGTCCAAGCCAGGTGTTGTGAACTTTTAAGAGTTTTTCTATGAACATGTTTTCTTTGAAGCTGATACGAACATGTATTGAACTATCGAAGGATGTCCCTAATAGTTAAGATTGACTGATAATCCCATTCGCTTTATCTTAATTCATAGAATGGCTGTTTTTGCTCTAAATACTATACCAGTTCCTAATGATTTCTGTTTTATCTTGAAGGTTCTCCAAACTCCTGACTACAAAAATTGCAGTGCATCCAATGAAATTCGAGACAGTAAGTTGACCAAATTATCATATTATATTTCAAATGACATACATCAGTTATACTTCTAACCTGTTGATGATATCATATTTCCTGACCTGTTGATGACATCATGTCCATGTCTAAGATTTCTTATACTTTCTGATTGGGTGGCTTAAATGATATTTATTTTTGTGGTTAGTTGAATTCTAATACGCTTTTGACTTGAACTTGTAATTGCAGAGCTGAAAATCGTGCTGAAGTTATACAATGATATGAAAGCAGATGTTGTTTCACTAGCGAAGCAGCAGCCTCCACGTTTCAAGTCTCCGGAGCAAACTCAAGTAGAGAAAGCTCTTGCTCGACCACCTGTGGTGGAAGACAGGCAGACACTGGGGACACATGTTGTTGGAGGATCAGCTTTTGGCTGGAATTTCATCACTTTTACAGCCATGGATTCTGTCTATTATGGTAGGACGAAGGAACAATTTCGGTCAGGAAAAATGACCGAGTAATCCTTTGGTGCCATGGCGCCGCAATCAAGGTCTTAGAACATGCACAACCCATCCATTTGAAAACTTGTTCATTCAACCAAAAGTATAGTGTATCAGTTTCCATACAAAAAATATTAAATTAAATTCAGCAAGATACTAGGCACGTTTTCTGTTATATTTTTACTAGTAGTTGGACTTCATCTTGAAAGCAAATCATGTTTTTTCATTAAAATTTTACTGAAAAAAGAGGATAATTTTTTTTTGTTGCATATTATGCAAGTTATGTTGCTTTTTTACCATGAACTCCTATTACTCCTAGAGATACATAATGTTGAATCTACACTCCATTCATAAAAGAGATAATCTGACAAGAGTCTTATATGTTCCACTACCACCACCTCACAATCACTAGGGATGGGCAGAAAAACCAAAATATTGAACCGAACTGATATTGAACTGAACCGGTTTGTAAAAGTTCAAAACTAAACCATGTTTGAAGATCAGTTATTAACGGAACTGTTTTAAAGAAAACCAAAACTAAATCAGAAAAGTGATATTCCCTTCTCCATTGCCCTGTAATCCCTCTTCTTCCTCCTTAACTGTCGCGCCGCCATGATTCTTACCACCACTCTCTCTTTGCGCCACCTTCTTCTCCATAATCAATAGAAACACAGCCTTGTCATCCGCTTTGTCGCCATTGAAATCGACGACGTCGAACTCGCCTTCACCACAAGCATAAACCAGAACGCAGTTCCATCATCACCTCCCTTTTATCCTCAACAATCACGCCAAACGTTGAAGTTTGTCGCTACGGCGAATCTAATTTCATATGACGCAGTTCCTCTGATTTTGAATCTTCTGTTACAACAACCAGAACCAAAATCCGAACTTGTTATTCCTCCATGGTTTCAAATCTGTATCATATGATTAATCTAATTCATCCTTAGATTTCAGAAGCAACGCTGCTGAGGCTTTCATCTGCGTTGAAAATCTGAAGCAATTCCTCACCTTGTTGTTTTGAAGAGATTCAGATTTTTTTAACAGTCCAGTTCACTAGTTAAAAGAACTGGTTCAGTTGACTCAAAACAGTTAACCGAACTGAAAAAACAGTTCAATTCAGTTTACACACAGTTTTGGTTTAGAACTAAACTTTGGCCATCCCTAACAATCACTCACCCTAATTGAAAAAATACATGCATTTCTTATATCCCAAATTGCTCAAAACGAATGTCTGATTAATGAATGATAAACCTTGTTGAACCTTGCCTTATGGGTTGAAGGCAAGGGAGGATCATAGGACTGAGGTTTGAGGGTGTGCACCTTGTTGGAACAAAGGGTGTTTCACAAGTCACCTATTGAGTTTTGACAATAACAAGGTATTAAAAATAATCAATTGGATATGCTAAACAATTTGTTCAAGTGTACAGGATCCATAATCAAAGTACTATTCATAAAGATTCTGATTGAACAAGTTCAAGAGTAAAGGAAGTTTATTTGAAGCTTAGAGCATCTGGAAGAATGAGTCTGAAGAACTGCGTCTGAAGAATGCGTCTGAAGAAACGAGTCTGAAGAAGAGCTCCTGAAGACA
>Ga0315915_1009991_pt1 | contig 10619 bp, 5 predicted proteins | sample MpolbnodulesMG_FD_207738 | JGI IMG/M metagenome (GOLD analysis project Ga0315915, IMG submission 207738) | Medicago polymorpha root nodule microbial communities from Los Angeles, California, United States - branched nodules | ecosystem: Host-associated > Plants > Roots > Nodule | place: USA... | reverse complement strand
TTTCGTGACAAAAAAAATATGTTATTGATTTTTACTTTTTTTGAGGAAAGGTTTTTCCTGTTAATGTTATAACCAAGTTAATGGTATTTTTGACTTTTTTTTTAATGTTTTATAGTACATTTTCTTTGTAACTTTTGTATTCTACTATTTCTGTTAAGAGTCTCACATCGAATAGGAGATGGTCTGACAATGCGTTTATAAGTAGGGGCAATCATTACCTCACAAGCCGGTTTTGTGGGGTTGTGTTACGCCTAACCATCAACTCTAAGATGGTATCGGAACCTCTTCAAGATCCATTGGGCCACCTGCTATCAGGTTTCCGCTATTGGACCACCCACCATTTATGTCCACGAACCATGCACAATAGTATTGGTCGTGAGGGGGTGTGTTAAGGGTCCCACATCGGATAATCCTCACTTCAGAAGCCGGGTTTGTGGGGTTGTTTAGACCAAACCACAATTTCTAATTATGGTGTTGGAACCTATCTCTTTCATTCTTTTTCTGTTGAATGAATTTATATAGTTAACATGATATGACAACCGAATTAAGAATAATAGCGATTTTTTTTCCTTCCTATTTTTGGAACATAGCAGATGTAAATAAAGATATAAAAAGCTTGAACAAATTATAAAAGAAACCATGAAACATATCTAAATATTTTTAAAACTTTTTTTAACAAATTTGATCATTATCCAAGTTTAACAAATCATAAAACAACAAAACCTTTATGAATTTTCTATATAAAAACACTAAATAGGCCTCTCTGTCGGATCAAAGGTAGCCAAATGAGTGCCTATTGCAAGCAAATGGTGTCAAAGAAAAATGGAATATTACAGTGGATGTATATATATGTTGATACCATCATAATTTGTTGTTCTTTTTAATTATGATTATTTTGTTATTATTACTACTTCTTTCCTTGTTTCATTCTTTATTACTTGCAACCTGATCATATAGGAAAACATGGGAGGAGCATTATGGTATAGTATGTCTTATGTCATGATTAATCATAAGTTCATAACCATACTAAACACACTGAAATTTTTCATGGCATTTTTAACTGTCATATTGACATACTTTCATGATTTTAATTAATTTTTTTTCCAACAATGAAAAAGAAAACTTCCAGCTCTAAATCGATATATGTTGGTTTTAAAAATATTATTTCTATCAAGTGTGATGTGCCCTTTATTTGAAAGTGTTTGTTTTTATTTTTATTTTTATTTTTATAATTCTCAGTTTTTTTATCTCTATTATACGTGCCCTTGAAACTCTTCATAAGGGGTTTTATGAGAGAAGGAAATTACAAAAGATTAAGGAACAAATTTGTGGGTAATACACAAATTACATCAAACCGAAGTTTGAGAGTTAAAAATAAACATGAAGATTGAAGAATCGTCTAAGAGAAAGAACTGTGGTGATCAAAGTTGGCAAAGAAACCAACATATGAATTAACCTCCATTTAAATATGCTTCAAATGAAACATTTCAAACTTGAAAGATGGATGAGACGAAGAATGTCGGGTAAGAGAGACTGAAGAGCTACATTTTGAGTTGATGTGTACCAAACAATCTAAATGACAACGTGAGAATCATACTCCACGAAAAAGGAAGCAATACCTTAATCGCAAGAAACCTTAAGCCTCAATTCAAAGTAATTTAAATCTATGTAATTTCAATCTATTAATTGTCTATTGAAAGATATTCACCTAAAGAAAATTGCTACTGAGAGACAAAAATTAAAATATATGATTGAGGTAAATGAAAATACAATTGTAAGTGTTTTTGAACTTAAGGTTTTGTTTGCAAGTTTGGAGGGAAAGGGGGATGGTTTGTAGAAAAAAAAGGAGTAAGGGGAAGAAATATAAAACATTGGGAGGAGGGGCTTTGAGGGGTTTATTTTTGTCAAAAATTATTGGGTCTAACTCATCCTTACAAAACCAGCTTGTACGGTGATGATTGTCTCCTCTTTATAAACTTTTTTCAAAAATCCTATCTATTTGATGTAGGTCTAAATCCACCGAGTGTTGCCTGCTAACCATTTTTCTTCAAAATATAAAACCCTCCTCATTTGGGGAGCAAAAAAATTGTATTGGAGGAGGGTTTTTGACGGTTTGGAGAGTTTATATGATTCCTTCAAATTTAATATATGTTGTTATAATATTCTTAAAATAAAGATTATATTAATCATAAGTATTAATTTATCCTCTCTAAAAATTACTCTTTCAAAAATGCGAAAAATTGTTTTTCAATGAAAAATAAAAATGATATGGTCATTAATGTAATTAAAATGAAACTGCAAGAATTAATTTGTCATTGGGCTACTAATTCTATTACACAAAATGGGCTTAAAGCCTATACCAACAAAAAATCTACTTCTTGTCCTCAATTTGTGATCCTTACCCCCAGAAATCTCTCAAAATCTCAAATTTTCCCAACATTTTTTAAAATAAGAACTCTCCCACTCAATGCCACGAGATTCCCGCAAAGTAAAAATTTGAGTTATCCATAAATAATGTCTAAGCTCAAGAACGCAGTGTATTCATCAAATCATCATTTGAGTTTTCCATGGGTACGAAAATGTGCCATCCATCGGCGAAACTAGCAATATTTATATGATGGTACCACATCATATAAATATTGCTAGTGCACAAAATGAAGCATGCATGCATAATATGTCTATTTTTTTATGATTGTAATATAATAAACATCTAATTATAGTATATAGTTGAAATTTGAATACAACTGTGTATTTATATAAATATATACCGTTATGGTCTCAACTTCTGATACAAATGTTTTGTCTTAAGAATAAAACTATAAAAGTCTAAACATAGTTTATTTATAGGATTGAATGTTGTTGTTACTTCTCTGGCTAAACTAAAAATATAACCGTTTAGTTGTTTTTGTATTTGACTCATAACAACATTTAAGTATATAAGATAAGAAACTCAAATCATTATTATACTTATACGACTATTGAATCATTTTCCTTCCTATATCTTTGAATTAGAATTCTCATATATAAATATCTTTGAGAACTTAGTGTTGTGAAGGAAAATGAATAGTAATATAACAAGAGAACCAGGCTTATATGTCTCAGTTGCACAAATAGATGCTATAACCTTCAATGTTTGTTCTGTTGCTCCACCAAATATTGTTTCAGATGGAATATGGGGTGGCCCAGGTAGTAGAAGGAATCCAATGAAGTCTGCACTTCCTGTGTTTGAGATGCAGCTTCTTGTGATTTTTACTATCACACAAATCTGCAATTTCTTCCTAAAACGTTTGCATTTCCCCGCATTTATTGCACCGATGATTGTAAGTGTTATTCTTTTACATGTTTTTTTGTATACATGTGTTGTTTCTCTTGTTAATTATAACTTTTTTTTTAAGATACACCAATGGCATGTCTTTAATAGATTCATATAGGTTGTAATATGCCTGACAAAATTGTATCCATCTGCAGGTTGGCCTAATTCTAGGCCCTTCAATTCAACATGCGGAATTTGACAAATACAAGAAGATGTTGTTTCCATATGGAAGTCAAGACATACTTGCAACAATATCATTAATTGGTTATGTGCTTTACATCTTTACCACTGGTGTGCAAATGGATTTGAGCATGGTAACCAGAACAGGACACAAGGTTTGGACCATTGCAATCATGGGATTTGTCGTGCCTATACTGTTTAGTTTTGTGCCTCAATTTGTGGTGTTAGTAGAAAAAGATTATCGATTCGGAGATGTGACTAAAGCACATTTGATTGTAGATATTTATAGGGTGGCAAGAATACATAGCTCGGTTGCATTCGCAGTCACTGCTACGCTCCTCAATGAACTTAAAATTCTTAACTCCGAACTTGGAAGATTGGCATTATCATCAGCAATGGTGACTTCCGTCCTAGGACTGTCTCTTCAATGTATTGGTAATGTCCTAGAACAGCAAGACTTACACATGAGGATAGTCTGTGGGATGTCATTGCTTGCTTTAGTTATCTTTGCTCCATTGATTTTTCGGCCATTAATGTTTTGGATCATCAGACATACTAAAGAAGGAAGACCCGTGGATGATGGTTACATCTATGGTATCATTGTAATGGTATTAGGTTTAGGTTGGCTTGCAGGTTACATAAACCAAGAGTTTGCAGTAGCTGCATATGTTTTGGGGTTAGCTGTGCCAGAAGGACCTCCATTAGGATCTGCATTGGTTAGGAAGCTTGAATTCTTTGGGACAAGTTTGTTTTTGCCAATATTTATGACTTGTTGTGTGATGAAGGCAGATTTGTCTTTGCCATATATATTAAATGCATCTATTGGTTTTGGTATCATCATTTGCTTTACACACATTGTCAAAGTAATAGCATACCTTATACCTTGCCTCATTTGCAAAATCCCCTTCAAAGATGCCTTGACTCTTGCCCTCATTTTGAATGCCAAAGGAGAAGTGGATCTTGCAAAACTTTCATTTTCATATGATGACCAGGTACTACTATAATTACTTACCCCTTAATTTCCTTTCAATAAGGTTCGACAAACAGCTTAACTAAGCATTTATAGCATAATCATTTATCATATAATTAAGTGCTTATGTATAAGCTATTTCAGTAACAAAAGATAAAATAAAGCCAAATAGTTTTCATATAAACTATAAGTTGTTTTCATAAGCTATCATGGTGAGCCAATGCAAATTAGCTGAAAATAGTTTAAGAACTCATAAACCGTTTTAATAACCTATCTCAAGCATTCTCATAAGTGGTTATGCAAGTACATAAACTAAAATAAGTTAATCCAAAGAAACTATAAAACCATAATCTTTTGTGCTTAAACTACTAGTCCATAATAACTATGATCATATTTAAAAATTTCATTTGTGTATATGCATGGGATGCAGTCTTTTGCTGGCCAAATTTATGCAGTGAATGTAATCAGCATAATGGTCGTAGCTTGCATAGTAAAATGGTCAGTGAAGATATTGTATGATCCATCAAGAAAATATGCCGGCTACCAAAAAAGGAACATCGTGAGTTTAAAACCCGACGCAGAACTGAGACTACTTGCTTGCATTCACAAACAATACAACATATCAGCTATAACAGACGCCCTTGACATTTTTTCTCCAACAACAGAAAAACCTATCATTGTGGATGCATTGCATCTTATTGAGCTAGTTGGAAGGTCATCCCCAATTTTCATCTCCCATCGTCTTCAAAAAGTGGTTTCAGGTTCTCGCAAGTCTTACTCAGATGATGTCATTCTTGCTTTGGATCTCTATGAACATGACAACTATGGTGGAGTAACTGCACACACTTACACCGCCATATCTCCACCGACCCTTATGTATGAAGATGTTTGCCAACTTGCATTGGACAAAGTTGCGTCCATCATAATTCTTCCATTCCATAGAAGATGGACTATTGATGGTGCCATTGAATCTGATGACAAGAACATAAGGTCCTTAAACTGCAAGGTACTGGAAATAGCTCCATGCTCAATAGGAATCCTCGTGAGTCGATCTTCCTTAAAAAGTAATTCATCCATTAAGCTAGCCATGATTTATCTTGGTGGAAGAGACGACAGAGAAGCTTTGTGCTTAGCTAAAAGAGCGATAAGGAACCCGGGGATCAACTTGGTTGTGTACCACCTTACATCTGAGGATGATCACATGTCAAACTTGGAGTATCTACTTGATAACGAGGCACTCGAAGAAGTAAAGAAACTAGCACATTATGGCTCGAAAAATGTGTGTTATCAAAAATTGATTGTAAATGATAGTCCAGGGACATCTATTGTTCTCCGTGATATAGCGAATGAACATGACTTTTTTATTGTTGGGCGAACACATGACTCAGACTTGCCTCTGATAGAAGGACTAACAAAATGGACTGAATTTTCAGAGTTAGGTGTCATTGGTGATTTGCTTGCTTCACCAGATCTTGGGAGCAGAGCTGGTGTTTTGGTAGTGCAACAACAAGTCAAAGACAAATAAATAGCTAGTGGGTGGAAGCCGATATAAAGAACAAAAAACCAAAGAAATATAATGTACAAGACAACAAAGATGGAAAAAGACTAGAGAAATAGAAATATAGAACATAATTGTTTCAGTACATGTTATTGATGTGCAAATTAGGCAAGTGTATCAAATCGTTTACTAAGTAATAAAGTGATAAGTAGAGTATCGTATCCACATGGATTGTCGTTTCGTGCAAACAATTCGCGTTACTTATTTTTGTAAGTTTGATGATATAAAAGTTAAGGGTTAGAAATGTTGCAATTTTTATCTGTTTGTAACAGAGCAGTTTACCTGTTTTTGGTTGCAGAAAAGTAAGCAGCGGTTGGGATTCTTCGAATCCCCCCTATTTATATTGTTGGATATTAAATAACAGTAATGTCGCGTATTTGTCTTAGATAGATTATACAAGTGATGAGGTCGTTGGGACGTGACCTACCTAGAAGGTTGGAAGCTGGACCTGCTGAGCACACGGAGATCCTTACGTGTGGGGTCTATAAATCTCGGTTAACAAGGTATATCCCTCCTAAGTCTAGTTGCACCTGCTGATCACAAGATGATCCTTACGTGTGGGGTCTTACCGTCTATAAGGTAATTGAAAACATAAACTTAAATTGGCATTCCAGGTTTTCACAAGGCAATGAAGGCCAAGGTTCTATTAGTTCAGCCCATCTATGAATCTTAAGACACTCGTATCACACTCTCTCTTACTTACTTAATAGTTCTACAAATGGGCATCCCTAATTTACGTCTACCTTACTAAGGGTTTAAGAGAATGGTTCTATATAAGTTTATTCCCCGGAGTCGCTTGTTTCCTCAATTAATAACCAGTTACATCATAGGTTCAACAGAGTTACTACTTAGTCTTACTAATGTAACCTTTTAAGTACTTACTACTTGGGTCAACTCTCTTTTGGTATCTTTCGCTAGTTACTAACTAATTACTTCCTAGACAGATAATTAATAATATAATGCTATAAATATCAAGATATAAGCAGCAAGATAATATTAACAATATTAAGCCCTGTCACAACCTAAGTACCTAATCTAGGGTTACACTCCTTTGAAATAAATAATACCCAAATAAAACTAAATAGCGAACAAAAGATAAATAATATATATCGACATTAAATTAAATAAATATCCAACAAAAATAAACAGGGGTTCATTTTAGAACTCTAATCTAAAAAGATTTAGTTACACATGGTAACTAAACAAATTACTAATGATAAAAACATACCCTAGAAAATCAAGGAGAAGATAGAAACTGTTCTGAAGCTCCAAAGTTTCCTTCCATTTGAAGTGCCATAATTATGAATGAGAAATTCTGAATGAGGAAGGCTGGTCCCTAGGCCCATCACATGTACTCTAGGCGCCTGGCTTCCCTTGTTAGGCCCAATTTCTCTGATTTTCGTCGTTTTTAGGCCTTTGTCTTCAAATAACTTGCCTCAGAACTTGAGAAAGGAATTCCTCCCACTGTAAAAGTCTCTCGAGGCCTCTTGAATCTTCATTCTTGGTCTTCCCAAAGTCTTCACAATTCTTTAGATGTTCTTGATTTTCCGATTTGCATGATTTCTTCTTGAATTACTTCAAAAACCCCCAAAAATTGCTATGTTTCGGGAAAACTAGAATTGCAGACTCAAATATAGAAAACATTACAAAAGTCCCGAAATGACAGGTAATCGTTCTAATACTCCTCCTTTTTGCTGCTAAAACCTACTGAAAATGACTGAAAAACATGCTAAGAATAACGTAAGATGACCTGTCATCAGTTATTCACTTTTGATTTTTTTTTTAATACAAGTTAGCTATATATATTTTTCAATAGGATCATCTACATATTTTTATTATTGTTTCGATTCATGTACAAATGGATCTTAGTACCGTTACTTCATATAGGAACGGTGATGACACCAAGGGCGGATGCTCTCATAGGGAAGGGGTAGTAATGGGTACCCAATTTTTTTATTTTTTTTAGTGAGTAGATATATATTTATATTTAGCTACCCCCTAATAATATATATTTAACTACCTCAAATTTTATTTTAAGTGGAATAATTTTTTTCTATCCTTAATTAGTTTTCGGTAGAACTTTGAATTATTTGATCATGTCGAATAAAATTCGAAGTTGTACAAAAAATTAGTAAAATCGGGGAATTTAAAGTATTATCTTTTAATTTATAGATTGATTCGTCTTGTTTTGACACTCCCAATTTCCACAACAACAACAGAGAGAACTTTCTAATCAATGAAAAATATCAAGACAAAACAAAGAAACAAATTCACATTTCACAAACATGAATCGAAACAGACAACAAAAAATAAATAAATGAATGAATTTAATATATATATAAACCTTAAGAAAATAAGTATTCACTTTAATCATAGCGAAAGAAAAAAAAACAAGAGAAACATAATCAAACCAAGTGAACAGTTTGGTATCAAAGTAGGTTTGTGAAAATCATAGTAAACCACAATGATTTTACTTTGCAGGTTTTGCAAGATCTGTAACAAGCATGTTCTTAACATTTTGTCTCAACGTTCAAAAGAAAAGTAAAATATTGAGGAAGATGTTGAAGTACCAATTTTTTTTTTGAAATCTCGTTGATGAAGCATGAAGCTGTAGAAAGTGTTGGGCGAGATTGATGATGATCGTTGAGAGTGATCTAAGGATCTACAGTTAACAGTACAAGAACTACATACTTATAGACTGCGACCCATTGCACTATTCTTCTCTCTCAATGTTCTAAATTGAAGATGAAAAGGAATCCTAGGCTGGAGAATATAACATTTTCTATCTTTGGTACAACGGGGTTGACATCAACACGTGAAGTGTAAAAAACCGAGCAATCTGACCCGCAAAATGATCAAGTTGAAGACACTTGATCAGTCAACTCTGTGACAAAATACTTGATGGCAAGGATCAACATCGCGACACTGCTAGCCAGTGGCGTATCGAGGACCCTGAGTTAAGGGGTGCAATTTTTTTACTCTAACTGTTATTATAAAAAAATTGAGTTGTTATGATATATAATGTGTACAAGTAAATTAGTCTTGCATCAAATACAATTTTGTTTTCTGCCATTTGATTAATAAGTCTCATCACACCACATTTGACCAGACAGTAAGACATTTGTATGATTTTATCTAATGGTGAAAATAAATTTGTGCGATACAATAATAAATATGACATATGCAAGTATTATAACATCCCAACCGTAGCTTGTGGCTATGTTATTTAGTTATACATCGACAACTTGACACTATACTCTTAATTTTGCACTTATACCAAAGTAGAGTTTATGATAAATTCTAGACCAGATTCATAAGTTATTCAATGTATCTGAAAAATCAAGTGTTTCTTGTAAATAGGACCGGAAGGAGTACATAGTTGAAGATTATTGTTATCATAAACCTAATTCATACCAACACACAAAAACAGTGTTCAAAGAAAAGGAAAAGGTACCTTTTCAAGAATACCAGGCAAAACTAAGTTCGCCATATTTGCAGAAGCAGCAAACAACTGTGATGAGTGAGTCGAGTCCAATGTCAGGGATTACAATACCAAGTTGAATTGAAAAATAATCAACAAGAATCAGAATCAATGAAGATTTGAATCGATTATATTGAATTATAAAAATAAAAAAAGAGAGAGAGAGAGAGAGAATTGAAGAAGAGAGAAAGAAAAGAACCCTAGTGCGGTGTGAGAGAGTGTTGTGTTGATCAGAAATCGATGTGGCGGAATTGATCAAACCAAATGCAGCGGATCATTCTGCTCATAAAAGATAAGAGAGAAGAGAAAGAAGAAGATAGAAGATCTGAGATAGGAGATGAAAGAGAAGAGAAAGAATGAGTTTTTTTTTTTTTTGGTTTTTTAATTTTTTTTTTAATTAAAGCATTGCACATGTGGCATTTTTATTTATTTTTAAATTGAAAATTACACACGTGGCGTCCACGTGTGCGTTGAATTGGTCTGGGGGCCAAAACTGCAAAAGAGGATATATTTAGGGGGCTGAGTTGTAACTATTTTTCTTTGGGGGTCAAAATCGCAAGTTCGTGATACTTAGGGGATCAAACTTTTATTAAGCCTTTTATTTTTTAAACTAATCTAACTAGGCAGACAAAAAAAAAAACTCACAATAACTATCACTTATATAAAATGTTCTTCATAGAATATACACTTAGATTCAACAAGAACAAATTATATAATAAAATGCGGCAATAACATATTGTACCAAAAAATCCACAGTAGAATAGTTGATTGTACCAAAAAAAAGCTACAACAAAAGAAATAAATTTAATAGTAGCAATTTATGAAAATTAAACTCGGCGACCCTTCAAAAACTCAAATTCATCCATAATCGCTTCTATGCTAAACTGACTTTCAATGTCCTTTTCAATGTAAATAAATAACCAAGCTATTTGCAAGAAAATCATCACTCAATTTGTTTCTTTGTTTTGTCTTGAGATTTTTCATTGATGAGAAGGTTCTCTCTGTTGTTGTTTTTGTGGAGACTGGGAGTGTCAAAACAAAACGAATAAATCTATAAATTAAATGATAATGCTTTAACTTCCCCGATTTTACTAAATATTTGTACAACTCCGAATCC
>Ga0315915_1009987_pt1 | contig 10622 bp, 9 predicted proteins | sample MpolbnodulesMG_FD_207738 | JGI IMG/M metagenome (GOLD analysis project Ga0315915, IMG submission 207738) | Medicago polymorpha root nodule microbial communities from Los Angeles, California, United States - branched nodules | ecosystem: Host-associated > Plants > Roots > Nodule | place: USA... | reverse complement strand
GTAGCAAACCCCTATATGTATAGGGGTTTGTTACAATAAACCCACTCATTTTCATGAAGGTCTATTTTAGCAACCAACACCTTTTAACTTGGACACAAATGCCCATGTTTTTGTTTTTTGAGAAAATTAAAACTAAAGGATACAAATGTAATTTCCACTTAAATGTTAGATTTTCTTTTATTTTTACGAGATCTATTCTGGTCCACCATTCTCTTTCTTCCTTCTCTTTTGCTATTCTTCTTCTCTCACCATTTTACATGAGTTTACGATTCATTAGCAATCTCTTGAATTTACATAGTTGTTACGTGCATAAATTTCTTTTCACCAAACTTTTTTTTTTTTAGACAACATAGAAATTATATTAAAAAGGCAAAGGAAGTACAAGACTGGGGGAAATGACATGACCATTAATAAAAGTAGGCATATGAATCGTCTACCATCACAGAAACGACCCAAGATCCAGCAGCTCCCATCAAAATCAGCAAGCGATAAACGCCCTTTCGAGCCAAACAAACCATTTACGAACCGGAACAGATCGCATATGTCTTGAAAATCCAATTGTAGTTCAGATCGAGGGATGAACCAACGACATAAAACGAACACAGTCCACTGACGATGCATCAAGAAACTGTAGCAGATAAAGTCCTGAAGGTACGACATCAACAACTACCATCAACGCGGAGCGTCTACTTACCTAACTCTTTCGAGCAACATTAGACGAAACAAAGTCTTGTTGAATCCAGATCGAGGGACAGTATCCAGCAAAGCATCACACAAATGAACAGAACCAGAGAATCCAAATCCTAAACCCGACAATCCAGATTCAAAGATTTCAACTAAACCACAAGTCAGAACAAAGCACCATAAATCTTCATCTTCCCAAAACGAAACAAAACCAGACAAAAACGAAAATAAAGGAAAACAAACTGTCGGAAAACCAAAGGAGAAGACAGCCCGCTAGCAAATTCACATCAACACAATGTCATCTAAGAGAAAACAACCATGAGCATGACAAAAAACAGATCCAGAAGAACGAACCCACCACAAAAGAACCCAAGTCGACGGCGGCACAAAGAACACCGGAGAACAGCAGCTCCGGCGAGGACCATCCCACAGATTTGAGAACAGATCGAGGGTTGAAACATCGAGTGGTGGTGGTCGCGGATCCAAAAGGAACCACCGGCGAGAGCACAAACGACGACGGAACTCCACGGCCCCGGAAAGGGAGCGAGGGTGGTGAAGCCGCGAGGAGCGCGTTCACCACCTGCGTGAGGCTACATGATGGGAGAGGTGTTTGGATTGGAGGAGGAGAGGTGAGATGAATGGAGGTTTGCGGCGGCTAGGGTAGCAGGAGAGAGAACAGAGCCCTAGTTCATTCCTCTTTTCACCAAACATGTTTTTGGTTATACAGAGAAAAAATGAACCACCGTTAAAGCCTAAATCTCAAATGGACCGCAAATTTCAGGAAATGACTATGATTCATTATCACAAATCTCTATCGTGAGGGCTTTTTACTCTTATTCCTAAAAGTTTGATTATTGCTGAGTAAAAAATTGAGGTTGATAGCATTTGCATTCCTTTGTTTTCTTTCTTGGTGAAGTTTGATTTTTGTATCGACAATCATGTGTTGAATCTTAAAACAAACTTCTGGAGTTGGTGTTTTCTTTTACCCATCACGTCCTTTTTTATTTTTTTTATAAGGCTCAAATCTAATTTAATGATACAGAATGTAATACCTCTTCTTCAATAAAAGAATTCTTGCATATGATTTCAAATGAATGGAAGCAAAGCATAGTAGAAACACATCATCAATTCATAGAAAGTGGTGAGCGGCAATAGCAAAAGAGAAGGAAGAAAGAGAATGGTGGACCTGTATAGATCTCGTAAAAATAAAAAAAGTATAAAAATCTAACATTTAAATGAAAATTACATTTGTATCCTTTACTATTTATTTTCTCAAAAAACAAAAACATGGACATTGGTGTCTAAGTGAAAAGGTGTTGGTTGCTAAAATAGACCTGAATGAAAATGAGTTGGTCTATTGTAACAAACCCCATATATATATTATGCATGTAATAAATATTATAAATATGAAATTTTTTGATACTCTTTATATTTCCAATAAAGTAACCAAAAAAATTAATTGTTGAATAATTAAGAGAATAAAACATGGAATATAATTATATGTAACAGCTTAACACTGTAACCTCAAAGTGTTAAGTTTAAACACCCCTCGAAAATGATTGTAAAATAATTATTAGTGTGACTTTAATGAAAAATTTCTTCCTTAATTTTTTTAATATTATAATTATAATTATGAAAATATTTGATACTTTTTATATTTACTATATAAATCATATAAATACAACTAATTTAATTTAATTTAAATATATTTTTAAAAATAAAATGTAAGCAAAATAAATTATTTGATGAATAATTTAACAAATGACCTGTGGAATGTAATTAATTGTATAAACTTTCTTTTATTATATAATTGTTTTTTAATTACCATGTTATTAGTATAAAGTTTCGGACGATGTTTAGCATTGATAATCTTCATTGAACAGCGTGTGAGAAATATAAGTTGGGTACTCTCTTCCCAACTAAATTTTCTTCATACCCAAAATTCAGATATCAAACCCTTATGACTTGTTTAAGAGTCCAAATCATTTACTACTTTACCAAACCCATGGTAGATAAAATAAAGGGTCTCGTTAACGAGTGTCTCCGGGACACTCTTTAAGGATCTCAAATTTAGAAAATATTTTTTAAAAAAGTCAAATATTATAAATTTCAATGCATTGATTACACATATTTTCATAAAAACTTACTATTAATAGTCCTTAAAGAGTGTTTCAAGACATTCGTTAACATTTCCCTAAAATAAATAGTGATTTCGAACTCACAACGAAGTGTTTGTGGAAACATGTCTTCTTTTATTATATATATATATATATATATATATATATATATATATATTGCAGATTATAATTATAAATATTCTTTTTCCCTCCAAAAAAAATTATAAATTTTACTATACGTCTATATTAAATATTATATATTATTTTGACACAAAAATACAAATAAGATAAACTTTACTAATAACTATGTATCGTTTATTTTTAATGAAAATTAATTATTCTTTAAAGTAGCAAAGAGATAAAATTAAATTTTCTTAAACTTTTTTTTGCAAAATTTCAACCCAAATCATAAATTAATATTTCCGTTTCTGTTTTGAATTTTAAAAGTAAATTTCTTTCAATCATAAATTAGGAATATACCCTTTAAAAGTAATTTTAGGATTTTTTTTTTTTTTTTAAGGAAGAATTTTGAAAGTAAATTTCAGCTTTGCATTATAAAAGTTTTTTTTTTTTGGTGGCTAGAGATTGAACCCCGAACCTTGCATATATTATATAATATCTCTACCAACTGAGTTAAGCTCACGAGGACAAAAGTAATTTTAGCTAACAATTACTTTGAAATTGAAAAAAAGGTGAATTAAAATTAAAATTATAAAATGAAATATATAGAGCAAAGTGCAATACAAGATCACATAGACACATAGCCGACCCTAGTTTCTTAGTGAGAGAAACTTCAACTTCTTTCTAAGTTTTCTTTCTCTTTCACTCGTTAAAGAGGAGTGGTTTTAGGTCATTTTTTGACCTAGAATCACCCCTATGCATCTTTTTTCCCCTTTCCTTCAATCAAAATAAGTGAGTCCACATATATCACGTGTTTTCTTTTGTGTATTTTCGTGATTTCGTCGTCTGAGTGTGGCGTTTTATTGTTTGTCGTCTTGTGCGGCATTGTTTGATTTGCAATGTTCGTTTGGTTATATTGAAATATAAACTTCAGCTAATCACAGATTCGATCAATGATTTAGACGTCAACGCTACAGATCCGAAGCATGAGTATTCTGGTGATTTAGATTTTATCATATTGTTTGTTGACACTTTGTTGTTGCATGCTATTAACTTGGGTGATGTGAGTTTGTTTGCAGATTCACCCTTTACGTTTTTACCGACGTTGATTTGATGTATTCTATCAATTTGAATGAATGAATATCTCTGTATTTTTGTCAAAAAAAAAAAAAAGATCATATAGACGCATGCATCGGTGTCAGGCTTCATGCTACAAGGAAAAAAAAACAAAAAATGTGTACATGACTTTTTTTTTTGAAAGAGTCATGACATTTTTTTTAAAGAATGACATTTTTTATTATAAATATAAAGATTTATTTTTCATTTAAGTGGGTGCAATGAACATCTTCATCATTAAATATTCGTCTTTCCCTTTTTTGTATTTAAAACATCTGTCATTTATAAGGATAACCGAAACTTTCCTTGTTCAAAAATACCACATTAATACAGTGCAATGCACAAAATCTCACATGTAATATAATGTTCAAAATCTAATTATACTTTTTTGCTCTATAAAATTACACAAGGCACACACCATTAAGCATGATCGTCATGTTACATTTCACATCAATCCCTTCTTTTCTTATTTTCTTCTTCTCCCTCTTTCTCATTCTCTACTCAACCTATGGAATTTCCTTTCCTTTCAACTCCTCCCTTCTACCAGGTTCATTCTTTCTCTCTTTCACTTTCTTTCTTACCTCTCTTAAATTATTTTAATCTAATTGCATAATATTCTTCAATGAGAATCTTATTTTCAGATGGTGTCAAATCTATTGTTGATAAACAAGTTGATGAAGAGTTATCATGGGTGGCATGGAGATCATTAGCCACAGAAGGTGTTCAGGAGAATACAACTTTCGTGCTTGCTCAAGAAAGAACTCTTCGAAAAGATGTTTTTAACCATTTCAAACGCTACACTGGTGGCTGGAATGTTAGCAATCCTGAATATATTTCGGTTACCCTCCTCCTTCTATTCCCTTGTTATGGTTCCACGTATATTCATTATTATGTTATTTGGACACAAAAAATAAAATTGGACACAAATACGACACCATTTACTGTTCACCGTGTTTATATGGTGAACAATTTTTTTATTTTTTTGGTCAAACTTTTTTTTTTAATATAGAGGTGGATTTTTCGACACAAAATTTGAGTTGTGTCATTTACCAGCTTCACTACTGAATTAATCAAAAAATGTACATTATTAATCACTTTTGGAACATAAATTCATTAACCATTTGACTGCATTATTACTCACAAAAATGCAAGACATTAACCATATACTCCATTCGGTCACACGAAAAACAATTTTTCAAGTTCATTGAATAATTATGTATCTGGTCTATTAGTTATCTAGTAAACTTATAAAGTTTTTTTTTTTTCCTTATAAATGTGATCGAAAAGAGTATTATACATAGTTTCAGAAATTACAAAAATATATAGAGTTATAGGTTTCAAAAGTGATTAACAGCATATACTTTTTGGGTTAATGCAATAGTGAAATTGGTTAATGTCACAACTAAATTTTTTTTTTTCCGAAAATCTTCTTCCAATTCATGAATGGGTAGCGTAGGCCTTCACGTGTATGTGTGTAGTTAAATTTTACTCCCGGTTGGATCATATATACGTAACATTATTTCAATCCATTGCAGTGCTTCTCAACAATATATGGAAAATTTATGTGCATTTCAATTGGTTGTTTTCAACACAAACATAACCTTGTTTATTTTTTTTTTAACTACCATCATTTTTGTTGTTTTATTGTTAACTTTAAATTGGTGTTGTCTTGGTGCAGTCTGTTCTTTCTACTGCAGTTCCTTTCTTTGTTGTTGCTGCCACATGGTTCGTGGTTTTTGGGCTTTTTTTACACATCATTTGTGTCTGTTACTGTTGTTGTCCCAGAGATCCTTATGGCTTTTCACAACTAGTTTGTTATGCAACCTTCATCTTCCTTATCCTATGTACAATTGTGGCAATGTACGTAACAATCTAATTCCCTCTCTCTTCAAAACACAATAAATAGTGTGTTTGTTTCACTTAATAATATTGTCTCCTAATCATATTTGTTTGTTTCCGTCAGAGGTGGATGTGTTGTTTTGTACTCTAGTGAGCAACAATTTCATGGAACCACATCAAACACAATGAAGTATATTGTGAGCCAAGCTGAATTCACAATTGAAAACCTAAAGAATGTGTCTAACTATTTGAATTCAGCTAAAATCATGGCTATTGAATTTGGTTTACCTGATGATGTTGATGAAAAAATTGATAGTGTTAAAAAGAATATTATTGATGTTGCTGTTGATATTTCTATGAAGACTCACAATAATTCACAAATGTTACACAACGGCATCCATGGAATGTGAGCTTAGTTTTATCTTTTTTAATTGATTATTATTGAAATTGTATTTTCTAACAATAAGTTTTTATCTTATGTAGGAGATTGGCTCTTATAATTATTGTTACTTCTATGCTTATTATCTTAGTTCTTGGATTTTGTGAGTATTGTAACTTATTTTTATTTTTCTCATGCTATTCTGAAGGTTTGCCAAAGTATATCCGCATTTCCTTATGCTGGTAATTTCTTTTTTGTTTGCAGTTACTTCAATACTTGGGTTGAAGTATACTTTATACTCGTAAGTTTCGTTTTTTTTTTCTTTTCTAGATATTAAAATTATTGATTTTTTGTATCTCATTAAGATTATTGTGGATAAATGATGTGTTTTCATGGTTGCAGCTTAGTATTTGCTGGATGGATTCTTATTGCAGGGACATTTATACTTTGTGGTGCATTTGTTTTTCTTCATAAGTAAGTTCCTATTTCACTTGTTAATTTTGAGAACCAATTTATTATAACTTTTTGTCTTAGTGTCATTTTGGATGTACCCTTATATATCTAGTTATTTTGTTCTTTTCTTTGGGAGAAAACTCCTGGGACTCGTAGTATAATGTCCAAAACATGAGGTTTGTCAATAATAGAGATCAATGATGTTTTCAATTTAATGATGTGCTGATAGATTGTTCATATATGACACAGCTTTATGTCTTCCATTATTGAAAATAAACAACATAACTAAATGATCGAAACATTAAATTTTAACCACGATTGTTCATTTTTATGAAATCAACATATAAATAGCTTTGACTTATAAAAGATGCTTTTTTTTAAAAGCAAAATTGGATAAAATTGCATCATTGTATAAATTATCATCTTAACTATGTTGACACTCTAAAGGCACCACCAATCTTTACACAATCCTCCCAAATGTATTGTTAATATGAAAAATGAAAACAAATGGTTGGGGCATAAACCAAACCCACCAAAATAAGATCAACAAAAACAACAAAGAAGGTAAACCAACCATGTCCCTAAATAAATGATCTTCTCTAGAACAAGGATTGCACTTTTGTGACATAATGTCACATAAGCTGCTTCTCTAGAACTAGGTAAATGAACACACCGGACTAAACCAACATTGGTCATTTTATCTGCATAAGTATTTCACTCTCTAAAAATATGAGAAAATCTAAAGCGAGAATTCCCGATGATATGAATGTAATTTTTCAATTGACTTTAAGCTCTAAGGAACCTAATTCGCATTAATAAAATATTGAACCGTGAAGAGTGAGTCACAATGAAGCCATAAATTATTTCCAACATCTAGCATAAGAAAAATCAATAGCATAAATAACGGGTAGAAATTTTAGCATAAAGAGAAGTTTCTAATATCAGCATCGCTAAAATTGTGAGTTAATAAAAAAAAACTAAAATATTGAATTGGTTTCTCAACTTATAAAACATACTTGAATAAAATTAGTTATGCAGTTATGAATGTATTATATGCTTCATTGTAATAATATAAAATATAAATTTGGATGGAAATAATCCAAAGAAGATTATAGATCTTTGGGGTTTTGCGATTTACTAGTTGATTAGAAATTAAATATCCTTTATGGTGTAAATAGTTTAAAAATAAAAGATACAAAAAAATTATGATGGGAAAGTTTTACTTTTTTTATTGAAGGAGAAAGGAAAGTTTCACTTCTACTCTTATCTTTTACGTTCAAATTATATTAATGCCAATCTTTGTAAATGTCGGTCTTAATAATAATAATTACATTTTATAATATGCTCATGGTCTGCTTCTTCCATGCAAATGTTAATATTTTCTTACATATATTTTCATTACAGTGCGATTGGTGATACTTGTGTTGCCATGGACGAGTGGGTTCTGAACCCAACAGCTCACACATCCTTGGATGAAATTCTTCCATGCATTGAAATTGAATCAGCCCATGAAACCTTTTTGCAAAGCAAGTCTGTAATATATAGTCTTGCTAACTCAATTAATGGCTTCATTCTCTTGAGTGGAAATGCTATGTCTCACAATCAATCAGACACATTTGTGCCTCTTCTTTGTAATCCATTCAATAGTGACTTTACTGTTCGAGATTGTGCTGCTGGGGAAGTTGCATTTGAAAATGCCACTGAGGTAAGAGCTATAAAATATGAATACTAACCCTAAAGTCTAACCTTCACTATTCACATTGAATGTTGGTGACATACAAATGATAAATGTGTGTAATATTTTTATTTTGATCTCAATATCCAAGCAGGTGTGGAAGAACTATACTTGCCAAGTTTCTCCATTGGATAATAATGGTACGAGTGGTTGCATGGCTCCATACTTGTACACACAACTTACTACTGCAGTGAATGTGGCATATGGTTTGTATCATTATGGACCATTTTTGGTTGATTTAATAGATTGTACATTTGTTCGAAAAATGTTTGTAGACATTAACAACAACTATTGTCCTGGCCTAGAGAGATGTACTAAATATATTTATTGGGGATCAAATGTGGTATCTGTAGCTGCAGTGTTGTCCTTGATATTTTGGATTGTCTATGAAAGACAACTACAACATCGTAATTACATCAAACAGTCTTAAATATTGAAATTGAATAAAATTTATATGGTGCTCATGCACATTTGAGTTATATTATAGTCATTAATTTTTATTTACAAAAAATTAGATTAGATATAAAAAAAAAAAACACTATGTAAAATTAGAGAGGACTACCAACCTCAACAATGATTTACACTGTAATTTTATTTTATTTTTGACAAATTTACACTATATAATTTATGTATAGTCTAATAACAGAAAAATCATTTGGAAAGCCAATTAGTTGCACGACATGATACACAGCACACTTGTAATATACTTTATTGGAAGATAAAATATAAACTAATTGAAGCGTAATTTAGCAAGGACAACATTAAGGCATTGTTTGGAACAAAGGAAGGAAGCATAACAAGAAAGAAAGTTTTTAGAATTGTGTGCTTCCATCGTTTCGTTTGATTACGAACAGGGAAGGAAAGAAGCTTTTGTATGGGTTCCACGACAAAAAACTATCCTCTCCAAAATGGAGAGAAAGATTGCATAAAAGCATATTTTTATTGAAAAGACACAAAACCCAAAACCTTTTTTATAATATATAATCAAATAAATTTTTATATTAGATTGATACGGTATAATAGGTGTGTATATCATTTTTATATAAGGGTATAACCGTCATAAAATAGATTCATTCTTTATGCTGATGCAGTTTGTGTTATATAATCCGAACTTGTTTTTCCTTTTTTTAAAAAAAAGAAGGTGTATCGAATTTTATAATCTAAAAAAAACAACCACTTCGTATCGGATTTTATAATATTATTTTTCTCGTTCTATAAGTTACTCGTGCGCCCTATTCGAAATCTAAAATCTGAAATATTTCAACGTTTTTGGAGGTTTTATGCAGTTCGGAGTCTAAAATCCAAATTGTACAGGGTGCGTGGCCTCATAGAGTGGGAAAAAACACATTCCAAAAATTTAGATTAATTGTTAGAATTCTGTTTTGCTCATTCCCAAAGTAAATATCCAAAATGCCCTTACGTGACTTAAGTCACGCTAGTGTATACTTTACCTGAGTTAAGTCACACACCACTGAGCCTCTGCGCGAGTTAACTCGCGCTAGTTGACCGGTGGTTACAGCTCAAGAACACACGTTTTTTGAACGGTGGTCAATGCATTTTAATGGTTTTTACACGTTTTTTTTTAATGTTTTTCACGTTTTTTGACCTCATTAAGTGCTATGCTACCTTAAACCACCTATAAATACCCTCACAAACTTCCTCTTTTCCTCACATTATCTCCTCCCACTCTCTCCCTCTTTCTCTTCTTCTTTTTTGCTTCTATAGTCTCTAGGCTCTTTATACCCCTTTAGGTAAATAGTAGTAGCTTTTGGGGGAAGTAGTGGTCTGTCGAGTTGGGGAAAAAGGCATCATGTAAAATTAGGTTTGCTTCCTTTTACTCCCAAAATCTTTTTGCCGTGGGTAAAAAGAATCATCATGGGGTTTAAAAAGAACCAAATTTAAATTTACTTCAAGGGATCTTGATGTCTTTTTCCCCAACAGGACGGATCACTATTTTCCCCAAGAGCTATTGTTATATATCGAAGAGGGTAAAAATAACTTTTTACCCAATGAGGGTAAAAAGATATTAAGTAGATTAGTGAATTCAAATAAAATATATGTATTGCTTATTGTAATGTTCGAATGATATTAATAAAACGAGAGTTGTTATATTTATTAATTTTGTTTTTTATTTGTATTTATATTTGCATTTATTTTATGTTTATGATTATGTATTGAA
>Ga0315915_1009984_pt1 | contig 10623 bp, 9 predicted proteins | sample MpolbnodulesMG_FD_207738 | JGI IMG/M metagenome (GOLD analysis project Ga0315915, IMG submission 207738) | Medicago polymorpha root nodule microbial communities from Los Angeles, California, United States - branched nodules | ecosystem: Host-associated > Plants > Roots > Nodule | place: USA... | reverse complement strand
ACTCAATGTCCGTTCTGTGATGGCCAAGAGGACAGTTTGCATGCTCTATTTCTTTGTCCCAAAAGTATTCAATGTTGGCAGAAACTAGAGTTATGGAATGACATCTCAACAACGATATTCAATCCTAGAAACATTTCCTTCATCCATTCGAAATTATACAGAGGTTACATAACTCCAAACATTCACTCTTTGGCACTCTCATGTGGAGTATATGGAAAAACCGAAATAATAAGGTCTGGAATGATTCCTCCAAAAGCTGTCAAGCTATTTGTAATAGAGCCACATCCTTTTTAGCCAGCTGGGAGCATGCCCAAGAGCTAAAACAAGCACCCCTAGACAGCCGTCCCATCACGCATGTATCTTGGACCAAGCCTTCGCCAGGTAGATATAAGTGTAATGTGGACGCCGCCTTTTTCGAGGATATTGACCCAGTGGGTATCTGGATTTGTATTCGAGATGCTGAATGAGCCTTTGTGATAGCTAGATCTGAATACTTTCCCCCCTTAATTGACATTCATATTGGGGAAGCTCTTGGTCTGTTAAAAGCCATGGAATGGGTACGGGATCTTCAACTAGTCAATATGGATTTTGAGGTAGATTCTAAGACGGTTGTCGACAACATTTATGGGGAGCGTGTTGGTGTATCAGAATTTAGTGTTATAATTAGAAATTGCATACATCTACTAGGCTCTGATCTTGCGAACTCTGATGTGAAGTTTATTATGAGACAAGCAAACAAAGTTGCTCATAATTTAGCTAAGACGGCTCCGTTGAAAGCTAGTTTCCGCTTTATTCTAATATACCATCTTGTATTGAATCTATTATTATAAATGAAATGCATTAAGTTTGTTTCTCTAAAAAAAACAATTAGCATACAAAATCAAAGTCATAAGAATAACACAGCCCAAATATCTAGTGTAGATATAGTAGAACACTTTACTCAATCACAGTCCACAAGCAAAGCAAAAGAAAAGAAAGAAAAAAAACCGCTATATATACAAACAAATAATTTATTTATCATCATCAAAACCCAAAAGCGCGATAGAACGAAAGCGATTTTAGTGTCACACAAACAAAAAGCTTTTCTTCTTTTTGTTCCGTTCTTAATCAGAAAAAACCTCGCCGTGACGCAAAACGCGATTATTAAAATAAGCGCGGTTCAAATAATCCGAATGGGGAGTGAGAGTGTTGTTAACCGTAACGGTAACGGCGGCGGCGGTGGAGGAGTGAAAGCGGTGAAAGAAGTTGTTACGACGGCGAAGAATGTGGTTGCGGCGGTTAAAGAGATTGTGAATTGTACGGAACAAGAGATCTATGATGTTCTTAGGGAGTGTGATATGGACCCTAATCTTGCTGTTGAGAAGCTTCTCTCTCAAGGTTTTTCGATTTTTGAGAATTTTTATCGGTTTTTTTTGTTCGGTTACGTTTCTTTGTTGTTGCATGGAAGAAATTGGTGAAGATGATGAAATCGGTTTTTGATTTTTGTGTGTTTGTGTGGTTTTGATGCTTTGTTACGTTTTTCAGAGTTGAAAAAAAAAAGTGATTTTTGAGTTTATTTTATAGGTTTTGATGATACATTTGTTTATCTTGTTTATTTCTTTTTTAATTATTGATGATACATTTGTTTAATTGTTTTTTTAATTATGAATTACGGACACCGGATACAGACACTGACACATTGACACGTCGATACTGATACATTTGTTTAATTGTTTTTTAATTATGAACCACAGATACACCGGATATAAACACTGACACGTCGATGCTGATTTTTTGAAACAGTGACATAATTTACTGTAATCACTCGTGTCACTGTTGTATCGGTGTTGGACATCCGAACAAGCCTTCGATTAGAAGTGTCGGTGATACACCCTTTAAGTTGTTTGTGATTTATGAATCAGTTTGATGATTTTTATAAGTTCTGCAAATGATCATTAGCGGTTGGTTGGATGCCGACATAGCTGGGATGTTAGTTGTATACAAATGATTGTTAGTCTTTTATAAAAAATATATCTTTTAATGCAAATTGTGTGTGAATTTAATTGTAAGTTTGCAACATTTTAATTGTAGATACGTTTCGTGAGGTGAGAAGCAAACGTGAAAAAAGAAAAGAGGTAATTTTGTTAAGTTATGTTAATATTGATATTGATCGAATTTGAATTTGATGATGAATAATGTGTGTATGTATTTTGACTTTAGATGAAGGAGGCGACAGAGACGAGGCCGAAGACTAAGGGGTATAAGGGAAGCAAAATCGGCATTGTCAATGATCCTGGCGCTGTGCAAAGTGGATTTCAACATGTGGCTTATAAAGGTATCTTCTTTGACTGTGAAGCATTTAATAATCTGTCGTTTAATGTGACATTGGTTTTTAATATTGCACTGTCTTACATTGTTGGATATGTGTAACGTATGTCAGAACATGGTAAAGCGGTTGACAAGCAAGAGGTTGGGTCAGTTGGTGCATCGGTTACGTCTTCGACGGCTCATTATGTAGCGAAAAATACAAAAGTGTGAGTATTATTTAAAATCTAATTTGGCGTTGACATTATTAATGCTTAATTTTGCTATTGATGGCTTGTGGCTTGATGTCAGTTATTCCACGAGACAGGCCATGTGCTGAGAATGTTACATTGGTGATTTTGATGATGATTTTCGTATATCGTATCATTTTGTCAATGTTTTCTTTGTCGCTTCCCGATGTTGCCACGTTGCCATAGTTTTCCTTGTCGCTTTCCAATGTTGTCAAATAGTGGCTATAGCATAGCGGAATTTGAAAAAATTGCTATAGTTCCGCAATATGATAGTTAACACATAGTGCTGTCAACTAGCGATTATAGCAGCACTATCGTGTTGCATCATAGAAGAATTTGAAAAAATTGCTATTCTCCACAATCTGCACTTGACAACACTGTCGCTTTAATACTCTTGGTAGTCTTCTGTTTTTTGTTTTTTCTTTGAAAGGATATTCATCGATTGTCATTGTTCATAAGTCCATTATCATATGGTTGATGACTGGAACACCACGTAACAGGGCCCAATAGTAGTTTTGATGATGATTTTCATATATGGTATCATATTGTGAATATTCTCTTTGTCGCTTTCCGTACCAGTGCCCAATGGTAGTTTTGATGATGATTTTCATATATGGTATCCTTTTGTGAATATTCTCTTTGTTGCTTTCTGATGTTGTCAAATAGCAGCTATAACATTAGTGGAATTTGAACAAATTGCTATTTCGCACATAGTGCTGTCAAATAGCGACTATAGCAGCACTATCGTGTTGCAGCATAGAGGAATTTGAAGAAATCACCATTTTCCACAATCCGCAATTGACAACACTGCTGCTTTATCTATTGTTATTCTGTTTTTTCTTTTCTTCTTGGAAAAAGTATATTCATGTGATTGTCATTGTTCATAAGTCCATTATCATATTGTCTTTGAAAAGTTCAGTGGCCCCATTTGAATCCTCAGGGAACTTTATGGTTGGTGACTGGACGAATTTGAAGACTTAATGGATGTTTAATCATTTTCCCTTATTTAGAAAATCTCCTCACAGGCATTGTTTTTCACTCTTGTGTTCAATAAAATTTTGAAAATTAGAAATGCTGAAAGTTTTGATCAGTGGTTCTGCCAGCTATTGTAGCTATGTTTGTTTCAGTGTGACATACTGGTCATGGGAGGTATCTCTTACTGCTATCGGATGTTAGTGACAGCAACTGAACTCTGCATTTTTTTTGTATGCATTACTTGTATTTTTGATGGTATAAATAATCAGTAAATAGTATACCAATATCTGATGGGGAGTCTTAATGCAACTGTTAAGAGTTACTTTCATCTGTCTAATAATAGGTCATAAGTTCCAATTATGGAATCATCCTGTTGTAAATGCAACGGAAGACTGCCTTCCTATAGACCTGTAATTGGTCTGACCCTTCTTTGGAATCTGCTATGGTGGAACCCGGGTTTCTCTATCTAATAGTGTACTAATATTTCTGTTGTATGAGTTTTTTCCTTGCTAAATTACTAATACGAAATGTGAACGTATTTATTTGTTTGCCTGACTTATTGATATCACTGTCATTAGAATGTTGCTGTGATTATTTTCACAAATAAACTGTCTCAGTATTTGCCTCATATTTTGAAAATTTGGTGCAGGGATTCATTAAGTACTGATAATGGAAGACAGACATTAGTATCAGGTGTTTCCATGTCAGATACTGCCCAAGTGTCTCAAGCATCTCAACCCTGGTCGGTAGGAGTGAGCAAAGGACATCTTTCGATGGCAGACATTGTAAGAATGGGCACAGCATCTCAAGATACCGTTTCACATAACGATTGTAATTCCTTAGGAGTTTCATTATCTGGAAATTTGGAGTCCAACTTGAGTCTGCCCTATCAAAATAATTCTGAGCAACAAGGTTTTCATGATAAGTGGCCTGTAATTGAACAACCAATCACTGGAGATGCACAGACACTAAACATGTCCTCTTCACCGAAGGCTAACGGTCCATTTGAGCATCCTAACTTGCATGTTACTGAAGTAAGTTTACCCAGGAACTGTAACTTAGGTGCAGCCCAAGTTTCACGGGAGGAAATTGCTAGTGGTGATAATGCTATTTCTGCAAAAATTGAATCTGATTCTATATCTAACAACACTAGACCAGGGTCACATTCCAACTCTAATTTAAAGAATACTCCTGCCTCCAATTTTTGTAGTTCTTATGAGCATCATGAAGGTAACTACTGTGACTCAGCTTTTACAACATGGCATTAAACCTTCTTTGCATTTACTCCAAATATTGTGAAATTCTCATTTATTTTGATATGTGGTAACTTCAAAAAATAGGCTTTCGACGAAAATTGTGAAGTTCTTATGAGTGAACATGTCCCTTGCATTCAGCTTTAATACCTTTTAGAAAACAGGCTTTCTATGAGATTGCTTTTTTCCAAAAGCTATAGTTTCTAACTATTGAGTAACTAAAAGACATTTGGAAGAGCATTTCTATAGCTTATTTGGCTTTATCTTATGATATATAATCACAAATAGGTATTTGGCTTTGCGTATAATTAGCTTATAAATATGTATTGAACAAGTACTTTATTAAGTTGTTATTGACCCAAATGCAACACCGTTCTATTTTTCAGATTTTTTCTTTTCGTGAATGATCAATTCTTTAAGCATTACTTATTGTCATACTAAAAGCAAAAATAAGCAAGCAATTCAATATTCACCTACAGTATATATTTTTTCACCCTTTTCCTTGTAAAGAGCAGGTCATGAATTGCTTCATTCTAATAAATTTTCTAATGATGTCCTTGTAGGTGTGTCATCTGTTGTTTCGGACCTCCAGCGGTTAAGTATGAAAGATTCCAACCTAGAAGAGGATACAGTGGTTCTTCCAAATCATTTACAAGCCTTGGGTGCTGAGTGTTCACATTTGAGTTTTGGCACATACAAGGGTGTCAATAATTCTGCATCTTCTGAGATTTTCGCTCCTAATAAGCTTTCCAGAAGTAGGTTGGAGATGAAATCTGCAGCTGTAGATGATTCTTTGGCTCAGTTCCCGCATGCCAGGTATTTTCTTCTGTTTCCAACTTTTGATATATTCAGCTTTGTCTATTGCTTCTCATTCTCATTTTTTTTTTTCATTTTTTTTTTTCTGTGCTAGTTCTCTAAACCATGGTGATGAACAGTTTGGGTTTGATGTTCTTAAAGGAACATCAGATGATCAAAACTATAACCCTCCAGCTCCTTGGGAAGAGCTTGTGAAACATACTGTTTCTGAGAAAACTCTTGGGCATGAATACAGAACTACAGCTTCTATATCAGATCCTAGTTTGCGAAAATCCGACTGGGTGACTCCTTCATTGCCTTTGAAGCAGCCAGGCTTGCAGAGAGGAAACAATTCTTCTTTTCCGGGAGAGCTGGTGATTTTCTCTTGCCCTCTATCTCGAATTCCATAGATTGATTTTCTTGATATTTTGACAGAACTAGTAAATAAGTAAAACAGAGTTGTACTGAATAATACAATGTTATTGATGAAATTCCTAGGCAACAAATGTTACGCTGAGACTGAGTAACATATAACTGCAGTGGGCGGTTAAGGAAGGCTGAAACAGCCTACGGCTGTTTCTTGCTTGACAGTTTCTAACAATGACATGGATATGAGAGTCAGTCCTCTCCTTTACCAATTCAATTCTTAACAAAATAACCGACTTCCTTACCCACTTTTACTATTCTTTTTATTTAGTTTAAACCTCAATACAATCTTAACTATTCTAGCCCATTGTAATTAGTCAGGTCTGACCCAACATAATTAGACCTGCGCATTACATTTTATTTTTGAAAAGTCGGTATCTGGCCCAAGGACCTGCACCTTAATTGGATGTCTACTAACATAGTGATGTGGTCAATGTTGTTATCAATTTCCTGGTTGCACATATGATAAAAGGGGAGTAAACACATAAGATGCTGGATTTTGTGCATATAAGATAACATAGACAAGAAGAATAACCTTTTAAAAACAATAGCCAACATCATTACATTTTCTCAAATGGAGAATCTTTGTTCATTTTCGATTTGGAACCTCCACTCATAGCAACAGAACGAATGCCCACTAAGGTACCGCCAGTACCAGCCCCATGAGATGATAGTTTTGAAAGTTAACAATGGCAAGACACAACCATGTGCGTGAGAGAGCCACAAATTGACAGGTAAAGAGAATAATAGACAAAATAGAGAAAAACTATTCCGGATCAGAGAATGAGAGCCGGCTGCCCCCTTCTCAACAGACCCGCAATTCTGCCAGAAACAAGCATTGAAGTCTACCATGTAACAGAGATGAAACAGACAGAAACTTCTGAGCTCAGGCCTGGACAGTTGCACTGCTGGCCACATGTACTGAGTGAGGGGTTTACGTTTGGTAGAGGAGGGAGGTTGTGAGATGAAGTTAAAAAAAATGGGCAGTTGGGCATACGACTCAGAAGTTTGCCAATCCTATGCATGTCTGAGTTTTTGTCAGTGATTGATTCTACACCAATTTTACTATGTAGCTATTTAGGTGTATACGGGATTAGTTAAAAGGGCAACTTGGTGCTATACTCCTTTCACGACAGGGTCTGGGGAAGGTTTGAACTTTTTGAAAAAAATCAAATTCCCACATTATAAAAAAAGATAAGATCCGAAAAGAGCTTATAAAGAACGAGCATCTCTCAGTTGACAAGTTGATTTACTATAAGGATGAGTTAGGTCCAATCAAAAAGAAGATGGTGTGACAGCCTATCTATTTGCCACCCACTGTATTTTCCACACACCAATTCTATTAGTGTTAGACATGCTTTACAATCCCCTTTGTAAGGACGAGTAAGATCCAATCCAAACCCCAAGAGAACTTATTGCAAATCTTGTGGACAATCTTATGTTTGTGTTTGCAAGGGATTATTTCCCATGATAAGGGCAACTTTTACAAATGTTATTAGTTAAAACACAATTTTGACTACTTTGCATATTCTATGTTACAAATGCTACAGAGTTTATTTTATGTTTAAGAGTCCTGGCTCCATGTCCTGCATGGTTCAACAACTGTCAAGAATATCAATAACACTATTAGGTCCCCACCTTTAAAAGCCTGATAGTTGAGCTATTGATCTGAGTGCATAAATACAGACATGCATTCCTGACTATACTGTTTTGGTGCTGTGGTGCATGTATTCGGCTTTTCTGAAATGAGTGTAATTTTTCGCAATTATTATGGTGTGATATGATTATGCATTTGATAATAATGTATGGTTACACATTCCTAGCGGTATTTTTCCCCACTAATTGTCAACTTGTGATTCTGTTCTTTGATGGTTATTTTACTTATTTCTACTTTCTCTTAAGCTTTTAAATCCTACATAGTTTTGAGATTTTGTTCCATTTACCCTGACGCAGCATAATAATTCAAACTCTCAAGACTTGCTGGCTTTTCTCCTAGCTCAATCACAACGTGCAAGGCACATTAATGCGGAACCATCCAGAAACAATTTTCCCCTCTCCATGTCTGAGGTATCCAGGGAACATTCTTCTATACACCCTTTAGTTTTGTGATTTTATTTTGCACGTCTTAATTTCTTGCAACATAATAGGACTAACTAATCATTTGTTGGAATTGTCATCTTGTTTCGGTTTTGCTTTGTAGTAATATTTTTTTCGTTTTTGTATGGATTGCTATTGACACTTGTATTTTGAAATATGAAAACAAAAAACTTGGGGCTTGTTTGATTAAGTTCTAAAAAACAGTTTTTCAGTTTTTAAAATTTGAAAATTGAAAAACTTGTTTGGTAACTTAATTTTACATAACTATTTTTTAAAACACTTCTATTTACCAGTTTTAAGAACTAAAAAACTAAAACAGATTTTAGAGGTTTTGCTTTTCAGTTTTTTAGTTTTGCATTTGGTATGAGAAGAAAAAAACACAGAAGAGGCACATTTTTCATTTATGCCAGTTTTGTAATATTTTATTTTAGCATCTATATCAGTTTTAACAAATAAAATTATCATACATGTTTTCTTCTAATTCTTTCTCAAAAACTGTTTATTAAAATTGATTTATACTAAAAGCAAAACTCATTCAAACAAGCCCTTAGTACAAAACAACTTTCTTACCATGTGCACTATCTCTTTTAAATTGGTAAGTGATTTTATAATCCCACTAATATTCTCCTATTGGTGTATGACATTGATATCTCAGTTACTTTTGAAATTTGCACAAACTCATGCAAAGAAATTTGTGTTGAGAAAATGTACATATATGAGAACATGAAATTTTATACATTCATGAACAAATAGCCGAAGACAAAGTACACAACAATACCTGCATGTAGGCAAATCTATTATCGTTTATTTATTAAAAAATTTAATTTTTTTTTTTTGCATGTACTTGTATTACCCACCACGTGTCTTGTCCATGAAGTGTCAAGTGCCATCCCGTGATTACTGTTTCAACGTTTAAACTATATATAATCCGTTGTCTTATCTTCATGCATATATGAAATGCCAAATGAATGAGTTAACAGTGAGAACACTTGTATCATTTATGAGGCTTAATGGTGGCAATGATCACTGCCCTCGTCTAAGTTATTGATAAATTGGACGTAATTATTAGTGTCATTGTTCTTGACGGTTGTTGAACCATGCAGGACATGGAACCAGGCACCTTTGGTCTGCATAACAGATCTGCACCTGCCCCGAGTTTTACAATGCAACCCAATAATCACTTTCAACAATTGCCAGACATGAAAGCATATCAATCCGTACCCCAGAGTCAGTCATATTTTGCAAACATTGATTCGCAGAGAGCATTTTCAGACACCACTGCATATAATATATCTCCTGCAAACATGAATTACAACAACCTTCTACAAAACAGAAATGAATTCCATATGAGTAGATTGCCTCATTCCATTGCCAGTAATGCACATGGTTATGGAAATCTTGACTCTTCCGTTTATTATCCTGAAAGCTTTCTGTCTAATCCATCTGTTAGTAACATGAATTCTTCAAGTAACTTCAGCGAGATTTTGCCTTCTCAATATAATGGTGGACATAACTTCAGCTCTATTCAACCGGTAAGTTTTACTATCTTTTTGATGAATAATATTTTCCATATGAAGTTGTGAATGTGGTGATAATCGCTGTTTATTTCTGAAATGGTGTTTACATTATTGAATGCTATAGACCATACTTTATATTATGAGAAAATGGCATGTAAAGTTACCTATTCTTGATCTGTACATGCCTACTCGTGAAATCACTCCCAAACAAAGAAAAAAGGGATGACATCCAATTGTTCTTAATTATCTGATGGATGGGTTATCCCAAAGTTTCACCAGTAATATTTACATGCTCTGCATTGTTGTTAAGCATATTGTTGTATTATTTTATGAATTTGCTTGATTAACTTTATTGTCAATTCTCGCCAGCATGATAGCTTTTCTCAATTGGATTATGGGACAAAGTCAAGATCTTCATTTCTCCCCGAGAAAACTCAGTATACCTTCATGGACCAACCAAATCAGGCTTCCGTGTCGCAGTATGCAAGTCCTGAATATTCTGATTTCTATCCTTCTTGGAGCCAAATTCCGGAACAACATAAGCAGTCAGGTGGTGTTCAAGATTTGTTACCCAGGCAATTGAATCAATTTTGGCAGCAAAACTATTAACAGTACAGTCCTCAAGTTTTCTCCCCCTTTTTTGTCTTAGAAATTTTCATAGCAGGTTTAGGTGAAAATATGGCGTTATTACTTTCCATTTTGATGCTCATGCCTTATCCAATTGTACATGCTTTAAAGAGAATCGACTCCATGTAGTTGTGGCATCTGCATTATTTTATCATATTACAGGGGGTGTTTTTTGGTCACATATTAGCTATAAGACTAATATAGTTTTCAACCCAACAGAATTGCAATTCTCAATTTACAAGTACAAGCTAATATACATAGTAATATGTAGTTTTTGTTAGATTTTGCTTTCCGTCATCTTAAACAATGTTAGTAAGTTCATGCATTCGCTGATTGGCAATCTGTAACTGTTCACCTCGATACGCCGGTCCTTAAAACACAAAAGTTACCAATTTTGAA
>Ga0315915_1009979_pt1 | contig 10627 bp, 7 predicted proteins | sample MpolbnodulesMG_FD_207738 | JGI IMG/M metagenome (GOLD analysis project Ga0315915, IMG submission 207738) | Medicago polymorpha root nodule microbial communities from Los Angeles, California, United States - branched nodules | ecosystem: Host-associated > Plants > Roots > Nodule | place: USA... | reverse complement strand
TATATATATATATATATATATATATGCATATATTTTCAATAATTTAAAAAAATATTTGATTTAATAGTAATTTATATTTTTTATATTAATAATTATATTTTTTTAAGAGGCTAAAATGAGATATATTACCATTGCAAAAGGTCCTCCCTAGCATAAGGTATGCTAGAGAAGAACACAAGAGTAAACAACATTATTTACATCAAAGACAAAAAAACGACAAAACAAAAAAACAAAAAACTGTTAACCAATGTACAAAATGGTGTAAGGACTAAGCTACCAACCATGGTAGTTAAAGGAAAGAAAAGGAAACTTCGCTTTCAACCACATGAAAGTTAGCGACTTAATTTTATCAACCACCTGAAGACTAGAGCATTCTTTGTCATTGAATAATTTGTTGTTTCTTTCTTCCAAATTTCCCACGCAGATGCAAACCAAAGAACTTGAAGAATAGAACGCCAAGCCTTAGCTACGCCACCAACAAAAATGAATTGATTAACCGTCGATATGCCCAGCCACCTGTAAACATGGTGTCAAACTGATCCAAAAACTTGACAATGTAAGAACAAATGTGAAGAGCCACTGACCAAAGTAGGTCGAGTTTACCTTCCAATGCATTCTTTTCGATCTTGTATTAAGTATGAGGCTCGTACTGCGGAGCAAGCGAAGAATAAGGGCGCGCGTTAGCACTCCTGCAATAAAACGGCTAAGGAAGAATGAAAGGAAGTCCATTACTGAGAGAAGTGGTGATCTCGTCTTGCTTATCATCCAATTCACTCCAACAGACAGGCATGGTTCTGTAGTCAAAGCAACTTCGTCACTTTCGTGTACCCATCGAACTGAACTACCACGACTCTCGCTAACTGCATCGGATTCTGTGGATAAAAGAAGACTAGCTGAAAGAGCTGATTTGATTACGAACCGCAAATGCTATATCTTACTCCGCTTATACAGACGCCCGATATAATGTCTTTCTGAGTACTTTTTATGGCTTCACTATTTGGGGTGTACTTCGTCTTGTACCTGTCCTTTTGGGACAGCCTCTCTCTTCATCTTTTTCATGGCCTTTCCTTTCATCTTTCAAAACTCTCATACCATTATGCGCCTTTCCATGTCCTCATCCGAGGTTCAAGCAATTGGTCATCATTCCTGGCCGGCTAGCCGAGGTCGAGTTCTTCCCTTATTGAGAATCTATACGGCCACAACCGGCCACACACAACCTGGAATCAAGAGGTATTACCCTGCGACTAAGTAAATTATCCTTAGTTGGCAACCTATCTCGAAACAGCCACCAAGCAAACACACTGACCTTCAGAGGAACATCTTTATTCCAAATTGATGACGCAGCCACTGAAGAAGCAATAGAAAGTTGAACAGTGAGCCAATTATAAGCGCTACGAACGGAAAAACATGATTTGTTTCCAATTTCCATAGTCGCCTGTCATCTTTATCAACATATATGTTTTATTTAAGCAAAAACAAGTGGCAACAGAGAAGCTAAGTCATCCAATTAAGGTTTTCTAAAAAAGAAATATAATAAGTTTGTAAATCAATATTGATTTAAGTATTAATATCAAGGGTCTTGTTAACGAGTGTCATCGGGACACTCTTTATGCATACTAAAAGTAGAATATTTTGATTTCCAATGCATTTTTATAAATACTTGCTACTTATAACTCTTAAAGAGTGTCTTGAGGCACTCGTTAACCTTTCTCTAATATTAAATATTATATGACATCTTGGCTTAGAAAGAATCACAATTGAACGTTGTCTAAATACGGTATCTTTTCTACCAACTATTTGGCTTAGATTTTTTACTTTTCCCTTTTAATAACATGTTTTTGTAAAAAAAAAAAAAAACATGTTTTTTGTTGTTGATAGTAGAATACACTTGACCATGATAAAATTCAGAGAAACAAAAGCACTATTGCCATTGATTTTTTTTGTTGGTCGAGGTTTGAACTTCGGACCTTGCATATATTATGCATTGTCCTTATTAACTGAGTTAAGCTTACAAGAACCACTATTGTCATTGGTAAAAAAATGTACCTAATTTTTTAAGTTATAAATGTTTTATAAGCATTGTTGGCGGCGATGAGAAGGGAGAGGAACAGTACAGCGGAATCAAATATTAAAAGAGGGAACCTATTTAATTTATTTCTTTATTAAAAAAATACATGTTTTATTTATTTTTGAAACTCAACTCTTGAATCTTTTTTTGTCGCATGTCTTTCATCCAAGACCTTGAATAGAGCATGAGGTAAATGGAGCATACCTCAACTCCAAGATACGGAGACAATATATGATAAAAATATCTCAACCTGACTTAATTAGTTGTTTGGTGCAGTAACATGAAAGGATAAGTTTAACCTATTTTTAATCCTATCACACTCTCACTTTGTTATTTTAATCTTTAGTTTTTGGTGGTTTACAAACCTGATAGGATTAGAAAATCATGTATCGCTTGCGTATCATGCTTTCTGCCTCACTACACTAAAATTGTTTCAGCTTTCACCATTCTCTCCCATCCACTTCTCTTTGGTTTGCCTCTCTCTCATCAGCCTCCCCCTTTCTTATTTTACGTTTTGCTGACAAAATTTTATCCATGCCACATTGCTTCTCATATTTTGGGGTTGTGCTAATGTTGGTGCTCGTCTTGCCTTTGTGAAGTCATTGAGAGAGTAATTTTTGTACTATTTTATGAAAATGTTTGACAATATTTTGCTGCTTCATCATTGTATTGTTGTTTCGTTGTTTAATTGCTACTTATCCGTATAACAATTTAAATCTTGACATATATATATATATATATATATATATATATATATATATATATTTCTTTATTATTATTTATTTATTTTAGTGCTACTTATGTTTTTGAATATTTTTATTTGTGTAGTGTTTTTTTTTGACAATTACATGAAATTATCTTATTACTTATTATTTTTTATTGTCGATTAAAAATATGACTATTAGTTTTTCTATAAAAAAAAGTGTGTATTTTTTCACAAGGATAATTTTTTAATTTAAATAAAATATGTTTTATCTTGTCAATAGCAAGTGTGCACTAAACACAAGATATGACAAGATAATGATATCATATTTCTTATCATATGATAAGATAAGTGTTTATCTTGTCACTATCATATTTTATCTTTATTTATTTATTTATTTTAAAGATATTTTATCTTTATTTATCTTATTATCCTATCATGTATCTATTGTATCCTGTTACTATCATATTTTTTCATAGCTAAGTATGATGATTCTTTTGAACTGCGGTTATTGGTGTAGACAATGAAAGTGGAAGATGTACCATTTTCAATCATGGTGGAGTTTGCATGATTAATTTTATATCAAACTAATGAAAAAAAATATCATCTACATAGAATGGCACATGGATTCTTTTAAAATGGTATTAAATTTATTTCTTTTTAAAATTGGTATTAAATCACTGTTTCAAAAAAAATAAAAAATGGTATTAAATCATGATTCTCTCTTGTCTAATAGATTAGTCTTTTGAGTTTGATATTCTTCACACGCTTAAGTCATAAGAATTTATTTGATTAAATAAATACCTATTAGTTTTTAGAAAATAGAGTAAACATAAAAGTCATCAATTATATTATTTCTACTGGCGAAAGGACGAGCACTCACGTGTCTGTCTTTCCGCTCTTTTTATTGCACTAACGTTTGAAAATTATTAATGGTATTTTCTGTTTATGAAATTTTGTTTTTGATTAAAACTACAAATATAAATGTTTGTTGCTTTCAAGTTATAATAAATAAAAACTAATCATGATTTATTTTAGTGACACCAACAATATAACAAAAAAAACAAAAAAACTACCATTCACCTGGAACAAACCTGTTGCATACATAAGTAGGAAGATAGTGAAGTTGCATGGTATAAACGGGAATTGCTGTTGTGACAGACTTCACTAGGCATGCTCGTCCTGCTTTATTCAAGATATTTCCTTTCCAAGTAGCTAGCCTTTTTGAAACTTTGTCAACAACGTCATTATATACATTTCGTGAAACTCGACCCTGAACAAGAGGAAAACCATGGTAATGTCCCAAATCCGCCACAAATTTAATAGTTGAAACATCTTGTATCTCACACTTTCTTTCCCCTTGAACCATTCTAGAACATAGCTTTGGACTTTAAGATATTAATCCTTAATCCCGAAGCTGAACAAAACTCCTCCAAGGTATTCATAACCACTTTGACCTGTTCAGTGCTGGCTTCACAAAATAACATAACATCATCAACAAAAAGAATATGAGATAATTGTGGGCCACCCTTAGATACTTGTATAGGTTTCCATATTCCACCTAAGACTTTTTGTTGAATACTAAGATAGTTTCTGCATACAAAGAACAAACAAGTAAGGGGATAGAGGATCGCCTAGGCGTAGACCTCTAGACGGAGTAAAATGATCAGTTTTGGCCCCATTCCAAAGAACACTCAAATTGCTAGATCGTGCACAACTCATGATGAGAGATATAGTTGCCGGGGGGAAATCAAAATCATGGAGAGTGAGTTCCAAGAAGTCCCAATTAAGCCTATCATATGCCTTTTCAAGATCAATTTTGAACGCAACAGGAGTGGATCCAATTCCGATGAATAGTGAGTGGCTATTGAGTACACAAAATTTATTATAAAACCACCACTCTTCATCACTTTGTAATCTCCTCATTATCACTTCACTCAATGTAAATTAGAACATTTTCACAATCTCTTAGGGAGGGCTTTAGTTTCTTTGTTCTTTTATTTTGTCATTATCAATAAAGTAAGTTTTTCTTTTGTTATTTTATGTCTTATGTTACTTTACTTTATTTTGTCTACGATGAGCATGAATGGGTAGACTTCCTCTGTCTTGAGATTGTAGAAAAAAAATTCAATGATAGACTTTGTATAACCTCGATTCTTTCTTGTTGATATGCATTTCAAAACCTTCTATTTTTATCGTATTGTTACTACGCAACATTTTTAAGTACGCATTATAGAATTATAACTATCTATTCTTAGATATCGAACAAATGACCAAATGGTGAAATTTGATTTTAGCAAATGAGATTGGATAATCATAAGACTATGATTCACAATTCTTGACTTCAAACGATGAACTAAAAGGTGAAAGTTTGGTGTTAGACCTATAAGATAGAATAAGGGATTCAAAACATGAAAATAGTCTAATTTCTCTTGAAGTAATATAGGATATATAATATAATTTAATGGGTTTTGTCAACGATTACGGCATGAAAATATGATGTTTTATTGGTTCAAAACACACTTTATGTATCTCTGAAAGGGAAAATAGGTTACATCAATTTATCTCACCTATAGAAATTTGTTTTTCATAAAAAACAAAAAGAATTGAGAATGGAGTTTCTATTATTCGGAGGAATCAAAATCCTATGCTACTATTATTTATTATTAATTTTCATACAAGCAGTCAATCCCTAAATATTGATCTTTTTAGCTAATCATCTTATGAATAAAAAAGTTGGTAATCAACATAGTCCTCGTAGGATCGATTTTTTAGTATGCAATAAAACCATGCATTTGCGGTCTTGTACCAATTAGTGTGCTAGCTGTTATAATATAAACTTTGTATATTTGTTGTTTTTAAATCGTCTTTAATTTTGATTGTATCTCTATAGTTTATTTATATCCTTTGAAATCCTTTTTTCTATGGAGAAGAACATACAACCCTAGGATCACAGACCCACATGAATGTTAATCTTTACAAGACATCCAATTGAAACCCACTATTAATTTGATATTCATCATCAGATTTGAGTGATGAAGATTTTAACATTTTTAAAGATTATACTATTATTAAAATTTTATAAACAATATTCATTCTACATCATTCTCTATTCTTTTCTCTCCCAAGATGTAGAATGAATATTGGATTTCTATGAAACATGTAATGGCCTAGGTTTTAAAATGAGTAACATTTTTGCTCATTTTATACATGTTAAAAATGATTCAAAACAAAAGAAAGAAAAATGCAATTTTCTGCGATAAATATAGTAATGTGAAATATGTTGACCTAGATTAACTGAAGTTATACAAACTCATCAGAAATCATAATGTTTTTAGGTTTGTTGGCAACATCAAAAAACCAGCTTATACTAACTGACGCAGTATGGAAGCATAGGCTAGCAAGCGCTAAACTTAAATAGAAAAGAACAAATTTGCACGCGACAAACTTGTGAAAATAGGGTTCCAGAATCCACCAGAAATTGAGAAAACTCTTTAAAATTATTATTGAATGAATAAAAATTATCTCTTAGACTACAACTGTTAAACTTAAATAGGGAAATAACAAACCCTAATGGGCCAAAAATAACAAGCTGAAAAAAAAAATAGAAAGTTTTAAAAAATTAGGCTGAAATAATAAATACTACTAAATTACTAATAAAACCCTCCTGCATCACTAATTTTTATATACAACTTATTTTTTTTTTAGCAAAGTAGTTTATACAAGTTATTTAGCAAGTATATGTTCTTTCACATTGCACGAGTTCGACACTAGTTCTAAACATTATCGTGAGAGTGCTTTCCTAACAAAAACTAAACCCAATAAGTATACCCAACTAAAATAATTTCTGAGAAATGAGAACATGAAAATTTTCTAAGTATAGGAAAACATATTACTTAGATAAACAAAAGATTTTTTTTTTAATACTGAATTCTTACAAGAACATCAATCACACACATAAATGTCACTCTTTATTATGCAATGATAATTCAAGCTCCAAACACCATAATTTAACACGAAAGTGGAAACCAATCTCTTAACACTAAAAAACAGCAATCTATATAAACTCGAAATTTTATAAATCCTAATTTTCTTAACGAGAACATTTAGGCTCAAATGCAAGAGGCCCAACCGTGTAGAGAATAAAGGGAAGACCCTTCGCCACAAACGGCTTCTCGGGCCTAAGACCAGCACCGGTAAGACCACCATGAAGGCTCGAAGGCTTTAGTCCATTTGGTGCACTGACTAAAACAATGTTGCACTTATGAGCTGCATAGCTTGTGATGTTCTTTGGTCCTTCAATGAAAAAATAACCGTTCTTATCAGTGGTCTGGGTTTTTTGGACCAGCTTGTACTTGGTGTTGTTGCATTGAAGTTTCACAACGGCTCCTACAGTTCAATTTCAAAATACATAAAATGATGGTTAGTGTCGTTTAGCAACAAAAAGGTACATAACGTTGTCATATCAATGCAAAAGGACCCAACAAAATAATGTACTATTATGAGTAAGCGTGCAGCTTTACTAAAACGACAAAGTAGCTTTGGTATAAAGCTTTTTTTTTTTCTTTACCATTCTTGGATTCTCCTCTCTTAACACACAAATCCACACTGTTCCCTTAATTGCAAACAATGATTAAAGTTCTCCGGGGAACATAACTTTTTTACGTAATTAACTTATTTTAAATCATTATGTTTCCTTCTTTTCATGAAATTAAAATCCTTAAATATAAGTCTATTTTTTCAGATTAAAAAATTGTCCCATAACTCTATTTCTATTTCAAATCACTGGTAGTACACATTTAACTTTTCGAACTTGAGAATAGGTCAAAGTAACTTTGACAAAGTTATTAGTTTCTTAGTCGGAAATACCCCTACCCAAAGTACTCCCGTACTACTATCTAGAGATATTTATACAATAAAATATTAAGTACATTAATTACTTTTATAATGTACTACGTGAAAATATGGAGGACCAAGGTAATTACTAAAAAAATAATTTCACAACAGAAAATAATCTTATATTCAAACATTAAACATAATAATTCCCTGTCAATTAAGTAGATTTTGCTTACATGTGTTGGCATAGCTTCTTTTTACTTATTTTTTGACGAGTCATAGCTTCTTTTATGACACTTGTAACTTCGAAATTTTTTAAGTCTGACATAGATCATTTATAAAAAATTACTCCAATATTTTTCTAAACTTTGGATTTTAAAATGTGAATTCCATCTTGGTCGTTGGACAAGAGAAGTAAAGCAGTGCTGGGTGATTTAAAAAAAGAAAAAGCTAGACATAGATCTGTAATAGTATTGGATAGGGTTTAAATTTATAACTTTTTTCCTAGAGTACCCCTAACATAACAAATAAACCTAAAAAGGTAATAATTGTTAGCTGGCCTTGTAAAATCTTAGCCATTAATCTCGTAGATCTACGGCTATAATAATATTTTGGATCTATATGCTGATACTAGCCACACACAAAAATTAGAAAGAAAAAAAACGCTAGAGTTCAAGAATCTGATTTATATTATGATTCTTGGTCCAAACAGCGAAAATGCTTATTATCATAATAGATCTAGAAGAAAAAAAAATATAAATGAACATGAGATATATAAAAAAAACTACTTTGTAAACTAAAAAGACATAAAAAAAAAAAATACATTAGCATAAAATAGAGTTTAAACATAAAGAGAAAGGTTAAAAGTTGAGAAAGTACAAACCAAGAAGTTGAGTAGCTCCCAAGAGGGTATCAACACCAGCATACTTGCAAGATTTGACATAAACAACACCTTGAACAGCTATAAAGCTTCTAGGGAGGGGTGTAGGATGCAATGGTGGGTGTGCTGGAGGGTGAGTTGGAACAACAGGGGTGTGAACAGGTGGGTGAAGTGGTGCATGTGCTGGAGCAACAGGTGTGTGGACAGGGGAAGGAGCAGGAGGGTGAGGATGATGGTGGTGATGGCCGTGAGTTGGTGGTTTAGCAGGTACAGGGGCAGAATGGTAAGGAGGGTGTAGAGGGGTGTGAACAGGAGAAGGAGCGGGGGTTGGTGAGTGAATGTGGTGGTGGTGATGGTGATGAGGGGCGTTAGCTGGTGGGTGAACCGGTGACTTGTTTGGTGGGTGAAGTGGAGCTGGTGTTGCGTGAGGAGGGTAAGTTGGGGTAAGAGTTTCAAGCTCTTCGGCAAATGCAGTAAAAGAGATGAGTTGAAGTAAGAGTAGCAACATTGCAAGGGTTTTAGCCATTTCTCAAAGTGCAAGAGAAAGTAACCCTAGAAAGAGAGAGGAAGAAGATGTTATGTTGGTGTTATCATTAAGAGAGAGTGAGAGGGTTGATTTATAGGAGCTAGTGCCCAAATTCATTGCGGTTTTTGATTATATGTAAATATTTTTTGAAATTTTGTTTCTTTATTTTTACTTTTTAGTGCAAGATATAAGCAGAAATTTGGGGAGGGTGTTCTGAAAACTAGGAAAGCAATAGGACAATAGGTAAATGTTAAAAATATTTAATTGCATTTTTGTCTCCTATTTTATCAAACTTTCAAAAATAATTTTTATTTTTTAGACTCAAATTTTTGATCCTCTAAATGCTATGTTTGGTTTCGTGTTCAATTGTCGTTTGTCACATCCCAACGTATGTTTGCTATGTTTAGGTTTCGCATGTTTGATAGGAACCAAAAGTGGTTCCAAACTTATACTAATATTACATTGGTTGTAATTTTGGCTCTAACTAATATTTTTAGCCTTAAAAAATGTGATTTTTGACCTCAAAAGTGGTTATTAAGAGAAATGGTACTAATTTTGAAACCAAAAATTCTCCATTTGGGGGCCAAAATTCACTATTTAGGGGTATAAATAAAGGTTGAGACCAATTTTATAATACTTAAGTGATAAAAAGTTTAATTTTAAAAAGAAGAGACTATTTTTCTGATTTTGATAAAGTGGGAGGATAAAAAATACAATTAAACATATTAAAAATTAGTATTGCAATAATACATGATTGTGCTAAATATAGCATCTTAAGTACTTATCTAATGACTATTTTTTACTACATAAAATTGATTTTGAATGAATTGATTTTGTAAAATTGATTTTGACTAAAAATAAATTGAATATAATATTATTTATGTTTGGCTACATTCATTTAAAAGGGATTCAAACAATAAGTTCAAGACTAAAAATCAATTCTAAAGACAATTTTTAATCTCTAACTTCATGTTAGAGCAAAATCAATTCTACTTGAGGGTCACTCACATTTACCGAGAAGAAAATTGTTGTGCTGATCTATTGCTAATATTGATATTTTTGTCTTTAGCACCTTATGTGTTGTATTGGGTATTGTCGTAGTCTCCCCAAGTTATACGATTAAGTGAACCACCCTTGTTAGAATTTTAACACTTTGAAGTGCTTTACCAAAATTTTAACTTATGGAAGTTTTATTTTGTGGAAATTTCAACACTTGTTGAATCATTGTTGAAAAAATGAATTAAATGAAAGAACAAGTAAAATAAAAAAGTTCTAGAGATCAACTTAATAATTTTGTAGTAGTTACAAAAGAAGGATGAGAAACAAAAGGGTTAAATAAATTTTTCGTCTCTATAAATATAACGAATTTTGATTTTAGGCCTTATAAAATGAAACTGAATGTTTTCATCCTCACAAAAAAATTTATTTTGTTTTTTGTCCTTAATAGATATAATTTTGAAGTATTTTTGACATTTTTTGAACATAATATGAATATATAAATGTCGAATGTAATAAACGGACATAACATGGATACAATTTGAACATAAAAGAGTTATAATTTTGCCATTTATATGAACATAAAATGGCCATTAAGGACGAAAAACAATATAATAA
>Ga0315915_1009975_pt1 | contig 10633 bp, 4 predicted proteins | sample MpolbnodulesMG_FD_207738 | JGI IMG/M metagenome (GOLD analysis project Ga0315915, IMG submission 207738) | Medicago polymorpha root nodule microbial communities from Los Angeles, California, United States - branched nodules | ecosystem: Host-associated > Plants > Roots > Nodule | place: USA... | reverse complement strand
AGAGAGGAAAGAGAAAGAAGGTGAAACTTCGCCTGAGCTTCTGAGATAACGTTCACAGCGGAAATCTCCTCTGCTAAGCCTGCTTGCGCCGGTCCTCCGGAAGCTGAAGGAGAGGGTCTGGCAGCCCTGGATTGGAGCCAAGAATTGAATCAAATTGATACCCTAAAAAAGGATAAATCCCTGAGCCTAAGCTGCCGCACTCATCGAGTGCTTTCTTTCTCCATTGAAGTTCACCCTCATCTTCCTTTTCCTTCCCCACCCGGGTTCGGGAGCGGTCCGACAAGTTGAGACGAAAGATGTGAAACTTATTCAGTGAGATTGGGTTAGTGCTTGTAGAATTGGAGAGCAAGATGGGCTTTGTGCCCCTCCCAGCCATCCTATCTTGTGTAAAAAGAGCTTTCAGGCCAGTACTCTTTCTCTCCTGGAAGCGAAGGCAGGAGCAAAGCCTATTGATTCACCTGTTTGCTAACCTACTAGTCGACGACCCGCACTCTGTAACCAGAATAGGGCTCTGGAGTTCATACCACCCGGCGGTTCATCATAAGTCTGGAAGGCGGCGCCTAAACTAGTCGGAACATTGTATCATTTCTTGCAAGCAAAATCAAAATTTAAACAAACCCTAAATCTAAAAGAAAAAAAACTACAACATAAACATGCAAACATCTAAACATTTAAGCAACACAAGTCATTTTCATGTACACATTGTATGAATACTTGCCAAAAAAACCAAAATTTAAACAAACCCTAAATCTACAAAATTTCTAAAAAAAATTTAATTTAAGAGAAAAAATTTAACATATAAACATAAAAGTTTAATGGTGTTTGATTATGAAGACTTACTTATTATTGGAGTGTTGTTTGATTTGAACTTGAAGGAATTTTGGGTTTGGGTAATTTGAGAGAAATTTTTGAGATTTTTTGAGATTTTAGATGAGAAATGAGGAAATGAAGTGTTCTATCTTCTTTAAGACAGCACGTAGCGCCACTTAACTAGCGCAGCGCAAGTTAACTCACACAGCGTTAGTTACGTGGCGCAACGATTAACACTTGTGCTACTTAACTAGCGCATGGGCATGGCTGCAGGGTGCGAGTGTTTTGTGCTGAGGGAAGAGCAATAATCTTTTTCCAACTTCCTCCATCCGGCGATGCTTTTCTTTTTCCGAAAGATCATTCATGACTGCCATAAGATCACTTCATTTTTGTCTCAAATGTGCCGTGAAATAACTCAGTCTTATGCACATTTCCATGTTCTTCACGTGCTTGCTTTTCACGATTTTGTAACTCAAGGAAGGACTTAGCAACATTGTGTAGATTATCGACAAACAGTTTTTCTATTGAATCAAGCCACAGACCTTGGAATGAATATTGATGCAAATCATTCACCATATACATTACTTCAGACTTCCATTTTATGTCGAGTATGTCTAACACTTTTTCATTCTTAATGACACGTAAAAAATCGACTAGGAGAGCATAGGACAACACTATCTCTTGGATCAACTTACTAACCAGCACTACATCTGCCATACAAACTAGTACTCCTACCACCCTTATTCCTTTTTCTTTTCTATTTTTTAATAAAGATTATAGAAAGATGTTCATATCTAAACCGGTCTAAATTTAAAATTGTAAACTCATCCAAAAAAAATTGAAAATCGAGGCCTAACTCATCCTTACAAAACCGGCTTGTACGGTGAGGAGTGTCTCCTCTTTATAAACTCTTCTCAAGAATCCTATCTATCTAATGTGGGACTAAATCCCACCGAGTGTTGGCCGCTAACAATTTTCATGAAACTTTCATTTGTAAGATACTCCAAAACAGAAATAGGCATAAGAATGCTAGAGTCACTCTCTTTTCAACACTCATCATCTTATTGGGCGAAACCATCGTATGACCCACCACTGAGTGGAACCCACTTCCAAAGTGCGAGACCCACCATGATTACCAATAAAAAAGTGAGTGGTGAAGAGAGTGGTGTTGCTAGCACAGCTCTAATAAATTTACCCAAGTTCAGCCCAATAATAAGATTTCCAGAAAAGATCTAGAGACTCAACATCAACACTATGAAAAGACCTTTTGACATAGACGTGATTATCTAAGCCAGTGTTTGATCACGCGTTTGATGTTTCAAACTCACGTTCAAAACATGTTCCACTACAATTTTAAAGATGCCCCATGCTTTAGCTTCTGTGTCAGCGTGGAATTTCACCATGATTTAGGTGAAAGTGCCGCAGTTCAAAACAGGTACTAAATGTGCTAAAAATATCAATTGCCGTGAATAAAATCACAGAAAATGTCACCTGATTTACATGATCTCCAAATAAATTTTCCATTTTTTTACATGATCTCCAAATAAATTTTCCATTTTCGACAACCTATGATGGAGCCTAGCTGGCAAAAGACCTAAAGTTAATCATTTTTGATAGAGGGGTCTATCAAGGTATTGTGTAAGCTTACTCTTCAATGCTTGCATATAGGATCAATTGCCTTTTCTCTGTAAACTGTTGTCTGAGAATCAAATTCAGATGAAAGAGCTTTCAATTCCTCATTTCAAAACCAATAGGCATGATCTTCTGTTGATTGTACTTTGTCCGACACAAAAGGTTTATGAATTATCGCGTAATGTAGGGAAACTAACTCCATCCTTCAGATGACCCACTGCTGTAGGACATAACCACTTCAGCATGGTTGGACCTAAAATCTGGTCAAGAAACACATGAACAAACAACTTTAGGCAAGGCCACAATGTTTTCGCCAAAAGAAAATATCACAAAAAATAGGGACAGACCAATGTAATGTTTTTGTATGCGCCAATGTTGTATGGATGCCGGTAGCTCTGTCCAGTCTTTGTAGCCAGCCATTTTGCACGATTTCCTTCATAATACTGGAAAAGGGCACAAAATGAGATGTTTCAAGAAGCTGATAAAAAAAAAGGCAGATATTTTAATAGATACATCCAACTAAAATCTCACCTCTATGGTTGTCATGTTATGAAGAATAAGGTAGACATGCCATCCGGTAAGAGTCAAAAGGGTTATGGTCAAGCCCACCACCATCGTTCCATACATGACCTAAACATCATTTGTATATCTTTGGGTCATTATATATAAAATTAAGGATTACAGAAAAAGAAAGTAACATGAACTTTCAGACTTCAGTATATCTTCTCAACAGAATACCATGTCAGTATTTATGAAAAATAAAGTCCCAATTTCTGAATGATAACATTAACAACAAAACTTTTCCCACCAAGTGTGACTGACTATATGGATCATACAATGTCACAAGGTCCGGTCATAAATTATATCTAACGATAAACCATTTAAATCTAAACCATTTAAGTCTAGATCATTCTTTATGATTTGACTTGTAGTTTTCCTTGATTTTCCTCTTTCTTTAACTATTTTCTTCATTTTCAATTGGTTTACTCTCTATAGTAAGGATTCTACAAACCATGAAAAGTTTAAGCCCAAAAGCTGTTTCATTGTTAAGTTGTGAAAATAAGCGTGGATAGAGAAAGGAGTGTAACAATAAAATCTTGTTGTTTAAGAAACCAGAGAATTTTAGTTGTAGTTTTAAATGCTACTTTTTTTTTTCTCTTATAAACTATACATATTTTTACATGTATACTTACGTGTTTGAAAATAATTTTATATTTTAGGTAGAGTCTAGTGATCCATTTCCCCTTCCCTTCCGATCCTAGGAAGGATCTCAATTTTAACAACCTTGCCAAAGATTTGAAAGATTTACATAAGAGGCACAGCTGGCTAAAACTCCATTGGTAGGATTAAAACTTGAATATGTTTTATATCGTTAAACAAAAATTCAGCACAGTGCATTTCACATCATTCTATTATATTCCTCATAATGGCTATATTGTGCCCCAAAAAATTCATTTAGAAAAGTGTACTTCATGTTTCAATCAACATACTGAATTGAACATTTAGTTAACCATGCACGTCTTATTTATAAGATATGCTTATAGGATTTGGAATTTTAATAAGATTCAGAAGATAAAAGGCCAAATCAATATTGTAAAAATCAAGCTAGAATCCCTTAAACTGCTAATTGTACCCAAAAAGAACAGATGTGGGAAAAGAAAGCTAGGGAAATAACAGATGCAGTTGTTTAAACTTCTTCGAATAAATCCCATAGATTAACATCTAATTTACTCGGAACACCTCAAAAGTAAACAATAAGAAAAAAGAAAGGAAACATAAAATAATTTGTGGAAAAGTAAAACGAGGAGAATTGAGAACTTAGCAGAACTGCAGAACAGAGGATGTTTTAAAAGAGCAAAGTTTTGAAGCGGTAAACTAATTACAACACTTCAATGATGCAAGATGAAAAATTTGTGGAATCATTCGATTAAGGGAAGAAAGAAGAGGGTTTGAAATGTTATATAATTACCTTACATTGTTCTTAACGTGTTTAAATCATTTAGGCAACTTTCACCATTTAAGTAGTGTTTCTAACAAGAATAGGAACTTCAGTTTTGAGCTTCGTGAAACACAAATCAGGAATTCTGATTTAAGAGGTTTAACACTAGTAACAAAGCCAGAAAATGTAAGGCCAGAGAATGTAAGTGCCAAATTTAGATCAATTAAGTCACAGACGAAAGATATGGAGTCATGGAGAGTTTATTCTAGAAGAAAAGAGACGTGCGAATCAAATATAAAAAAAGTTGTTGTGCTGAATGGGGAGTGATGTCAAAAATGGTTTTTTATTTGAGAGGTTGTTGCAGTGGAGGGGTAATCTAATACTTGGGGAATACAGGAAAGGAATACAGGAAAGGAGGAATTCATTGTGGTCAGCAATTTGGACCAAACCACAAATACCCAGACTTAAAACTTCGTGTGGCCATATTAGGAGAGGGCAAAACCTGGAATGGTGAAGGAGAAACAGTGGTAGAATGCTAGAAGTCGATGAGGAAGTGGATTATAAAGAAGGGTAAAGCAGTGTGGTGAATTCTCAGAGATTGTCCATAATATGCAAGGTAGAACAAAGGAGGCATAGCTTACTTGCAGACCAACAACTTCATGTCAAGCATTAATCTTGAACATTCATCTTAGGCAGGACAAAAGAGGAGTCTTGGTGTGACAGTCAGAGTTACTATCGTGTGACTAAAAGCTAACGAGTTTGACTTGTGAAGTCAGCTTCTTGCCAATGAAAGTAAGACTGCCTAACCCACAGGGGATTTGGCCCTTCCCAGGGCTCTCCACGGAGACAATTTTATAGCACTGAGATGCCCCTTTTGCATCTTAAGTAGGACAACAATGGTACAAGTAGTGACAGAAATTGGAAATAGATGGCACCGAATCTGAAATGAAGGTGATTTCAGAATCTTGCCGAATCAAAACAAAAGAGGAGTAAATTAGAATATGTCGACTCAATTTGCCAGTCAGCTTATATATAGATCGAGAGTATTAAGACAATAAATTATAATTGCGGCATATACTAATGAATGAAAGGCAAGAGGGTTCTATATTAACCCAAGAAAATGTATCAAGCTTAAAATTGAAGATGGGCACCTTTTAAAAAAATTAAAAAATTCAGGAGAAAGGCGGACATGATTGTCCGACTCCGTACTTACAATTGAAAAGACTAGAAGGAGACATGAAATAAGAGAAATTCAAGGAATAATGACAAATTTATAGAATTAAACTATCTTAATGATTTAAAAAATAAATAGCTTTGAATGAGTTGGGAGAGAAAATTAAACCATTCAGGCATTCATAATAATTAATAACCATTTCCAGCTGGTTTCAATAGACAACAGCCTACGACAACAACCAAACCTTATCCCACTAAGTGGGGTCGGCTACATGGAATAAACGACGCTATAATGTTCTATCATATTCCATATGTCTATCCAACTCATTAATCTATAGATCTTTCTTAATAATTTCTCTTATAGTTTTTCTAGGTTTTCCTTTGCCTCTAATGATTTGACTACCCTCCATCTGATCTACTCTCCTTACAACAGAATCCACAAGTCTCCTCTCTACATGCCCAAACCACCCATTCCTAGTTCGGTTAGGTTCTTTTGAAGCCTTGCACATTATCGGCACTCCTAACAAGTTCCCACCATCTTTTCTACTATATGCTACCCCAACAGCCTATAGAAAGGAAATTGTGTATGACCTAAAATTTCTTTATCTATCTTTCTCTAACAGGAGTAGGTCAATTCTATTACTACATATTAGGAAATCCATAAATTTGCGCGCAACTTACATAAAAGAGCTTAAGAGAACTCCCTTTATTGTGTCCCCATTCCTTCTGAAGTACATAGCTTACAAACAGGACCTGCATAATAGCAAAGCTTATGTCAAATAGGAACCCTGTACATTACAAAACAACTAGATGCCAATACCATACCGGAAACATACCATAGAATAAATACTTGCTAAGGTGGCATAAAATATAAAATCGAAGAAAGCCTTATAATTCCAATAACCAACACAATTATTTATCCACAAGCAGTGATGATCCTGCATCAAATTCAGCAACCAAACAAAAAGGTCAAAACAAATTTTTAAGTTGGAAACTCAAACACAAAATGGAAGCTTAAAACAACATTCATAATTGGGAAGCAACTGACCTACCATTTTCAGAACACACCTTCTGCAGACTCGACAATGATGAGTCCTTGGAGGCTTGTATCCAAAGCACTTGTCACATTTCTTCTGTTCTGTGTTCTGCAACAAAATTGTTTAAGGAATACCATAACAGGATCAATCAAAGTAGATCGGAATCAGATCACTAACATGTGAGAAAACCAATGAAGCACAAACACATACTCTAGATACTAACATATAAAAGACAACAATAACATAAGCAGGGCCGGCTACATGAACCAATCAACGCCATAATGTTCTGTCATATATCATATTGGTACTAAAATGTAGCCACCGATAATAATTTAAAAAATGGAAGTGATCAAATGTAAGGGTGTCGGATACCAAACACACCTTCGAACTAAAGTGTCTACGATAGTGATACATAGCAGGTAACAATATAAAAAGCTTATTTTGTGTCACAAATACATCAGCAACAGCAAGACCTTAATCCTAAGCTAGAATTTCAGCACTATTAATTATTAACCAAAATCAAACATTAATGGCTAAATCGAAACACTAGCAACAAGCATTGATCCATACATAGGCAACTGAGAATTTCCATCTCAACTAAGAATTATCAATATATACAATTAGGATGCAGCAATAAACACACACAAATGAATTTCCCAAACAACACAAGCATTAATTAAGATGAAACAAAGAAACCCATTAATGGTTATGAAAGAAAAAAAAAGCTTACATCTTTGGCATTTGTGGAGGATTCAACATCGTCAGGGTAAAAGGAAGAAGGAACATGACCAGGATCAGTGAGAACGCAAAGAAAGAAAGAGAAAAGGGAGAGAGAAGCGAAGAGAGTGAAGAAGAAGGAATTCAATGTGCCAGGAGAAGTGCGTAAACCGACCCAATCATCAAGGAGGATGAAGATTGTTGTGTAATACACAAATAGCATCAACGACAACACTCCTAACACAGGAAGAGACACAAACCTTTTCATCCTCGAATTCTTCATGTGTGTTATGTTTCTTCCTTTGATTTGGTGGAAATTTTCAAGGGAAGGTCTTTGAAAATAAAAAGAATAATTATTTATGCAATGTGAACTAAATAAATAATTAAATAATACTAATATGCATTTTTATTAATGGCTGTAAGCTTTTTGATTTGACTCAAATAGGGATTGTATATTTCAAATAATTTGACTTTAATAAAAATATGTTTAAATTTGTACCCAAAAAAAAACATATGTTTTTATTTTGGGTGTTTCATTTTTAAATGTTGGCACATACAGTAGAATATTACCACTATAATATTAGCAAGAAAAAAAAAGGTAAAGGAGGAAAGTGTTACTTAAAATTAAGTCATGGGACTAATTGTGTAATTTTGTCAAAAAAATATTAATCTTACTTTTAGACATGTTTTTTTAGTATACTCATTATTTATTTTTAACAGACTAGTATATTCATTATTATTTTTTTCAGAAAAAAAAAAGTATGTTCATTATTATGTATCTATTTTAAAGACATTTTTTTTCCTTCAAAATCTAAAATTTTAAAGACATTTTTTTAGAAAAGTAGTATATTTACTATATAACTGAGAAAATCTCTAATAAAGACCAAAGAGTATACAGATGGAAGGAATTTTTCTTTAAAAAAAAAAGATGGAAGGAATTTGATTTATAACTTACTAGACCCTAACTCGTGCGATACACGGGTTTTTGAGAGTTTCATATATAAATACTCAAATTTGCTATATTATTACTTGTCAATGTCCTTAAATGTCTCTTTAAAAAAAATCCTTAAATGTCTCTTCTATTGGCTAACTTCCATAAGTTATAAACAATTTTTTCTTTGTAAATTTTTGAATCAATTTTTGTGTAACATAGTGAAGATGAAGTCGAAGATGAAAGGCTAGTTCTTGCTTAGATTGTTGCAGTGAAAGGAATATTTACCTGGGAAAAAAAACATCATAATCATAATTAAAGAATGAAAGTCATCACTTTCGTAATTGATAATAGATAAATTAAAGTTAAAAAAAATTAAATGATTGTAGGATTGAAAACACAACATAAAAGTAGCTAGTGGTGGAGAAGAATTTATTTCGTATAATGACATTTAACAATGAAGTGAGGGTGAAAAAAAAAATACAAAACCTAAATAATCATATAGATAAATAATAAGTAATAACCATCTGACTTACATATTTTGCAAAAGACAATAGTATAAGGTATGAATGAATTGTGATGCAAAATGTACTTGTATCTCCTCATAATCAAGCAATGAAACATCTCCAAGTGCTGAAGTTATATCATGTATAATATAATATAGATAACATTTACATTAACTTTTGAAACCCAAACACAAATAAAAGTCGGAAGCCACTACCATGGTATGATACCAAACCCTTTCTCTTTATGGTGTGCAAAACTGCAAATGTGAGAAGTTACTATATGATATGATACACGGCAAATTAAGATATCATGCAGCCACGATGGATAAGGATATATGGTTAATTACTTTGAGAAAATTAAACCAACGGTTACTGTTTTGTTGTATACGGTTGCCTTTTTTATTTTTTGAATAACTGTATGCATGCAGTTACTAATTTATACTTAAATGTATCATGTATAATATTTGAATAAAGACAATGATAGTATTGAATAAATAAAATAATAGTTTTTTAGTCAATTCACCATAGAAGTCAAGGTTAACAAATAACAATATAGACCTTGTTTGGGGTAAAGTGTTCATTCCATTCTTACCTCTACTCTACAAAATAAGAACTGGTTAATTTTATATAATAGGCGTGTTTATATTGGATATCATTTATTTGGAATCAAAATTACATCACAAAAGTGATGGTGGCTTAGTGGGCAAAATGTTGACATTCATCCATTATGTCGCGGATTTTAGTCAGAGGCGGAATTAAGGTTAATCAGGACTGTTTAACATTTATATACATTAAGATGAATAAAGACAATGATAATATTGAATAAATAAAATAATAGTTTTTTTAGTCGATTCATCAAAGAAGTCAAGGTTAAAAAATAACAATATAGACCTTGTTTGGGGCAAAGTGTTCATTCCAATCTTACCTCTCCTCTACAAAATAAGAACTGGTTAATTTTATAACAGGCGTGTTTATATTGGATATCATTTATTTGGAATCAAAATTACATCACAAAAGTGTTGGTGGCTTAGTGGACAAAATGTTGGCATTCATCCATTATGTCGTGGGTTCGATTCTCAGCAGAGAGCTTTTTCATAAATAGTTTTTAAAGCTTTCAATAAAGGCAGGATTAGGGTTAGTCAGAGGCAGGATTGGGGTTTAACATTTATCCATTATGTCGTGACAAGAATGTTTAACATTTACCAAGAATGTTTAACATTCATTCAACCCATCTAATATGTATGTAAATAGTTTAGTTGAATGGAAATAATAGTATAAATCAATTCATAATATTAATTTGCCACAAACGTTTGCCAAAAAATCTTTTATTACATCATATTCAGATAATTTTTTTTGGAAATCTATAAACATGTCACTTATATGTGACGATAAGAGATAAGAGATGTTATCGGCATGAATTGTTGGTTGAAAGTTTTCTGCACATTAGTTCAGTCAATAAGGAAATGCATAGGTGGATCAAAAACGGGATAGTTGATAGTCTTGTGAAACCTATCAGTTAACACCATATCAAATCGTCCCACACCAACAAAAATTAGAGTAACCCACGCTCCTAGACCAATTCCATAAAAGTCACGAATTGCTTTCCATCCCTTTGTTAAAAAAAGTCACCATTGATGCTATCGACCAAGACCTCAAATTGATTGGCCTTTGGATCAGTCAATGTTGCAAAACGTCCAATCCGATCTCCAAAATCACCACCAAACATTCTTGGCAAGCATACGACACCCTGATGAAAACAACCAAATCATGAGCAAGCAGCCAGATGGTCGTTTTAAATTATCTGTTTATTATAGTTGTTTTAATTTAAGTCATTAAATATTTATCACACTGTGGTAGGCAAGACCTACCGCAATTTATACTGTATATA
>Ga0315915_1009973_pt1 | contig 10635 bp, 4 predicted proteins | sample MpolbnodulesMG_FD_207738 | JGI IMG/M metagenome (GOLD analysis project Ga0315915, IMG submission 207738) | Medicago polymorpha root nodule microbial communities from Los Angeles, California, United States - branched nodules | ecosystem: Host-associated > Plants > Roots > Nodule | place: USA... | reverse complement strand
TTATAATTATATATATAGTATAATCAATATTCGTCCTTAAAAAAAATATCAATATTCATATAAGACAAAATTAACATTAGATAAGTAAATAGTTACGTAACAAAAAATTATTCATATAAGAAAAATAATATTATTCAGTTTCATTTTGTTACGTAACAAAAAAATAATAAATATCTTCCTTAAAAAAAAAAACTTTGTTACGTGTGTTAATTTAGTAAGACAAGTATATAGCAATTTTGTTACTCATGCACCGCCAAAAGATAACTAACATTATAATTAAAATATATGTTTTGAAAAAGTGGATCCAGAGAGAATCGAAGGAGGTTACATAAATTCATAAGCTCCTTGTTAAGTCAGAGGTAAGCTGAAAATTTAGGCTTATTAAAATATAGCATAAGCAGCTTATGAAACTATGATAAGCTATTTTTATTTATTTATCCAAACACCTTCAAAAAAAGCTTATGGGAGTAGATAAGCCCACATAAGCTCAAAATAAGCCAATCCAAACGGGGCCTAAACGTGATTTTTTATTGAATTAAACGTGATTTTTTATTTGTATAAAGTATAAACGTTTATTTATCGTTTTAAAAATTTCCTCTGTCATTTTTGTTCTTTACTTTTAAATTAACTCATATGTGTCCCCGTGAGCTTAGCTCAGTTGGTTGGGACAATGCATAAAATATGTAAGGTCTGGGGTTCAAACTCAGGCCACTACCAAAAAAAAAATTAACTCATATGTGACTTTTATATTTTTAAATGAAATGTGTAAGATATTATAACAAATTCTTCTAAAAAAATTAACAAAATTTAACAAAATTTTTTAACATGAATTAAATATGAATTTTTAAGCTTCAAAAATAGAAATAAAATCATATTTAATTTATATTTTGTTAAAAAAAATCTAATTTTTTAAAAAGAGATTCTTATAATATTATAAACATTCATGTCAATTTTGATTAAAAAAATATGAACTCTACACATGAGTTGACTTAAAATGAAGGGCTAAAAATGATGTTGGAAAACTTTTGAGAGACTAAAAGTTAAAGAAATTTTTTAAACAGAGTAAAATGGAAAGTTGATATATTTATAGAGACAAAAATATAGTTAATATTTTTTTATTTTAATTTTTTAACTAATTATTTTAATAAAATAATTAATTCAAATATATTTTTAAATGACACATCATTTAAAAATGTTTACTTAAATTGACAAATGTCAAAATTATTACATGATATTCATGGTGTTAGATGAATAAGTAACTCCTAACTCAATTAACAAATACTCTCCCATTCCTGTTCGTAAGCACCCTTTGAATTTTTCACATTTCTTAAAGAAAATTGTTAATGAAATTAACGTGTCTATTTTGTATGTTAATATTACCAAATTGTCATTTGTTTATGTGTGTACTAAAATTGACTTTTCATATTTCAAAACATGTTAGTAGCATTAATTAGGGGTATGTTTAGAGAAAAAAATAATAAATGCATCTAATAATTTAAAAAGAGATTTATATTTAAAGACAAATTTTTAGTCAAAAAGATACTTAGATACAAGGACGAAGGTAGGGGAGGAGATTGTCTCCTGTGGTTTTCTCTCATGTGTAGTCCAGACCCTCTATTTCCTCCATTAAATAGGTGAGGTAATGTGTTTGTAATATCAAAAAAGAAGAGAGAGTGTAAATAAAGGCGGATAGTGGAGCACTGCAGAAAACAGGAGAGATCTTCACCGGAGAGGATCCACTCCTCGAAGGGAGTATCAAAATTTGAAGGTCTTGGGATCACGTGCAGCAGTACTGTTGTTGTGATTTTGTGTGTATGAGAGATAAACCATAAATAATAGGCTAAACTGCACTTTTTTCCCCCTATGTTTCGAAATGTTGCGATTTCGGCCCTATAAAAAAATTGCAATTTTGGCCTCTTTCTTTCCAAAATTGCTGAGAACACGCCACGTGTTCCAAAAAAGGGGCCATAATCGCAACTTTTTGTAAAGATAAGGGGTCAAAAAACATATTTCCCTTATGTTGGAGGGTCAAAAGAGCATATTTCCCTAAACGTGAGGGGTCACTTTTGCCATTTTTTTTAATAGGGGGCCAAAATCGCAACAATTTGAAACTTAGGGGTCAAAAAGTGTAGTTTAGCCTAAATAATAAGGGAATCGAAAGAAGTAATGATAAAAGAGGGGGAAATCATGAAAGAACGTAAAAAGGGCACTAGGGAGCCGCAGATGATGCATTTCCCTCATTCTTATCACCATTTCTATTTTGCCTTTAAAAAAATGCTACTTTTGCAAATGACCCGTAATTAAAAGAAAAAAGAGTTCACAAATTTTAGCCGACAAAAATGTAAAAATTATTAAGTTAAATATCATAATTGAGATTTGAACTTTAAATTTTTTATTTGTGTACGTAAGTTTATAATAGGTTTACCATTTCATCTATCTTAAAAAAAAAAGAGCGACCAACAACTTGTATGAAAAATAACATACGAAGTCCAATACAACGAAGATGTTGTACCATTGTAGCGTGGAGAATGCCAACAAGTTCTTTTAAGATATGAATTTTTCTTTCATGTGCAAATTTTAACATGTTAAGCAATTTAAAGTGGTAACTTCGAGTTGGAACTTGTGTATTTTATATTAAATATGTAACTTTATCATAAATAATTGTTGTTTTTCAATGAAAAATTACTTACTTCCTCCGTTACTAATTATAAGTAAATTTAACTTTTTAGGTTCATTCAATTAATGATGTATGTGGTCCATAATATGAACCACATACATCAATAATTGAATGAACCTAAAAAGTTAAATTTGCTTATAATTAAGAATGGAGGGAGTAAGTGTTTATTTTACAAAAATAAACAAAATTCATTCATTAAAATTAATAGAATACATCGGTAAAGTATAAATTCAAAGTCACTTAAAACAAAAAAGAATAAAAAGAGAATATATACATATATATATATGTTTATAAATATGATTATATTCACGTTGATGATGACAAATTCATTAATTTTTTGAAAATTTTCTTAGAACTGTTGTTGTGATTTTGTGTGTGAGGAGAGAGATACCATAAATAATAAAGGAAGAAGTAATGATGAAAGAGGGGAAAATCATGAAAGACACATGAACATAAAAAATAAAAAAAGGGCACTAGGAAGCTACAGATGATGCATTTCCTTCATTCTTATCTCCTTTTCTTTTTTGCCTTTAAAGAAAAACAACCAATATTAATAATTAATTATTAATTTATAACAAAAAAAATTAATTATTAATTTAGTAGTTTTTTTCTTTATGGAACTTGAGTCCTCCACTTTACTGAAACCTGTTTGTTCATAGAATGAATACATACCTTGTCTGCTCTAGCATAATTCACCCAAGCTAGTGAATCAATCTTTCAAGACAAAAATAAAAACATTCAATGGATAATTATGCAAGGTACAGTTGTCATTTATTTGATTCACTAGGCTCTCTTGAATTTGATGGTCATCATCAATCACGTAGCATTTTCTTGGTTCCAGAAAGACTTAAAAAACCAAACGTGGATGCATACATGCCAAGGGTGGTGTCGATCGGACCCCGATTCAAAGGAAGCAACGAAGACCTATTACTGATGGAAGATATCAAAATAAGGTGCATGAAGCATCTCTTTCAACGACAAAAACGCTACAACAGGCATAATGACAATTATGAAACGTTCGAATCATGCTACAAAGCACTCGTGAAAATAGATAATGTGATTCGAGCAAGTTACATGGCCAAGATCAGTAGAAATCCATTTGATATCGCAGAAATTATGTTGGTGGACGGTTGTTTTCTGTTAGAGCTTCTGATAGCAAAGGGATTAGATGATGAACTACCAGAGCCAGAGCCAGACCTAGACAACTTCATCTTTCCTAGTCCAGCAATTCAACTGATAAGAGATGAAGATGTCTTGTCTGATCTTACTTTATTGGAGAACCAGATACCAATTCGAGTCATCTACTTGCTGTTTAGAACACTTTTCCCTGGTTTGACTGGATATTCTAATTCAGAGGGTGAGACCAAAATTAATAATCTTATACTGTTTGTTTTAGGCTATTATTGTCAAGATCCGGTTCCTGACATTCGAGGCGATCATATTCTTGATATTGTCAACTTTTTCGTTAACCGGGATTTTGATTTTGATGTCATTGAATATTGTAGTGTGCACTTTCCTGAAGCGACTCTGATTAATCCTATTAGGGATGCTCGTCTGACGACTCAGCAGCAGCAGCTTAAACTGAATCGTTGTGCTCTAAGGCTCCTAACTACAGGAGTTATCATAAAAGCAAGACTTCCTTCTGAGTGTAAAGAACATAGTAACAGGTCGGTGTGGAAGTGTTTATGTGGGTTGCTATTTAAGTTTGGCAACAGTATCTTTCTTGTGAATGAGAGGGGTAAGCACTTGGATTTGGATTATATTCACCATGAGCAGGAATTGGAAGGTTTGAACTTTTACTTTAAGTTTGAATACGGGATACTTGAAATCAAACAACTGCATATCACAAAAACAACAAAAGCCAAGTGGTGCAATCTAATTGCTTGGGAACATCTTCAAACTAATCTTCGAAGTAAAACAAGAGGCGGCTCTGGTAACTGCAAATTCACTTCGGCTGCTTTGATGTTCAATGGCTTGATATGTTCTGAAGATGATGTTCAACTTCTTAAGGACAGGAAAATTGTTGTGGATCATCTCAAGATGAGCAACCGAGAGCTGATGGAGTATTTCCACAAAGTAGCATTTGTAGTTGACCATAAGTTAGTTGCTTCCAGTAGTTATACTCAAATGGTTGGTGTCATCAACAATTACTCTAAGGCATTTTTCATTAAACGGATCTGGATAATGGTGTGGAATTCATTCACATACCGTAAAGAATGGCTTGTAAGATTTTTGAACCGCAATTACAACTTCGTTGCAACGGTGGTCTTTGTTCTCGCTGTTGTGCAGACTGTTTATACAGTCCTACCATATTATTTTCGCAAATAGCTCCTCTCCATTGCTTGAAGAAGACATGTTTCGATTTTCTGCTATTTGCATTTCTCTGTGATTTAGAAAAGACCCGCCACTTCATATGGGACATGTTCTCATTTTCAAAGCAGCGAGACGAGACCTATTTAAATTTCACTAAATAAAAGAGTGACTTGTTATGTGATTTATAATGTTATTCTTTGTTCCATTATCTCTGATGTTTCTGGATTCAAAAATTGTTTGACTCTTTGCTCTCGATCTACTCATAGACGCTAATATTAATCTTGATTGTGTTGGTTCTGATTTTTTGCTTAATTTTGTTGTATGTTCTATCTAGATTCATCCATTTTGATTTTTGGTTTGTTTTCATTACATATGATCCTTTTTTTTTTTTGAAGGATATGATCCATTTTTTATTATTCTGCAATAAGTTCTTACATTACATCAACCAATTTCTCATGTTGACATGCCTGAGTACATAAAACTATATTAGAACATTTCTAAAAAGAACAAGGTGGACTTTTTTTGGTTGTGTTATTAAAACTCAAACTCGTGTCAACTCGGTTAAAATAATGGGTCACCGGTTTACTGATCGAATTAGTAGACCACTAGTTTTCAAGTCGATTAGTAGTTGAACTATGATCATAATGACACATTTATTGTGCGTACATAATAATGGAACATTTTAAAGTAAACCTTTTGAGGGAATACTAATAATTGATGGAGCCTTCATACCGAAAGTTATCTCGATTAGTTGCAAAAGTTTAACTCTGATATAATTGTAGGAAGGTCCACCTTCTGAGATAGCTCAGCACTGAGCACACTATTACTTGAAATTAAATCTTCAAGAATTGAACTTTTAATGCAATGCTATTACACTAATTTGGTATTCTTAAGTGATGTAGATCAAAGAGCCTCTTCAAGAGCTCATTAAGGCGCATAGTAACATAATTTAAAGGAAGCTTATGGTATTCAGATCAGATTTCTTGAGTCTTTGATTTACAATGCAAAAGAAGTTGTTTGATAACTTCTCTCTGGAAGACCCTTTTCCCTGCCTTCTCTCTACCAACACAACTTTTCCGCCGACTGCATCCCCCTCCATATCCAAACTCCATCTTTCACCATGTAGTGTTTTGCTGGTGGTGGTGCAACGAGATTTTTCTCCGAACCACCGCCCCACCTCCCTCATATGGTGGCTGCACAACATCTTCCGCGATCTGATAGTGTCTTGAGGTTCAGATCCACGAGTTTCCTTCTTCATGTTCTTTACGTTTTAAGCTTTCGGTGAATCTTCGTCGGTTGTCTGATCAGCCGTCGTAATATTTTTCTAGGTTGGGTTATCTCCGGCGGTGGTACCGTGTTCGCGTCCGTTTTTCCATTTCCAATTTTGTTGTGTTAGCTGTCCCGATCTGCTACAGATCTAGGTGGAGTGGTGGTGGTGGTGATTCATTTGTGGTGTTGTTAGGGGTTGTTTCGCTGTGTGGTGGTGATGCGTGGTGGTCGTGATGTGTGGTGGTGGTTGTATTGGTTCGGTGGTGGTGAGGCAGTGGTGGTGTGGGTTGTTTCGCTATTGTTTCTGTTGTGCGGTGGTGATGTGGTGATGGTGATGTGTGGTGGTGGACTATCCAAGTGACAAGGGCAGTTGGGACGTTCTAACCTAGTAGGTTGTCAAGCTGCACCTGCTAATCGCACGGTGATCCTTACGTGCGGGGTCTATACTATCTCAGTTGATCTAGGTCTATCCCTCCAATGCCTAACTGCACATGTTGATCGCATGGTGATCCTTACGTGCGGGATCTTGTTAATTCAAAGGTAATTGAAACATAAACCTAAATTGGCGTTCCAGTGTTTCCCAAGGCAATGAAGGCCAAGGTTCCCTTAGCTCGGCCTATCTATGAATCTTAGGACGCTCATAGCACACCCTCTCTACGCTCCTAGTAGTTCTACAAACGGGAAGCCCTATCTCATATACCTTACTTAGAGTTTCAAGAGAATGATTCGATAAAGGTTTATTCCTTGGAGACGCTTGTTTCCCTAATTACTAACTAGTTACATCCTAGGTTCGGTAGAGCACCACTCAATCATAGTAATGTCACCTCCTAAGTACCTACAACTAGGGTCTACTCTCTTTCGATATCTTTCGCTAGTTAATAATCACTTGCTTCCTAGACAGATAATTACTAGTATAATGCTATAAATATAAAGATATGAGCAACAGGATAATAGTAGCAATGTTAGGTCCTGTCACAACCAAATACTAGAAATGGATTTAGGTTTTGATAACCACTTCAAGTCTTAGATATAAACGATGTTAGGTCAGTCATAGATATGATTTTATTTGTTATTGAAAAATAATTTTTGAATCTTGATATAGGATAAACATTTATTAAACCCTAAATACTAGAAATGGATTTAGGTTTTGATAACCACTTCAAGTATCAAAATTTAATTCTATTCTATTGTTTAATAGGCTGAGAAATCGTCGATTAAACAATATGGTTGAACTCACAACATTATTTAGACATAAACGATGTTTGTCGAGTGATACGTAGTAATATTGATTGATAGCTAGAATCTATATGCTTGACCAAGAGATTATATGTGAAGTTTGGTTAATGAAGTCTAATCCCAGTAGTTTTACTTCTCTGTTTAACTCAGATTTATTTACTGCATTATAGTCCGATTAGGTTTTCGAAATAAACAATTTTACAAACCTTTAACTTAAAATGATAACAATTGTTAAACGGCTTACGAATATCGCACTAGTCCTTGTGGAAACGATACTAAAACATACTTACTTTTGATACTACATCAGATATGCAACCAAGTGATACAAATACTTACAGTAATTTCTTGAGTTAAGATGTGTATTATATACAGACATCCAAAAGCCAAAGTCTAACACACTAGTGATCTCCAAATTGTCAGATCTCTGATGTGATGACAAGCTCTTTTGTTCTTTTTAATAATCCTTATGGTTGCCTTTTCAACAATTCAAACTTTGAATGGCTCAAATATCTGCCAAACAATCTGATTATATACGTTATTTTCAAATACGTATAATAAGAACATCCATAAAAAATTGTATAGACAAAGCGTAGTAAAATACTTAATTTCTTGAATTCATAAATTTTCTAATGGGCAATATTTAAGACTGAAAAGTCAATCTCGGTGATTGAGGTCACCCATAATTTATTAACTTTAATGTCAATTTATTTTCAACTATATTGATATAACTCTTTTGTGATGTATAAATGATACATTGAGAAAAGTCTCTAAGTATCGAAATACCTAATACAAAAGAGGTGTCTCTAAGATCTTTCATCGTTGAACTTTTGTTAGAGATTTTTTTGGTTTCACATAACTAACATATATCATAGTTGACTAAATAAAATATAATCGACACATTAAACTCAAAATATAAATTTACTCCCACACTGAGCTTACTAAATCCACAACTCTCCATAATATTATCTCAAAAACCAAATTAGACAATTACTTTATGAGAATTTGTGGTAACAATAAAGACACAAACTTCTTAACTCATAAGTGGATTTTATGATTTTGCAAACGATCTACTTTGTATCAATTGACACAAAAGTTTTCTTCAGTTACACCATATTGTATCATTAATGTCGTCATTAAGAAACATTGTATTGGCATCCATCTTATGTAGCTCCAAAATTATAATAACCAAACCAATACCATGACTGTCTAAATAGTCTTTCAATTAACCTAAATAGAATTTCTAGTTTCAGTCAATTTTTATGACACTAGAAGCCCTAGTTCTTGAGGGTGTTGACTTTGATCTATATGAATTAATTTCTTAACTTGATTGAGATGAAGTACAATAATGACTTCATGAGGATCCAAACTCAATACCCTCAAGAAATCTTAACAATTTATGTCTCAAAATTTCTTTAATTTGTGAGAAGAAAAATTTATAGTTTTCAAACCATAAACAGTTATAGAATGTCATAAGTCATAACTGAATTAACTCTAATAATTTAAAGGCTTAAATATTACACCCGTCCTTGCAAATATGCCTCGTTTAAGTTTTGGTCCTTGTAAAAAAAAAATTTAAAATCCGTCCTCCCAAAATTTTTTGTCTTTTAAAAACGTCCTTGGGCCCATTGAAGCTGCTTGGTGGCACTTAGGTGCTGACGTGGCATATGTTGACTATGCATAATTGGCCACGTGGCATCTGACGTGGCATTTAAATTAATTTAAAAATGTAAAAAATATATATTGAAAATTAATTTTTGAAATAAAAAAATAGAAAAATTAGAAATTAATAAAAAATAAGTTTTTTATTAAATATAAATATTTATATTTTAATTTTCCAAATTAAAAATAAAAAAATTAGAAAATATTTTTCAAAAATTATAAAAACAAATTCAAAGTTAAAATTTTATTTTTATTTTTTTCGTAAATTAATAAAAACAAAAAGTTACATAACATTTTTTGAAAATTTTAAAAAAATTAGAAGTTTATCTTCAGATTTTTCTTTCAAAATTAAAAAATATATATTTTCAAAAATCTGGAAAAAAAATTTCAGAATTAAAAAAATCAAAAAATAAAATTTATTTTCCAAAAATTAGAAGAAAAAAAAAACTTTTGTTTTTTAAATTAAAAATATTTTATCTAAAAAAATATGAAAATTAATTTTCTTAATTTACAAAAAAAATTCAAATTTAAATTTTTAAAAATTTACAGTTAAAGTTGTTGGAAAAATTATTTAAAAAGTATTTTTTGATTTTTTAAAATTTTGGAAAATTAATTTCCATATTTTTTAAAAAATTTATAAACAGAAAATACACTTTCCAAATTTAAAAATCAATTTTTAAATAATAAATGTCAATTCACCTGCCACGTGGCACTTATGCCTAGTCACCGTGCGACACATCAGCTCCACAGTGCCACCTTGCAGCTTCTATGGGCCCAAGGACTTTTTTAAAAAGAAAATTTTGCGAGAATGGATTTCAAAAAATTTTTTTGGAAGGATCAAAACTCAAACGAGACATATTTGCAAGGATCAGTGTAATATTTAAGCCTAATTTAAATTAAAAGACAAATAGAGGATCTGTTTCGGAGTGTTATTGTGGAGTTCGGTTGTAGCTTCAACATAACTGAAGCTTCTAAATCTGCTATGTTGGATACCAAATTATCAAATCTGTTTCAAATTCCTTTAAAGCCTAAAACGCTTAGTGTTGTTGAGAATGTCTATTGGCACCCTTTGGATATTGATTGGACTAAGGTTAACATTGATGGATCCTGCTTTGGAGTTAGGGGTGTGCATGGTCGGATATTTTGACCGACCAAACCATATCCATATATAAATCATTTATATGGTTTTGGATTCCTAACTATGACCATATTTTATTGTAAACCGGTTATGTAACCGGTTATGAATATGGTTATGGATATATAACCGATTAGTTTTACAAAACCGGATTATAAATGGATATGGTTTGGTTTAAAAAAATATCCGGATTATTTTAATATCCGAATTAAAAACCAGTTATTTCTCTTTCAAAATTGATTTTTAAAACCAAATTTTATAAACAAAAATCCAAATTTGAAACAACTTATTCAAAAACGCTTATCTTATACAAAATAACTTATTACAATCTCTTTTTAAAAAACAG
>Ga0315915_1009972_pt1 | contig 10635 bp, 4 predicted proteins | sample MpolbnodulesMG_FD_207738 | JGI IMG/M metagenome (GOLD analysis project Ga0315915, IMG submission 207738) | Medicago polymorpha root nodule microbial communities from Los Angeles, California, United States - branched nodules | ecosystem: Host-associated > Plants > Roots > Nodule | place: USA... | reverse complement strand
ATGTAACAAAACAAAAAAGATGCAACACGATTGGGTCAACAATACAATAATAATACATGTTAAAATATCATTGGATTAAAAAATTCTCATTTACGTGTAAAAGCCATATTCTAAAACATGAATTACATCCTAGGAAATTGTTGACCAAATAAAAAAAAATCCTTACGAAATTACGTATTGATGTAATATAAAAGTATTCCAAAATAGGAATTACGTGTGAAAGCCATGTTCCACTTTTCAGTTAATATTTTTAAATGTAATTCAAGAATTTTTTTAAGGAATGTAATTAAAGAACTTAAAGACTTAATTGGTCAATAATAGTATGTAGAACCTTTTGATCAAATGCGATTAAAGAGATTTCCTTTCTAATTTTTTTAGTGAAATATTCATTGAAGCAATATAAAAATAAAAAGTATGATGCAGTAAAACTAAAATGATGCAATATGATTGGTTCAACAACACAATAATGACACATGTTAAACGGTCATTGGATTAAAAATTATAATTTACGTGTTAAAGTCATTGTCTAAAATAATTTTCTTTCTTAATTTTTTACTAACATAATTTTTTTTATCTTCAATTAGAGGAAGAGGTGTCTAGCTTCCTCAACAACATAAATAGGGATGGCAAAAAAATCTGCACCCGTGGATATCTGCGGATAAAATCCGCCACGGACACGGAGCGGATACCTTAATGGATATCCATGGATAAAATAAACAGATTTTTTAACTACCCGCTAATTCATGGATACGGATGAGGATTTCATGGTATCCACACCCGCGGATATCCACACCCGCTATTAAACCGAGTAAATTACATAAATAACCTTAATATCATTCAACTTCCTACAAAAAAAAACCCTAGGTATTGTGAGTGTCGTTAGTTATTAGGCTCGTTTAAAAGGAAGTGAAAGTGATTGAGATTGTTGAAGCAAGAGCTTTGTTTTTGTTGAATATGATGAACTTTAATTATGTTTTTGTTAAACCAAAGAACTTTATTTTTATTAAATGTAAGAGACTTTCTTTATGTTTTTGTTGAGTCAATGATCTTTATTGTTATTGTAATGTATGAATATTATGTTTTGCTAAAAAGAAAAGAAAATGCATGTGAAGAACATTTGTTTCTAAATTTTAGCTAAAAAAATTAAACAAATCTTTTATTTTATTTTTGTAAATGTTATCCATGAATATCTGTATAAACCCGCGGATACCTCAAACTCCGCGGATTACCCGCTAAACGGATATCCGCGCAGATATGGATAGGGTACAGATTTCATATTTATCCAACGGATCGGACACAGATATCACTTTATCCGCATCCATGGATATCCATTTACATCCCTAAACATAATAAAATTTGACACATATTACATTATAATTGGCTTAAATAGTAAAATGTGGTGATTTAATAAAGTTTGATTGGTTACTCTAATATGTAGAACTATATTTGAAAGAAAATAAAATCAATTGCTTAAAATTGAAAATTTGAATTTTCTATTATGTATGATTCTTATTTTTGTAGGTTAAAACAATAATTAAAACAACTCAAAACATATTAAAATTTATTTTCAGTTAGGTAATATGTAAAATGCAAATATTAATTTTTTATTATGTCTGAATTTTAGTCTATTTTGTCATATATATAAAATGAAAAATGACATTCTACCCAAAAAAAAAAAATGACACATGTTTCTAATTTTTATTATGTAAAATGAAAAAAATGTTATTACTAATTATATTTCCATTCTAAACATACCCGTAAGCCGTCACATGTAGAGGTGTCAATTAGGCCCCAAAACACAAAACCTCACTTAAGCCCCCTTTAATGTTAGCCCCCTTAGTAGACAATTGATGTTGACACATCAGCTTTGGCTGAAAAACACTAGTAAATGACCAAAATAACTCTTCGGCAGTTAACTACCGCAGAAGTTAACTTGCGACAGTTAACTGCCGAAATTCAATTTTATCTATAATGCCCACACTAAACGTATCTAGAAAGTTTAGCATGTGCATTATCTTTAGTAGTGGATACATTAAAATTTACAACATAAAGACTTCGAATGAATATTATATACAACAAGACGCGTTCGTACAATCACCAATACAATACTACTCGTCCAAAACATAGAAAAATACATCCTTAAAGTTCATATCATCCGACAGCGGGTACGAACGAGCACTTGTTGTTTATCCATCCGGCTAGAAGCTTGCTAAATCCTGCCATATCAACCTGCTGATCTGAAACAAATAAGGTTACTTAAAGTCTTGTACGTGCATAAACGTCTTATACTTATACTTGCTTACATAGTCATGTTCGTAATCATGTACATATCTTATATGCGCTACGCTAGAAGCATACCATCTTACATGAATGATCACCGCGAGTTTGTGACCTACTCGTTTAGCGGTGAGTCAATTCTTGTCTAAACTTGACATTACCTTAATCTTAACTTGATACACCATATATGACGTGCTAACTTATGTTCTCGGCTAACTAAGTCGAGGTTCTAAGTATTCACCATACCTAGGCATACGTTGCTACCCAATATAACCATATTCTCTCATGAGTGCCATTATTGTTTGAAAACATGTTCATATGTCTCATGCAATTTCTATTGAAAACTCATTTGTGACGGTGAATTAGATTCTTAGAGATTGAGGGTTTTCTTTAGGTTAATTAGCGTTAAACAGGTGGATTCGGATGGCATACAAAGCTCCCAAAGCAAGCCAATAGAGGGACTTGGTATGCCATTTTCGCCAGAATTTCGCCATCAGCGAAATGGCTCTGATGGTTGTCTGGAAATTTGGCTATTAGCCAACTGGTTCTGGGAAATTTCGCTAATAGCGAGTTTCTTCGTACCAGAAGTGCAGAAAATGCAATTTTCAACATTTCAAATCAATCCTAGGCAACCTAATGCGCCATAATCATCCAGGACACATGAAAACTAAAGGAAATGAAATGCATGGCTCAACAAACATGTTTCCAACAACAATTGACATAAAAGGGTACTAGAGTGAGCATATATAAACTAACATTCATCAATGATTTCTCACACAACATAACCAACCATGGGGAAAGAGTTCTATCTAGAGAACTCACCTAGTGATTGCTACAATCTTCAAGCTTCAAATCCAACTTAAATCTTTCATCACCAAACCCTAGTTCTTGATTCATCATACATCCATGGCCTTTAGCTCACCAAACCAACCCCAAAGCTTAATCCATTCTTCCAATTGTTTCTTGCTTGATTCACCATTGCATGTAAATTGGAAACTTGATGGATGAGGGTTGAGGGAAGGGGCGCCATTCTAGAGAGAAGGAGGAGAGAGTTCCAAAATCTCAACCTAGAGAGAGAAGTAACATGAAGTTATGAAGGCTTTGGCTCCAAACATCCTTTTATACCCCCTTGGTGCAATTACTAAAATACCCTTCGTCTTGATCGTGTTTGTATCGACACTGATGGCTAAGCCGTGCTTAACTGACATTGCTTAGCAAAACACTCCTCATCGTAGTCAATCTCATGAGCACTGTTCTCTGGTACACCCTCGACTGATATAATTCTGACGACGACGAGTGGGATATTACACTACCATCGACAATTAACTCCCGCGGAAACTTCGGCAGTGAACTGCCGCAGAGACTTCAAATCTGATTTTTTTTTTTTTTTGTAAAAACCTTAAATTATCATTATTAATATTTATTGATTTTAATTTTTTTTCAATCATTATTTTGGTACATTTTAAACAATTGCAGTATTATATTTATGCATATATATCTTAATAAGAATAACATTTAAATTTTGACCAAAAAAAATAAAGAGCATTTAAATTCTCAAAAAACATTTCAATGAGCGTAAAAATTAAGCATTTGAATATTGTTTTGCAAATTACTTAAATAAAAAAAAATCGTTGTGCACAATTATTTTAATGTAGAAAATATAACATTATACTATACCTTAAAAAAATCGTTGTGCACAATTATTTTAATGATTTTTTTATTTTTTATTTAAGCAATGTGAAAAATAATATTCAAATGCTTAATTTTTACATTCATTGAAATGTTTTTTTAGAGGATTTAAATGTTATTCTTATTAAGATATATATGCATAAGTATAATACTGCAATTGTTTGAAACGTACCAAAATAATGACTGAAAAAAATATCAATAAATATTAATAATGACAATTTAAGGTTTTTGCAAAATAAAAATAAAAATCAGGTTTGAAGTTTCCGTGGCAGTTAACTGCAGAAGTTTCCGCGGTAGTTAACTGTCGAAAGGTTATTTTGGTCATTTACTGGTATTTTTCAGCCAAAGTTGATGTGTGAACATCAATTTTGTGAGCTTAGTGATAAAGGCCTTAGGCCCACTAATTATAATCCATATTTTTGAAGAAAAAAAAACGTACTAAAAACATTTATAAAAAAAACAAATAATATATTTTTATATTTTCTTTTTAATTAAAAAGAAAAGGCACCACCAGCCACCGTCGGAGCTCCGGCAACCACCACCAGAGCTACGGTCACCGCACCCACCGCCGCGAACTATCGAGTTTTGACCGGAAAATTGCTGGACCGCCGCCGTAAACCACCACCGACGAAAAAGCTCTGGCGTTGACCGCCGATTGACCTTTTTTTTGGGATAAATAAAAATTAGGAAGAAAAAAAATTCATGAAAATTTTGGGGCTTTATGGGCCAACATTATTACTTTTCCCACCCTGCCTGTTTCTCGTGCGCCCTGCAAAAATATCCCTAGTTCGGATTATGTAATTCGAACCAGATTGTTAGCGATTTTCGGAAAACAAAATCCGGACAGTTTCGAAATCTAGTTTTTGGTGTTTTATTTAATGTCAAAGGTCTCTATTGACCGTTATATAACCCCCACATAAGCTGCAAAGCAATTGCAGGGGTTATATGAACAGTCAACAATGACCATGACACCACAAACACTCCTACAAAACTAATTTTTTTTGATGAAAATGAAAGAAAAGAGATGAAGTGAAGAATGAAAAAATTTGTTGAACATGCCAGCCTATTTATAGCCTGAAACAAGTCCTAGGTCATTTGAAAGTCAAGGAAAATATGTTTGTCATTCAAAACCGTCCAAAAACGCATTAAAACTCCACTAACCGGCCAAACCTTTGATAAAACGCATCGTCCAAAAATAACTGAGGTAGTTCAAATTATACAATCCGGAAATGACAAAAACATTCCGAATTATATAATCCGAACTGCACCAGAATGCCTATTTTGAGGTTTTTTAAAGAGTTTTCATGAAATGTGACATAGAAATGGTTAATAAATGCATAAAAAAACAAGTAAGGAGCTTAAAACAAACATAAACAACAAAATATTATAGGATAGTGTTCGAAGAGGTGCTTTTGAACTCGATTTAGCTTGCTTGCCAACTGACATATATCTATCGGAAGGCCAACTAGATCGAGCTCATAAAAACCTTTTCGGATTCAGATCTGCAACAAGGTGTTGTGTCAACATGATTGTTTTGAGTTAGATCCTGCTGCCTTGCCAACTGAGATATTTTTATCGCCAAGGCACCGAGATCTAGCTCATAACAAACCTCTTGGTATTCAAATGTAGAGAAAGAATCTATATATTTTTAAAAGCATGCTGAAGATCTTCATCATGCTGTTAAATAGATAGATATCTACTTAAAATAGCATGAGAAAGATCCTCAGCACAATGACAAAAGATTTCATGGTTTCTTTGTTTGTATGCTGAAGATCTTCATCACGAAGTCAAATAGAGAGCTATCTATTTGCGACCGCGTGAGAAAGATCCTCAGCTTAATGACAAAAATTTGCATGATTTTCTTTGGTGTGTTTGTATGTTTTGCTGTTATTGAAGCTGAAAACTGGAGAGCACTTATTTGTAGAGGTCCTTGGATGTTGTGGACCACATAAACTCTTGGTGCAATGTGGTCCATACAAAAGAATCATATGCTGAAGGATTTCAGATTATGTAATCCGAAATGCATATCTTTGGTTATTTTAGCGTTTAAATGCACATCTTTAGTATAAAGCAACAGATAATGAAAATTTAGAAAATACATATATTTTTTGAAAACATAACAAAACAACTTAGTTCAACAACATATAACAACTTAGCTCAACTACATAAAACACGTAATAAGAAACAACATAATAAACGTAATAAAATAAAACGCAGTAGATCACGGATCATCTAAACTAATTCCTTCGTTTGGTGCGTCCAGAAGTACCCTGATCTCTTCGTAGTTCTTGAGCCGGAACAAACATTTTCGAATTTCTTCAACAGATCTGACCAACGAAGTGTCCAACTCGATCGATCCTCTAGTATTGTACTGACAAAAAATTGAGAACATGGTTCTCACGTTGTCGTTGTTCATGAGCTTCATCCAGCTGAACTGTAGACTTCTGGATGAGTCGGTCGATGGACGTCGATACTCAACACCATCCACCCTATGTGTGTCTCTGCGGCTGAGTTCACGGTTGATTTCGTCAGCTGACTCTTCAACCCGAAGAGAGTGACAACAGTGTGAATTCTGAACAGATGGGGTGGTTTTCACCCGTTGTCGTAAACAACAGTTAGCTTGGTGTTCGAATTAAATACAAAGTTTTCCATGGTTTTTTCTTAGCTTGTGGTTACTGGTTATGAAAACAGAGACACTTATTTATAGAGGTCCCTAGGCGTCTTGGACAACAGAAATTGTCTGTGCAATGTGGACCACATGAAAAAAAGATGTTCCGATTACATAATCTGAAATGTCCCTCACCCTAGAGAAGGTGTGCAACATCCTTCAACTTGGCCTAGTATCGTAAAAATTCGGATTACATAATCCGGAAACCAAGAGAGTTATCCGAAAAATGTAATCCGAACTGCACCAATATGGTTTGGTCGGTGGTCTGCACCATAAGAAACACGTTTTCAAAGGTTTTTACCAGCATTAATGGCTGGTAAGACTCCTTTGAACACGTTTTTTGACCAAAATTAATGGCTAGGCATACTTTTTCTCTCCTATAAATGGTCTCCAAAACCTTCACATTTCTCAAACTCTCTCCTCCTCTCCTCAAGTTCATTCAATGCAAAATGTGTTTGTAGAATTGAAAACAATAATTAAGATAGCAACTAGCAAAACAATAGAGATTGCCTTATAAGATGGACATGATTATATTTTTTCAAAAAAAATATGGATATGATTATATGTACATTCACTTACCATATGGATCATATGTGTACAATTTTGTATGAGATGGAAAAATAATTAATACTCTTTAGAATTTTAAGGTGACACATGTACTCTAAAAGTCAAGGAAAGCATTCGTTTAATACTATAGAGATAAAAAATTTCCTCTGTTCGGTTTTAGTCTATGTTGTTTTTAAAATAAATTAAAATTTGCTAATTATCTTTACTTTTAAATTTTTGAATTTTTTTTAAGCCTTGTTTAAAAAAAATCTTTACAAAAATTTAGATTTTTTTTAAGTGACTAAAATTTCACCTCTTCAGTTGAATAAGTAGGAAGTTCAAGATTTGAACCCGACTCCTACATATTACAATGTTTATACCATTTTGAAATAAGAAGTGCTAAAACCCAACAAAATACAACGAATCTAAACACTTTGATATTAAAAGAATTTCTTATTTATATTACCAATTGATTTGTGTGTCATTTTTGGTGGTAATTGAAACAAACATTGAAAGGGCTATTGATATAGAGTGATATTGACGCAATGAGAAGCGTAGGGTAGCAAGCGCTAAATCTAGACTGAAAAGAAACAAGTTTGCAGGCGACAAACTTGTAAAAATAGAGATAACTTTAATTCATTCAATAATATTTTAGAGAGTTTTCTCAATTTCTGGTGGATTCCGGAACCCTGTTTACATAAGTTTGTCGTGTGCAAACTTATTTCTTTTCAATCCAGGTATAGCGCTTGCTAGCCTACGCTTCCGACTACGTCATATATGGCTAAGAGGACTCCAAAAAATAAAACAGGTTTATTTCCCTTTTGTAAAAAAGAAAAAAATTAACAGACTAAAGTAACTTAAATTAGATACTTTTTTAACTTTTAAAATCACGTTTAATGTTTAAATTTTAACGTGAATATCATAGACCACCTTAGAATCCATCCACCTACAAATTAAAGGTAGTATTCCATAACAAGTAGAATATAATATAAGTGTTATGAGTTCCTTTCAATAGAAAAAATGAAATACTATGAGTCATTCAAAAAATATATATTATTAATTTTGCACGGTCTTTAATATATGAAAAACTGTTTTAATAGGAGGATCAATTTCTTTTAGGTGAGATTTTACCATCAATGCAATAAATGACAAGGGTTAATAGGTCTTTACCCCCCTGTAATATAGGTCATTTCTGATTTCTCCCCTGTAAAATTTTTATTTTGATTCACCCCCTGTAAAATATTTTTGTTTTGATTCACCCCCTAATTGGCCTATTAGAGGGGTAAATCAAAACAAAAATATTTTACAAGGGGTGAATCAAAATAAAAATTTTACAGGGGGGAAAACCATAAATGACCTATATTACATTTGGTAAAGACCTATTAACCCTAAATGATAATATATATGAATTCAAAATTTCAAATATTAAAATAAATGGAAATTGATCACTCCACCAATAAAGCTAAATTGATCTGTTTTGGTATATTTTCAACTTGAATTGTTAAAACAAATCAATTAATTCAAAATTTCAAAGCAATACATGTGCATAAAATAATTCAGGTAAATGTTGCATATCTATAAAATCGACATTAATATTTTGCCTACCAATTCGAATACATTCATCTTTTTTCTTTCCAAATTTTGCAATCACTTGCCAATTATGCATTAATGCTTCCCTAAAAAAAAATGCATTAATGCATTTTTATTACAATATTTAAATTACTTCCCATTTTTGTAAAAAAAAAATACTTTCCCATTTACTAGTGATCAATAGAAATTTTTATTTTTAAAAGAAAGATAATAATCAATAGAAATATGTACTAACATTTCAATGATGTGCATCTATCAAGTCATTTTCTTCTATCAAGCTCTTCCTCATTTCCTTTACAAAAGGAAAAAAAAAAGAGCTCTTTTTCTCATCACTAATTTTTTTTCCATTCCGAATTGAAGGAATTTGAAATAATGAAGGTTGAATAAAAAAATAATATCAAAACGAATGTTTTATCTAATATTTGGCTTTAACTTACCCTCAATATCTATACTACATATAAAGAAAACTACCATTTCAACACTTTTGGGCTTGATTTTTTTTCCTTCCAAAAATACCCTAAATTTTCAATGCGAATAGATAAGAATAAATTTAAATATTAAAACAAATGTAACAAACACGATATGAATATATATTTTTTGTTTTTTTTCTTTATCATTTAAAAAGTGTAACAAACTAGATGGGTATATTTATACCTACTTTTTCATCATTTCAATTATATCCTTAAACAACTTTTTCTATAATAAAATTGTCGTTGGTGTCATTAAAAAAAGAATTTAGATTTTTTTTTGTTATAGTGTATTATTGTCGGTGTCGTTGAAATAGATAATCATAGTTAGTTTGATTTTTTATAACTTGAAAGCAACAAACATCTATATTTTTTTTAGTTTTAATCAAAATCAAAATTTCATAAAAAAAAACGCAATAAAAAGAGCGGAAGTGCCCATCTTTTCGCTAATAAATCATAATATTCTCTCCCTCAAATATGATTTTTTTTTCCCACTTGTCTATTAGTTTTAAAGAAGTTGAAGATTTTAAGGTGAATAGCATAAGTAAAATATTATTTGAAGCAATATAAAAATAAAAAATATGATGTAACAAAACAAAAGTGATGCAATATGATTGGCTCAACAACACAATAATAACACATATTAAAATATCATTGGATTAAAAAAATTCTTTTACGTGTGAAAGCCATATTCCAAAAGGAATTTCATCCTTGGGAAATTATTGAACAAAAAGTAATCCTTAGAAAATTACGTGTTGATGTAATATAATAAAAGTATTCCAAAATAGGAATTACGTGTGAATACCATATTCCATTTTTTGGTTGATATTTTTTAATGTAATTAAAGATTTTTTTTTTAAGGAATGTAATTAAAGAACTTAAAGACTTAATTGGCCAATAATAGTATGTAGAACATTTTGATCAAATGCGACTAAAGAGATTTTCTTTCTAATTTTTTTAGTGAAATATTATTTGAAGAAACATAAAAATAAAAAATATGATGCAATAAAACCAAAATGATGCAATATGATTGGTTCAACACAATAATACACATTAAACGGTAATTGGATTAAAAATTATGATTTATGTGTTAAAGTCATTATCTAAAATAATTTTCTTTCTTAATATTTTACTAACATAATTTATTTTAGCTTCAATCGGAGAAAGAGGTGTCTAGCTTCCTCAACAACATAATAAAATTTGACACATGTTACATTATAATTGGCTTAAATAGTAAAATGTGGTGATTTAATAAAATTTGACTGGTTACTCTAATATGTAGAACTATATTTGGAAAAAAAATCAATTACTTAAAATTGAAAATTGAATTTTCTATTATGCATGATTATCATTTTTGTAGATTAAAACAATAATTAAAACAACTCAAAACATATTATA
>Ga0315915_1009968_pt1 | contig 10638 bp, 7 predicted proteins | sample MpolbnodulesMG_FD_207738 | JGI IMG/M metagenome (GOLD analysis project Ga0315915, IMG submission 207738) | Medicago polymorpha root nodule microbial communities from Los Angeles, California, United States - branched nodules | ecosystem: Host-associated > Plants > Roots > Nodule | place: USA... | reverse complement strand
TTTTAACAAATTTTTTTGGGGAGGGAGTGAGGATAAAAGGAAAATTTCCTGGATTGCTTGGAGATCTATTTGTTTACAGAAGGAGGAAGGAGGTTTGGGGGTGAGGCAGTTGAAAGAATTCAATACCGCCTTGCTAGGCAAATGGTGTTGGAGGATGTTGGTGGAGAGAGACGGTTTGTGGTATAGGGTTTTGGCGGCGAGATATGGTGAGTAGGCAGGGAGGTTGGAGGTTGGGGGCCGGAGTGTTTCACCGTGGTGGAGAGAGATAGCGAAGATTAGGGATGGAGTGGGTGAGAATGAGGGGGGTTGGTTTGCCGAGAGGGTATCGAAAGTTCCAGGGGATGGGAAAAATACTTACTTCTGGTTGGATAGATGGGTAGGTGAGATTCCTTTGTGTAGGAGGTTTCCTCGCCTATTTGATGTTACAACAAATAAGCTAAGCACGGTCGCGGAGATGTATGACCAGGATGGGGAGGACGGTGGTGAGGAGTGGAATTGGAGGAGACGGTTGTGGGTGTGGGAGGAGGAGCTGGTAGAGGAGTGTAGGACTTTATTGACTAACGTTGTCTTGCAGCAAAATGTTTCTGACAGGTGGCAATGGGAACTTGACAAAGATGAAGGTTACAAGGTTCGAGATGCGTATCATGCGCTGACACACACGGCTGCCCCCCCCTCCGGATGCGACAACAACTCTTGCCTGGCATAAGCAGGTCCCTCAAAAAGTATCCATTGTAGCGTGACGGCTTTTGCAGGATAGGTTACCAACTAAAATCAATCTTCAACGACGCGGTATTGCTCAAGTCACAGACACTAGGTGCGTGTCGGGGTGCGGGAAAGAGGAGACCACATCCCATTTGTTCCTTCATTGCCACGTTTTTGGTGCCATCTGGCAGCATATTCGCTCTTGGATTGGCGTAAGTGGTGCTGATACAGATAATGTCACTGATCATATTCAACAATTTATTCACTACTCAGGTTACACAAAGGCTTGCCGATCTTTCCTTCAATTACTATGGCTTATGTGCGTTTGGCTGGTGTGGAATGAACGAAATAGCAGATTGTTCAATGACACTGAAACATCCATAGACCAGTTACTAGATAAAGCAAAATATCACTCCTTGTGGTGGCTTAAGGCCAACAATACCACTTTTGTGCACGGTACACAAACCTGGTGGTCGAACTCTTTTTACTGTCTGGGTATCGATTGACCTTTTTGTATTTATATTTTATGATACATTGTTGTTACTGTGTTTTGCCGGGTTGGCGTCTCTAGTACACCTTGTGCTGAGGATCGGCCCATCCCGTTATTAATATATATTCCATTTTGATTTCTTCAAAAAAAATATTAACTTTTTAATTTATTTATCCACACACTCATATGACTCGTGCGTATAACTTCAAAATTTTTAAAATTCTAAAATTGTGCCAAATACTATAAATTTTCATGTAATCCATCAAAATCAACTTAAAAAAGAAAACCGATTCCATAAAGCTCTTTCCCCCAATCCACACAAGACCCCCATTCAGACTCGATCTTTCAATTAATTGAAATCCAAATTCCATAGCAAGAAAAGAGAATCTCATACATAATTGTAAATTCGACCAAAAAAAAAATACATAGTTGTAACACAGGCCATGACGTTCCTACTATAGCCATTTTTAAGTAAAGAAAATTAATTTTTGTAAGAAAATAAAAAATAAAATAAAATAAAAAAAACCATCTCATCTATCTATCACCTTCTCTACTTACCACTACAAGACACACTCCTGAGTCTACGTCACCGTATTTCTACTGTATTATTATTATTATCTTTATTTCATTATTCTGTGAAAATGAAATGAAAATCAACTTAATAAGATCTCTAAATCATCAAATTAAGAAATACTATTTGGAAATTTTGTGGCAATAACCACATACTAAAGCTATGTCAGTTTTGTAACTATTAATTAATTAATTCATTAAAAGTAAAATAAAATAAAAAAAGGCGTTAATCTGTCACATAATTCCCATCTGAAACAGCATGAAAATCTTCTATATATTTATCCCTCCTTCCACTGGTGTCCACACTTTTGATTCAAGCACTCGTAAAATATTGTTGCAGGTTCATCAGCTGATCGAGTCTGTTCCATGCGATAACTAGCTTGAGGATGGCGACAATTTGGGCAAGGTACTAGGAGGGAAAGAAAAAAAGAAAAAAAAGAGGAATGAGTGAGAAAAGGAATAAATAAAAATGGAAATAATGATAAAGGAAATAACAAAGAAACAAGGATTCCATAATTACTCACTATCCCTTAACAAAAACAGTATTACAAATTGTACCAAAAAGAACAAAACAGTATTACATCAGACATCGAGCAGGCAAGACGTCTAAATAGTAAATCATGATTCAAATGTTTTAAACCACTCAAACCAAGACAAAACAGTGGTTGAACCGCTCAAATAACCAAACCATAAACAATGTTAATTCACGATTCAACCGCTCAAACCATAAATCATGTAAAAAAGACATCTAAATCATGATTCAACTGTTTTAAACCGCTCGAACCTAGACAAAACGGTGGTTGAACCGCACAAATAACCAAACCATAAACAATGTTAATTCGCGATTCAACTGCTCAAACCGTAAATCATGTAAAAGAAAAGCACAATGGAATCACGTGATGAACAGCAAGACAAACTTAATACAAGGAATGTAAACTCAAAAGTTCCTATTAGGAGTTGATAATCAAAACTGTAACATGCAAACTCACACAAACAAAACCAGACCATGACTTCTACTTCCCCTAATTCTTAAAAATCATAAATACAGCTTTGAGCATACCATTCTTGTTAGGAGTTATATCAGACTGAATTCTTCTGATATAGCTTAAAAGTTCCTATTAGGAGTTGACTCAACAGTTCCAATTAGGAGTTGATGATCAAAACTGAAACATGCAAACTCACACAAACAAAACCACACCACGACTTCTACTTCCCCTACTTCTTAAAAGCTCATAAATATGGCTTTGAGCACACCGTCCTTAAAGTTAAAACCAAATCACAGAAATTTGATATGTATTGACAAGTAAAAATTAAGCTGCATCAGACAGCTTATATACATGATAAAAGTATTACAGGCTTAGATTTGGCTTGACATTTTGACACTTAAACCTTCCAAATATATTGGATGACCTCAACGGTGCTAGAAAAAATAAACAAGCTTGCCTTACACTAAACTAAAGCCCCAAATATTTATTATCTTCAGAGTCCAATCACTAAAAAACAGATTGTATCATCTCTCCAACGACCAATAAAATTGATATAATTATAATTATTTCATAAATAACAATAAACTAGAATTGATTGATATTTGATTATCCAAGTAAACAAGTCCACAATGAGCTAAAGAAGGATGAATTACAAAAAGTAATACCGTCAGTTTTTGGTTTATTCTTGTTGATTTCATCATGGGAGATAATAGGGTCAATCCCTTTCCTAACGAGGATTTGTCTTCTCTTAATCTTAACCTGTAAATAAAATTAAAAAAAAACATGATGGATGATAAAGAAAGAGTACATAACATAACATAACATAACATAACATAACATAACATAACATACCTCCCTCCCGATTGGGCAAATATATGGACAAGTGAGGCAATAAAACCTTGTGTGATGATATGTGCCGTGACTCGTAGTATTGGGTAATTCAAGCATCAGCATGCTGCCGCACATAGGGCAAAACTCCATCTTCACACACCAACAACAACGTCAGAATATTTGAATTAATCATTACCTACTCTAATTTCTGTTCAATGTCAGAAAACGCCACTGTAATACTAACCTGTTCTGGTGATCGCGGTGGCCGTGACGGGAGTGGCGAGGGTAGGCGGAACTAAACAAGTTAGGGTTTTTCACTCTTCACATTCAGATTTCCTCTCTGTTTTTACTTTTATACTATCACTTCACTTTTTTTTTTTTTTTGAGTGAATACATTTCTCATCCCTTAACTTATTTTAATTTCTCGGTTTGCTCCTTAACTATTAAACGTTTTAATTTCGTCTTTATCTTTGTTTTCGTCATCAATTTGATCCTATTTTATTAATTTTAAACTAGAATGACCCGTGCGCTGCACGGGTCTTGTGAGCTAAAATTTAATGGTAGTAGTATAATGCATTCGGTACTGTAACGTTATGAAAGATAAATGATAATAATATATGTTAGGAGAAATAAGAACATATATGAATTTGTAGTACGTCGTAAAATAGTAAATAGGAGTAGTCGTTGGTAGTAAAAATAATTTGGTAATTGAAGTTTGTAAATCTTAGTACATCACTAAAAGATATTAGATTACACGTTACGAAATACTTTCTCATAAACGACGTTAGATGTCACGATAGTGTTCTCATCATCTTCATCGGTAATCAAAATCTTTAGCCCTTCCTTATATGTAACTCTCGACACAGCAACATACAATTGTGCGTGAGAAAAAAAACAGGAGTTGAGAAATACACTCCAACATGCTTAAGTGATTGTCCTTGACTCTTGTTAATAGTCATTGCAAATGACATAGCTAACGAAAACCGTCTTCGTTGAAATTTAAAAGGAATTCTATGATTTACAAAATCTGAAAAATGACAATGGGATTATAGAATTTTTCCTAAAAGGATGGTGATCTCAATTTGCTGTTTATTTTAACAAATAACCAAGCATACTGTTTTTTCTATAGACTAAACCGGTTTAGGGTATACCGTGTATTTTAGAATTATACTTAACAAATTGATTTTCAATAAGTTGATAGTGAACAGCATCAGCATTTTTTAGAAACATGGTTATTGTACAAATGATGTAGAATAACTCCAAGCTTATAATCTGAAATTGCTGGCATGATATACAACCATAATATTTGTGCACATGAATAATAGATACATGGAAAAAGCATGGTATTCAAAAGGCTATTTTGAAACGCACTACATCCAATTTTAATTTCAAGTATACAGTCTGTATGGAAATGCTCCTTAAATGTCAAACACGAATATTTTGAAACGCACTTCATCAAATTTTAATTTTAAGTGTGCATATTGTGTATGGAACCACTCCTTAAATTTCAAACACGAATACGAACAGGACCAAACAATACACAAACAGTGTGAGATGCTAAATTGTGATAAACATAATTTTAAACGGATCATTTGAACCAATTTATGAATTTAAGAAACTACTGGGCAACTGATACATGATAAAACTACCAATATTGGATACTCTAAAATAAAAATGCAACGTTGATATAGCCAAGTTTGCATGGAAATTAAGATAGTCTGTTTGTAAACTAAGTGTACAACAACTTGTAAAAAAAAAGTCTACAATAGATATATACAAACGATGACACAACAAGATATGAATGAAAAACTCATCAGTGAACAGAAATAGTATGGATTGCTGCATTTTAGAGAGAATTTGTTGGGTTAAATTAGTGCGCTGCATTTTAGATGGAATTTGTTAGTTAAATTGTTGTTAACGCATTTTAGAGAAAAATTATTAGGTTAAGTTGCTGCAGACCTAATAAAATTAATAAATAAAGATCCCTCAAGAAGAAGACTGTTGGATAAAAGAGGTTCATCACATATAACCGTGCATCACCAACTGATTTATTTTACTTATCATCATCTTCTTCCTTCATCTAACTACATCAATCTTCATCATCTTCGTTAAAAAAATAAAAAAAATAAACCATTTTTTTCTTTCAAAAATCCATCATTTCAACTTCAACAAAAACCACATAATCAAACCCTTAAATTTAGAACTAACATAACCACCATTAGGGGTGTGCAAAAATGTGGTTAGCTGAATTATATCCATAAACTGAACCAAACTGGACCACAAAAAACTGCACCATATTAAATGGTTTAAGAACTGAACCATAAATTTAAACCAACCTAGTTCAAGTTTAAAACCGGTTCGAATCCAGTTTAATATATTTAAACCATATTTTTTTTAGTGCACTTTTTTTTCTTCAGATTTTTATATTAATTTTTAATTAAATAATTTAATATATAAATAATTTAAATGAGTAATACCTGTTAGCTTATTCAAAACAACTTATTACGATCTCTTTTTAATAAATAGCTTATTCAAAACACCTTATTTATGCAAAACAACTTATTAGGATCTCTTTTTAAAAAACAACTTATTTGAAACAGCTTATTTATGCAAAACAACTTATTAGGATCTCTTTTTAAAAAACAATTTATTCGAAACAACTTATTTATTGCAAACATCTTATTAAGACCTCTTTTTCAAAAACAACTTATTTATGCAAAACAACTTATTATGATCTTTTTTTTTAAAATCCAGCTTATTCAAAACAACTTATTTATGAAAAACAACTTATTAGGATCTCTTTTTAAAAAAGTAACACCCATTTATCAAATTCATAAAAATCAAATCCATATTTTCAACCTTATTTGTCAAATTCCTTCTAAACTATTCATTATCTACAACACATTCATTATCCATGTTGAAATCCTCGTTCATACCAATCTTCTATCACGATTAAAAAAAATTATACGACCCTTAAACAAAAAATTGAAATGTTTAGAGTGATAACTTCTCTTCGCCATAACACCACCACAATCTCTCTCTGCCATAATTTCTCTCTGAGCCACTTCAACAAAAAAATTGATTGTTTTGGGTTTGGAGTGATAAAGATTTGGTTAGTGTTAGTTGGGAGTTAAGTGATTGCCTTTGATTTGAAAATCACGTTTCTATATCCAATTTCCTTTCGCGTGCTACTGTTTGCAATTTCCAAGAGCCACTATTCCGTAATTTTTCTAGTGGAATAACATCGAGTAATTTTAGGAAGGGCGATAATGATGACACTGTTGGAAAGATGATGATGGCGATGAATTATGGAAATTTTTGGTTGATTTTGGGTCAACAAATTCTGAATTTTATTCCCTAAAAAAAAATCTGAATTTTATTTTTATGGATGAATGGCTTTTGGGATTTCTTTTTTGTTAACTATTTTGGGGTTTTAAAATGAAAGATGTTGATAATGACGATGATGGTGTTTGAATGATGATGGTGTTCTATAGACGATGAAAATGATTTTTTAGGGGATAATATTAGGTGGAAGATGGAAGATGAAAGGGACCTGATATTAGGTGTTGGTGATACACGGTTAGATATGATGAACCTCCTTTATCCAACGGTCTTCGTTTTGAGGGATTTAAAATTATTAAAATAGGACCAAATCGATGACGAAAACAAAGATAAGGACTAAATTGAAACGTTTAATAGTTAAAGGACCAAACTGAGAAATTAAAATAAGTTAAGGGACCGGGGGATGTATTAAGCCTTGTTTTTCTATAACTTTCCTTTAACACAATTCGACGTCATTTTTTCTATTTTTTTATAAACAATACAATATATAATTATCACGAGTATTAATAAAACAGACCGACATCCATGTTTTTTTTTTGTGGTCGAGGTTTGAACCCCGAATTTTGCATATATTATGCATTGTCCATATCAACCGAGCTAAACTCACAAGGGCACATTGTGTTTCTTCTTCATACCTCTCTTTGTGAGGAAATAGAACGTATATCATGAATTTGTTTTACTGAGGTTCTAACAAGAATGGTTGTCGTGGAATTAATTGGATGAGGTGGGACAAATTAACTCTTCACAAAAGTCTTGGAGGCCTAGGCTTTCGTAATATGGAAGCTTTCAATCTGTTTATGCTTGGTAAGCAAAGTTGGAAACTCTTGTCGGACTCTTCCTCGCTTCTTACTCGTGTCTTCAAAGCCAGATATTTTCCTCGAAGGGATTTCTTAGAGGCCCCTCTTGGTCACAATCCAAACTACACTTGGAGAAGTCTTTGGAGTACCTAACACTTACTTACTTTGGGTCATAGGTGAAAGATTGGTAACAGGGCTAAGATTAATGTGTGGAGTATGCCATGGGTGCGTAATTTACCATCCCTTAAACCGCCCACCATCCCTCCGCCTTCTTTTGAGGACATCACGGTCAGCCATTTGATACACTCAGACTCCCTCTCATGGGTTCACGCTATTGTGTGCTCTCTATTCAACCATACAGATGCTACTGCAGTTCTTGCCACACCTTTATGCCCCCGGCTTATAGAGGACACCCGTGTTTGGAAGGCAACAGTTGATGGATCCTATACGGTTAAGTTTGCGTATAGATTATGTATGGATCTAATCCACGTTCAAGAACCTCCGCATAATTCTCAGCGGAATCTCTTATGGAATCTCAAAGTCCCACCACTTTTCTTTGGAGAATAACACATCAATGTTTACCAATGTGAGTAAACCTTTCCAATCGTGGCATCTCGTGCAATGAATCTTGTGTCTCTTGCGATCTTTTGGCGGAATCTTATATGCACATCTTCTTTATTTGCTCCAAGGCGATTGAATGTTGGGACAAAATTGGTATCGGAAACATTATCTGTGAGCTGCTCCCTGGGGCTAATAACTTCTTTACCATGTTGTTTGATTTGTTTACTAGGTTAAAGGAGCAAGAAAAACTCGTCGTCACTATGACTCCTGGAGCTTGTGGAAGAGTCGAAACACAGAGCTTTAGGATGCAAATGATAATTCAACCACCTCCATCATTATCCGAGCTCAAGATGTACTACATGAATTAAGTTGCATGCGAAAAGCTAAGCATCTGGTGACTCCCCAAGATCAACAACTGGCGTGGACTAAGTCACAACCAAGATACATCAAATGTAATGTCGACGCTGCCCTCTTCAACAATAACACAACTATGGCATACAACTTGTGCTTTCGAGACTCAACATGCGCTGTAATAGTAGGTAAATATGAATACCTCCACTTATATGTATCTGTCCTGGAAGTGGAATCACTTGGCCTCCTTCACTCTTTAAAAATGGCAATCTCCAATGACATGCACAATGTTACTTTTGAAACGGATAGTAAGACTTTGGTGGACGCTATTTCAGCTCGCAATATTACCCTCAATGAATTTGGTGATTTAGTTTTTGAATGTAAGAGCCTCTTATATAGTAATCCCGACTATATAATGTCGTCTGTTCGGAGGCAAGCAAATAAGGTAGCCCATAACGTAGCTAGAGCTGCCTTATCACACCCTAGCCCCCATGCTTTTCGGGATGTCTCTCCTACTTTGTATCACTTGATCTTTAATGAAATGCAGTAATTTTGTTTTGTTTCAAAAAAAAAAAAAAAACTCACGAGGACATCCATGTTTATTGTTTAGTTTCGTTGTAAACTTTTTTTTGTTTAGTTTCATTGTACCTTTTAAAAAAAGAAACCGAGTATGTTAATTAAACTATATTTATTAACATAAATCTTAGATAATTTTTATATTTTAAAATTTATGCTAATATCATGTCATATATTAGTACTAAAAAGTTTGAAAATTAATTTAGCTGATACCGGTCTGACCCCGATTGAACCATGAACCGTTGTCTACTTCGATTCAATATTTGGTCTGGTTTTAATTACCTTGAAAAGAATAAATATTTTTTTTTACCATTTAATTTTTTTTAGGACTTAAAATGAGTCTCCACTATAAAAAAATCAAGCATTGACCGGTGGATCAAGTCACGTATTTTCATCGGGTTGGACTCAGTCATATTAGTTTGTCAATTTTTGAGTACGTGTTTCCATTTGGTTGGTTGAACTACTATAATTTCAAATCCAAGTATGGATTGGTGTCTGAGTGCGTTGTTTAGATTTTGTTAAAGCTTGAATGTGTTAAATAATTGGCTTAATTGCTATTTTAGTCCCTTAACTAATTTTTTGGTATCGGTTTGGTCCCATAACTAAAAAAAGGTCCGTTTTGGTATTTTAACTTTTGATCCGTTACATGTTTTGGTCTTTTCCGTTAATTTTATTCAAAAAAACGTTAGAGTTTATTTTCTTCATTTTCTCCATCTCAATCCTTCATCTCCAACTACTTCTGGAAAAATAGGAAGAACAACAACAATAGCATCAACTAAATTAAGCAGCAGCAACAACAATTTTGGCATCATCATCATCATGAAGTAACCCATAAATCCTCTCATACAACAACAACAAAATCAAATAGTAGCAACAACATCAAACAACAACAATTTCGGCATCATCATCATCCTCTCATACAAAAAAAAAAACTCATAAAACATCGTCATCCTCATGAAATAACCCATAAAACCCATAAATGAAAATCCAAAGTTTTTGCAACAACAACAAACAATTTTTGCAACAACAGCTATTTCAGACCCATTTCACAATAATCCCAAATTTTCAAACTTTCTTTCATATTATTTAATACCAAGAACAAAATCAATAAATGGTAGCTTAAAAACACAAATCACAGACCCATTCATCAATTCCCCCAAAAAAATTTCTTCGAAAACTTCAAAGGAGAGACAGTTCAGCACATCCATAACTATGGTTCTTTAAGCTGATTTGATTCAGCATATCCAGAATTGGGAAGAGTGAGGTGAACATGTTGAAGTATTGTCCCTTATGAACAACATCTGAAACAAAAATCCAGATACATTAAAAATTGCCACAAGAAGAAAATTGTTATGTTGTTTTCTGGGATTGTGTTTGAAACGAAGATGATGATAATTTTGTGTTTGGCAGAGAGTGAAATAGAGGAATATGG
>Ga0315915_1009964_pt1 | contig 10642 bp, 7 predicted proteins | sample MpolbnodulesMG_FD_207738 | JGI IMG/M metagenome (GOLD analysis project Ga0315915, IMG submission 207738) | Medicago polymorpha root nodule microbial communities from Los Angeles, California, United States - branched nodules | ecosystem: Host-associated > Plants > Roots > Nodule | place: USA... | reverse complement strand
AGGTGTGCAACTATGGTTGGACTTGTTTCTGAAACATTTCCATCATTTGTTTCATCATCTTGTTGGTCTCTTCAGCTTGTTGCTTCATTTCTTTCTTGAATTCTTCATTGCTCTTGATCAATTGTTCCTCTCTAACTCTGGCTTCTTCAAGCTTAGCTTCTGTAGAAGACTTGTACTCTATCAGAAGTAGCTTCTGCTCAAGAAGTTCTTTTCTCAGCTGCCTGTTTTCATTTTCCAATTCAACATTCCTCTGCAGCACAGCTAGTTCAGTAGATACTGGATTGACATTCATCCTTGTCAACCAGTTGACATTCAGCTCTCTTGGATGAATTCCTACTGGAATGAAATCAGTTGCATTCCTTTCTCTTAAGCATAGAGGATGCTTCACCCAAGTTTTCAGAACTCTAACTTTTTGAAGATTACTAGTAACTCCCTTCAGCCAATCCTTGAGCTTCTGTTGAGCAGTGTCTTGATCGTCCATACAATTCCTTTGAAGTGTTGTAAAGACATTGTTAACTCTCTCCTTAAGTCTCTTCCAGGACTTCTCATAGTTGTGCTCATGGATGAGATCATTTTTGGTTTGAGTCAGCCTATTGAGTTCCTGAAAGATGTTCTCACACACATCTGCCAGTAGAGATGAATCTAGGTACAAGGTAAGTGGAAAAGGAACTTTTGTGGTTCTTGGAGGAGCAGTGGGTTGAATGGCTAAGTTTGATGGTGAGGGTTGGTTATTTGTATTGTTAGGTATGGTTGGGGTATTGGTAGGTATGGTTGGGGTATTGGTAGGTGTGGTTGTGGTATTCGTCTCTAAAAGATCATCAGGAACAGAAGTGAAGGAAGAGTTGGACATCTCAACCTCCATGTCAGTTACTTCTGTTTCACTGACTTGTTCAGTACATGAGAGAGACTCAATGTGGTCAGGAATAATTTGGGAAATGGTTGAGGTTGTTTGTAGGTTAGTTGTTTGTTGTTGGGGGCTTTCTGAAGTAACTTCATCAGAAGCTACCTCAGAGGCTTTTTGTAGTTCAGTCTCAACTTCAGGTAATTCACCTGAGTAGTGACTGACTAGATTTTCTAAAACGGATTGTTCTGAGATTTTGGTAGGAGATTCTGGTTGAGGTTTAGATGGTTCACCTATGGTTTCTGTTTCAGATTGGGCAAATTTTATGGGTTCAAAAAATGTTCGATGGTTTGGATGTGATGATGTGGAAGTGTTTGCAGATACTGACCCAGCTGGTTCATCAGCACCCTCTGCATCAGCAGGAATTGATTGAAGACAATCAATTATAGGTGGTTGAAGTGGATGGTCAGCTGGTAGTTTTGCACACAAATCCACTCTCATTTGAGACATTGCACCTATTCTGTCAAGAACAGATGGGTATAATGGCTCATATGGTTCATCATTGGCCTTTTTCTTTTGTTTGGTGGATGGTGAAAGACTTTTTATCTATGGTCCTGTACACTTGAACAAATATTAGCATATCCAATTAACAATTTTTTAATACCTTGTTATCATCAAAACTCCAAGGGTAATGTATGTTAAACATTTTTCGTTTCAACAATCTCCCCCACTCTAAGGGTAATGTTTGTTAAACGTATTTTGTTCCAACACTATGGTCATGCACACTTGAACAAATATTAGCATATCCAACTGAACTTTTAATATTATGTTATCATCAAAACATAAGGTGGCAATGTTAAAAACATTTTGTTCCAACAATTACTAATTACATCTAAATAGATCCTTGAGCTCATTTATTTGTTGTGGTGCGTTTTGCTGATGTGACAGTGATTATAGTGCAAGATTGTTGGTGACTCATAAAAATGGTAATGGAAGGAAGAAAATTCCCTTACAGCTAATAAACAAAAATGAAATTACAAAACTACCATTCTTGTTCGATCTACACACTCATCAATTTCTTGCCCTTCAACCTAGAAAAACTAAACTATGAAGAAGAAGAAATCGGTGGGATTTAGTATGGGAAAGAGGAGTTGTTTCCCACCATGGGAAAGTTGATTATGTCCATTAGATTAAATGAGGAACACGTTTTTATCATACTCTCTCCACACTAGATTATTTTTTATACTATATTTTACCCTCTCTCTTTCATGTCTCTGCACACCTACACCACTACCACCGCATCACATTCACATTTAACAACAAACTCATTATTATCTTCTTCTTCTTCAAAATTCCATTTTGCTTTCAGACAACATAAACACAACAACCATATAAAGATATACTAAATTGAGTAAAATCCTTAAAATTAAATTCGAGAAAAATCTGATACACAAATGAATAATCAAAACATGCATGCAAATGACAAAATTGGGATCTGAAATTTCATTATGCTTCCAAATTCTATAATTTCCCTTCTTAGTCCACCGTTTTTCTCACCCTTAATTCCACCCCTAATCATATCAGACATGCTTCCGGAATTGATTCTTCTTTTCCGGTTCAAGAACTTGAACCTGTTATAAAATTAGGTAGTGACCCGATCCGAGATAGGAGACGAGTGAGGGTTGCGTGGGAGAAACTGTCGTTGGTCAAGCGGTCTAAGTCTAATATTGATGTGCTTCAACGCACCAACAAGGTTTTGTTTTTATTTTATATGTTCTTGGTGTGATTAGATTTAGGTGGTGGACCGATGAACATTAACAAAATCAAAGTGAAATGAACTTTGAAGATCCATGGAAGATTGAGTGATGGATATGTGTTTATCATTTTAAGAAATTCGCAGAACTGAATGATATTGGAAAAAAGGCAATTCAACTTGTTATTTTCTAAAACAACACCCATATAAAACTAGGAAATTTGAGTTTTCCGGCAGCCATGGTGGTGTGTGGTGGTGCAGTGGTGGTCAGAAGGGTTGCTAAACCTGTGATTTAGTGGTGGTGGTGCAGGGACATGAAAGAGAGAGGGTGAAAGATAGTATAAAAAATAATCTAGTGTGGAGAGAGTATTATAAGAATGTGTTCCTCATTTAATCTAAAGGATATAATCAACTTTCCCATGGTGGAAAACAACTCCCCTTTCCCATACTAAATCCCAACGAAGAAATCTCGATCCAACATATTAAAAATTAAATCAAATATAACAATTGGGTTGTTCTTCAAACAAACTCACTATGATATTAATACTGCCAAAATTCAAAATCAAATTCCCCACTAAATTATTTTTACAATTCTAAAAGATGAGTTATTAACACCTTGAAAACGCATGACTATAGGGCACTGATAACGATGAAGAGAGGATTAGAGTAACGAAGAGAGGTTCAATATTGAAGAAGAGTCCAGGGCACAGGTCATATGAAACCAATTCAAACAATCAAATGGGTTCCGAAAAAATAAAACATCTCACTTCAAGAGATCCATTAGTATTTCATCTTTCACCTTCTTTATAGCTTTTCCATCCCTCCAGATCATCACATGTTTTTCCACTCTTTTCTATGCCTCTATGAACCACATATGACCCTTCTTCTTCCTTTTCATTCATCTCCCTTTCGTATAAATTCAAGCAAACCAACAATATAACAGTTTTTGAAAATTTATTTAGAGAGGAAGATTATTAGGGAGAATGGAACAAGATGAGGATGGGTTTCAATATGATTCTTTGGAAGATGAAAATTTTGGGAAAAAAAACGTTTCAATTAATTTTATGAGTTCAGATTCAAGTTGATGTTAATGCTTTTTTATGTTGATGTTGTTGTTTGTTTAGAGAGTGATAGTGAGATAGAGATAGAGTGGAGGACAATGTACAAAGAAGGAATGAAGAAGTTGGTGTTGTTGTTTTAAGTTGATGTTGTTGAGTTTACGTTTAGAGAGAGGATGGTTTTAGAGAGGATTGGAGAATATGATGAACAGTGGTGTTGCTGCATTATTTGTAAATAATGACATGTTCGTGAGATATAATAAAAATTTGAAAAACAAAATAAATATAGAATTAAGGCGAGAGGTAATAAATCAAATGTGATTCAGTGCGCTACACCATCAATTTTGTATAGTCAAATGTCATGAGAGTCCAAAACCAAAAAAATTTCATATTGCAGGGTTGGTATCTAATTTTTTTTACAAGGGGTAAACAATAATTTGCTAATATTACAACGGTTAAACATATATTAACCAATTTTTAATATAGAGATAATGATGAAGTATTTATGTATGTCTGGGTTTATGATATGTTGAAAATGCTAATAAAAAAAATTGTTGAAGTTGAATAACATTTTAATTTTTTTTGGTAAAAGAGAAATAATTTTTATTTTTTGTTTTAACAAGTTTTAAATAAAAAATATAGTTTGATGATTTGGACGTGCCACATAAACATTGTTTGATAAACTTTAGTGAAAAAAGGCAACGTTGTATAATTTAAATAACCTATTTGAAACATAAAAAACTTAAAATGTTAACCTTTTATATCATTTAAGAAAACTAATCTAGATTTTCATATTAAAATATAGGCTTAATACATCATTTGATCCCCTAACTTATTTTTTGTTTTTACTTTTACTTTGGTCCCCTAACTATAAAGTGTCTCCATTTGGTCCTACAAATATTTTTCCGTTTACCATTTTGATCATTTCCGTTAGTATTTTGGAATATTTGTTATCTCATTTTCACGTGTTAGTTAAGATTGGTGATCAACGGTTGCATTTAAAAAGCACAAATGACATACTGTTGACTCACAACATATGAAAACATCTATTATCATCTTCTTCCATCTTCATCTTCCAAGTTCATTCCCAAAACAAACAATAATAATTCAATTTCTTCATCACCATCAACAACCATTAAGTAATAAATTCACAAATCAAAAACCCCTTCAATCTCAATTCACAAAATCACAAAACTACTTTCTCTCTCCAAACCCTTACAACAATCAAACGCAACAATGTACTCTACACCACTCGTTCTCCCTGTCACCAACGTCCCTCCACCATCAACCACCACCAGATCAATTTTCTGTAACCGATTTATTCATTATGTAATGTTAGCAAGCTCTTAATTTTTTGATTTGGTTTATCACGAATCAGTAGGTAGAATTAATAAGGAAATTTATCATTGTTATGAATTGCTTGTATAATCATTATGTTTATTTTATCTTGCTTAGATCTCATTGTTTCTGGTGTGTAGAGTGAATAAAAATTGTTGTTGATGGTGATGAATAAATTGTTGTTTCTCTCGATGGAAATAGTCATAGAGAACGAAAGTTGTCGCTGAATTATTATTTTTTGTTTTGGGTTTGAAGTTGGAAGATGAAGAGAGAAGAAGATGACATTATATGTTATCATATGTTGTGAGTCCATTGTATGTCATATCTGCATTTTAATTCCAACCATTGATCACCAATCTTAGCGGACACGTGGAAATGAGTTAACAGATTTTGCAAAATGCTAACGGAAAGGACCAAAATAGTAAACGACAGAAGATTTATGGGACCAAATTGAGACACTTTATAGTTAGAGGACCAAAGTGAAAACCAAAAATAAATTAAGGGATCAAATGATGTATTAAGCCTAAAATATATGCTACATTACATACTTGGTCCCTTAACTTATTTGTTGTTTTCATATTGATCACATAACTAATTAATGTTACATTTTGGTCTTTGCCCTGAAGTTATCTTCTGTCAACCAAATAAATCCTCATTGTCAAAATCGTTAACCTAATGTCCAAGGTAGATGCACATTGCAAGTGGTCCACCAAAGACCTCATTAATTTGATTAATTTTAACCGTTTGATTTTTTCTCTCGAAATGACAGTCATTAGATAATGCATGTCCATTAGATCTTATAGAGCACCACCAACACCCAATTTTTTCACCTTTCTTCATCTTCTTCCCTTTAATTAGTTATGGGACCAATATGAAAACGATAAATAAGTTAAGAGATCAAATATGCAATTTAGCCTAAAATATATAACATTAAAATAGAATTTCAATAAGAGGTCACGAAAAGTCAAGATTCTCTAAAAGGTCACGTTAGGTCTCAAAATATAACTTGATTTATGTGTGTTAATATAAAATAAGATTTTAAATGGTCTAACAAATTATACCAAACTTACAAAAGGTTCATATTAAAACCGAAAAGTAAATCTTTAACAAGTAAAAGAACAAGTTCGATCCATAAATGTATTGCTCGAATCAAACATAGATCATGCAAAACCTAACTTTCTATGGCTTATTTTGACGCGTTTTAAAAATACAATATAAAATACAGGTATTAATATTAAAGATACAAGGGATAAAGTAATCTTAATTTCTATACATTATACCACTTGGATTCTATTTTAACTGTCATTTTGAGGTTATTTACCCATATAAAAGATAATAAATTTTGTTACTTTTTGTTGAATTATTTATCTATCTTATATTACACATACCACTAATTATTTATTATCTTATTTCACCAATTTATCTCTTGAAAATTAGTAATTAAAACTATTTTTGACAAAACAATATTTAATTTTACAAATAAAAAATAAAAACAATAGAAAATAGGAACAATTTTTTCCTTAAAAAGTAATTATTTAAAGGAAATATAATGAGTAATATTTAACAACGCTCCCACCCCTCGCTAATCAATAGGAAGTGTCGAGTGTTTGTTACCTAAAAAACAAAGATATTAATCAATGGAATGTGGGAGTGTGCTCCTCCTCAAGGTCTCAGATTCGATTCTCTCTTTTGTCAATTTGAGGGGATTAGTTTAGCTTCTTCAAAAAAAAAATTAATGGAATGTGATTTTTTGAAAGAGTTAACAATCTACATGGAGGAAAAAATAAAATATAAAGTAACGACGTCGTGTTGAAGGTAAAGTAAATGATTATGCCATCTTAAGCAGAAGCACATGGATATGTGGAATCAAAAGATGGGGGAGTTACTGATAATGGAATAACATGTGATGTTTTTAGCTATATTTTTAGTTATTTTCTTTGCATTTGAAGGCAAATTAGAGGAGTTGTCAATGTTCGAGGAAGATTTTGTATTGTTTTTATTTGAGTCGTTGTAATACAATTTTATCCTAAATCATGCAACTTAATAGGTGTTTTAAGTCTTTTTAGTGAGATAATATTTGAATACAATATAAAGTGAAGAAAATTCATTTGAAGTTTCAAGGCATTGATTAAAGAACGAAGGAAAAGGGGTCGAAAACTGCATAGTTCGCACAAGAAGGGCTGCTTCATGCGCCCCTACGCCTGAAGCCATGCGCCCGGTGCCTGGGCACAACCAGTCATTGTTGTTTGCTTTTTTTCCAAGCCGTTTTTAGTGGAAACCCCCTATTTTCACTCTATTAACCTCTAAGTAATGATGCACTATAAATAGAGACCCTTGCACACTCTTTTATTCATTCAGAATGCTAGCGCTACAAGACAAGGGTCAAACATAAGGAGCTGCAAGACAGAGGATCTCAATCCTCCTATTGTTCTCTCTATGACATGTTTTTCTATTGTTTTGTAATTATGTTAGTTGTCGTGAGTAACTAAACCTCTTTGATTATAAAATCTTATATATGTAAGTTAATTTTGTAAAAAGAAATATATTTAAAAAGGACAGCATTTTCTGATGAAATTGTGTTCGGCTTTGTCTCACATAGTAAAAACCATCGATAATCATATATGATGTAAAAAAGAAATTGCTTAAAGAAGTCAAGAAATCGATCGTGGTTCTAACCCTATATATATATATATATAATGGAACGTAACGGAAGGTATACTGTTAAGATTGGTTATAAACTGCCTATGATGGAGTTGCTACATACTGACCGATTTCATGTTGAAGGAGAGTGGCATAGAAACTGAAAGGCGAATTCCCCTCATAAAGCTTGTAGTTTGTTATGGAGGATTTGTAGAGAATGTGTTCCAACGCGTCTCTGATTACAATCACGGCATGTACAATATGAGAGGACATGTCCCTGGTGTGATACGACTGTTGAGAATGATTGCATGCTTTTGTGGGTTGTACGGTGGCGTGTAAGAGTTGGTATTGGGCAGGGCATTCGACTATGCTGCAACCGGGAGTTGGAACCTGTGAGCAGTTTAGCAGATTTTGTTTTTGATATATGTCGTTCAGAAAGTCGAGAGATTGTTGGTTAGGTGGCTTTACTTATTTGGAAAACATGGGCTGCACGAAATGATGTCATTTGAAATTACGCTTATCATACTTCAATAAGGATTGGGAGGACAACACTAGATGTATGGCAGCAATGACAAGAGGTTCATACACAGACCTCACCATCGGTAGTGTAACACGGGCAGCATATAGTGCAAGGTAACAACTCAGTTTGGGATAAACCGAGTGAGACGTGGTTGAAGTGCAATGTGGATGTCGCGTTCCATGACCGTAACCATATTACATCTTTTGCATGTTGTGTTAGAGACTTCCGCGGGCAATTTATTCGGGCTTAAAAGAAATGGGAGCGGGAAAATATGATAATTTTGGAGGGGGAGGAAGTAGCCTTGCTCGAGGCCCTTCAATTTGCTGATGCGAACATAATGGACCGGGTTGTTTATGAGTCTGACTCTTCTACTCTAGTGCAAGCTCTATCATTTTAGGGCCATGGTGATTCAGAATTCTATGTTATTATTTCTAGTATGATTTATCAATTATCTTTACATTCCAACTTCGAGGTGAAGTTTGTTAGGAGACAAACAAACATGGTTGCTTATATTTTAGCTAGGATGGCCTGTGGGCTAGTCACCGTATTTTATTCTTATCGTTCTTGTATTGAACATTGGTTGATTAATGATAATAGTTAACTTTGTTACGGTGAATATATATATATATAATCAGAAACTATATATTATTGTTAATCATTACCTAAAGCAAAACTCTCATGCCATTAATCTCCAAATAACATTTCACAAATCCATAAAAAATGATTATGTGCAATAGCAAATTGCTACATAGAAATAAGAATAACATACTAGTTAAAAAATTGAATATTTATATAGCGATTGTGGCCTATGCCAAACCTTCTTTTAGGGTGTGTTTGTTTTCACTAGTAGAGGGAGAAATGATTGGGAGCAGAGAGAAAGAAAGTGGAAAGGAGAGGTTTCCATAGTTTGGAACATCATAGAAAGGCATAGGAATGTAGCATCATTGATGGGGCCCATGCTAAAAATGTTTCTGCGCTGGGTTGGGCAAAAACTGGGGAGGAAAACCTTTTATAAGATGAAAAGTCACAAATGCCCTTGCTTTATTACTTTTATAATGTTCATCAATTTTATTTTTATTTTATTTAATTTCCAGCACTTGCTTTTTTATAGGTGAGTGGCATTTTTTTTTGTGTCAAGTTTTAATAATATTTTGTTACTATTCTTATGTTCTTATTTTTGGCATTATTATCTTCGATACATTTTGTTTAGTATAATATTATATATATTAATATAAGTAAATACATATCAATTTAATGTGTGGGTAGTCATGTAATTTACTAAATCTAACATTCTTTTATTTTTAATTTTTTTATCTTTCTTTCCTTCCTCTTTCTCTTATACCAAACAACTAATATAATTATCTCACTTTCTACTCCCATTCCTTCCTTTCACAATCTTTCCTTTCACTTTCTTTCCTTCTACTTTCTTTGATCAACCAAACATAGCCTTAGCTCTGTATCTAGATATTAACTATGTTGTTGACTTTTGAGGCACTTGAATTAATGAATGTGATGTTTCTAACTTCCTAGTGCTGCGTGCCATATTGTAGAATCTGGATGTTTATTTTAACAATCCTAATCCTATTTTAACAATCCTAATCCTAATCCTATTTGAGGCACTTGATAATTTATAAACGATGAGTTGGTATTTATAGGAGAGGTGGCTTCTAAACACCAAACTAGTTGTGGTGTACTACAACGAGGAAAAACTGAATCTATTTAAGGTTCGAAATGATGTCACGTTGTCTAGGTTAAAGGATCAGCTGGACCAAATCAATCGTCGACTCACCCAAAGAGACATAAGGAGTGTGGACAATCTTTAGTATCGACACTCATCAAACGACTCAACTGGAAGCGTCTAGTTCATCTAGATAAAGCATATAGACGATGACAAATAACATTGTTCTCAAGATTTGGTTAGTACATTACTAAAGAACTAATCGAGTTAGATGCTTCCTTGGTCGGATCTTTCAAATATATTTGAAATTTTTTGATTCAGTCTAGAACATATGAAGAAATTAGGGATCTCTAGAGGAACCAGATTGAAGAAGATAGTTTGGTTTATCTTTGATTTATTACGTTTTGTTTTATTATGTGTTTTACGTTGTCGAGTTATGTCGTTTAATTTTTTAATGTATTTGCGATTGTTATATTTAATGTATGACGCTGAAATTAAATTACATGTGTTAAAACTTCTACCAAGCTTAAACATTGTTATGGACCGAGTAGAACGCCCAATCCCATAAAGTCAGGATCAATCCTTTGAAATAAAGCACAACGTCTTGAGTGAGCACACTAGTTGCACCACCGCACTGAAACACGTCCACACACTCTCTGCACGGTACACGTGACCTCCAACGGCTCTCTGATGAGGCGCCGCATTTCACAGAAGTTGTTAGCGCCTCCTTCTCATATATAAAGGTGACTCAACGTCAACTTCAAGGTACAATTCATTTTCCACACATTTTTACACATTCAACCTCATTTCCTAC
>Ga0315915_1009961_pt1 | contig 10644 bp, 8 predicted proteins | sample MpolbnodulesMG_FD_207738 | JGI IMG/M metagenome (GOLD analysis project Ga0315915, IMG submission 207738) | Medicago polymorpha root nodule microbial communities from Los Angeles, California, United States - branched nodules | ecosystem: Host-associated > Plants > Roots > Nodule | place: USA... | reverse complement strand
CCTTGCCGTATAAAACAAAACAACTTTTCTCTTCTCATGTGATGTAGTTTAGCTACCTTTTGGAAAGAGCCATCTTAATGTGCAGCCACTTGATGGTAGATGAAAAATTCCTTTTGTCTTCCTTTTGATTCATGATTCACGGCTCCTACCCTTTCAATTTCTCTTGGGCCTATACTAATTTATTGTTTTTTTAAAAAGAGAGAAGCAAGCTCATAGTTATGTGAACGTTGGTGTGTAAAGAGAAATTTTAATGCTTTCATATAGACATACAAGCACACATATATATTTATATATAAGCACATAGATTGAAATCTTATACAAATCGAATATTTTTAATATATTTTATTCTACTTTCTTAACTATATAAAATAAAGAAAAATAGATAAATATATAATTAATAATAACATAAATTGTAATAAACTATACCTAAAATGTTAGAATAAAGCATATAATTAAGTGGTTTATCACTACACAATTACTTCAATACACCTCCCACAAATTATTCATACACCACTATCTTAATAATTCCCAAAGTTACTGCTAATTCCCAAAGCTACACCTCTGTTGAACAACTTGTGGTCCTAACACAACACTTTCTCCTGATTCATACCAATACAACAGTGTCTTACACCTTCTCCCACACAGTGCTTCCAAAGGCGCTATTCCAATACTCGAATGAAAAATGTTGTTGAAAGTAAACTCAATCAACGGTAAACATTCAATCCAACTTACACCTTGTTCCAACACACACGCTCTCAACGGATCTTCAAAAGATTAAATAGTCCTCTCCGTCTGACCATCTATCTGAGGATGATAAGCCGAACTCTCCCAAAGCTGCTTGCAAACTCTCCAAAAACATAGATGTAAACCTTAGATCTCGATCTGACACAATGCTAGATGGAATACAATGCAATCTGGCAACCTACTCAATGTAGATCTCCGCCAATTTCGCCACAGTCATACCGGTCATAATAGGAATAAAATGTGCCAACTTCGTCAACCAATCAACAACAACCCAAATATAATCACTACCCTTCACATACTTAGACAACAATCCAACAAAATCCATAGAAATATTATCCAACTTCCACTTCAAAACAACAACGGTTGTATCATTCCCGACGACCTCTGATGCTTTACCTTAGCTTTCTTACAAACCAAACAAGCATACACAAATTCTTCGATATCCTTCTTCATTCCTTGCCACCAAAACAATTTCTTCAAATCTTGATACATCTTTGTTGCTCTAGGATGAATACTCAAACTACTTTTATGACCTTCTTCCAAAATCCGCTTCTTAAGTTCAAGTACATCTGGTTCATAAAATCGATAATGAAACATTAAAACATCGTTCTCACCTAATCTGAATTCCACTTATTTACCTTGATTAACTAACACCAACCGATCTACAAGCTCCATATCCACTTTCTTCCCTTCCTTAATCTTTTCCAAGATGTTACTCGTCAACTTCAACATTCCTAACTTCACACCATTTAACGTCAACTAACTCACCAAACTCAAATCCCGAAACTGCTCAATCAATTCCAACTCTTTCACCATGAGTGCTGACATATGCAACGATTTCCTACTCAAAGTAGCCGCCACCACATTCCCCTTTCCTGGATGATAACTTAACGCAAAATCATAATCTTCTAGAAATTTCAACCATCTTCTCTGCCTCATGTTTAACTCCTTCTGGTCAAACAGATACTTCAAACTCTTATGATCGCTGAACACTTCAATCTTCAATCCATACAAGTAATGCCTCCAAATCTTTAACACAAATCATGGGTCTGATAATTCTTCACATGAACCTTCAACTGACTCGATGCATAAGCTACAACTTAACGATTCTGCATAAGCACTCCACCCAACCCCATCTTAGAAGCATCACAATAAACCACAAAAGACTCTCTAGCATTCAGAAAAATCGAAACTAGCGCAGAAGTCAACCTCCTCTTCAATTCTTGAAAACTTTCCTCACACCTAACATCCCAAACAAACGCTTGCCCTTTATGAGTCAACTGCGTCAACGGTAAAGGCAACTTAGAAAATCCTTCAATGAACCTCCGGTAATAACCCGTCAAACCAAGAAAACTTCGAATCTCAAAAACTGACTTCGGAGTCTCCCACTACAACACTGCATAAAAGTAAAACGGATAAACCGCTATTCCACCCTTCGATATAACATGACCAAGGAAACTCACTTCACGCATCCAAAATTCACACTTCGACAACTTAGCATGCAACTTCTTCTCCTTCAAAGTATGCAACACAATCCTCAAAAGCTCTGCATGCTCTTCATCTAACCTCAAATACAACAAGATATCGTATATAAACACCACCACAAACTGATCCAAATAAGGATGGAAAATCCTATTCAGGTATTCCGTAAATACACCCGACGCATTAGTGACACTAAATGGCATCGCAGAATACTCATAGTGTCCATACCTCGTTCGAAATGCAGTTTTGGAAATATCTTCTTCCTTCATTCGTATATGGTGATATACGGATCTCAAATCAATCTTACTAAACACCTCAACACCAACCAAATGATCCATCAAATCATCTATCCTTAGAAGAGGATATCGATTCTTAATGGTCACTTTATTCAACTGTCGATAATCCACACACAACCTCATTCTATCGTCCTTCTTCTTAACCAACAATACCATCGCTCCCCACTGTGAAACACTAGGCTTGGTAAACTGCTTCTCCAACAACTCTTCCAACAACTTCTTTAACTCGCCCAATTCTGATGCAGACATCCTATAAGGTGCCGTTGAAATTGGACTTGTTCCCGGGACCAAATCAATAGCAAAATCCACTTTTCTTCGGCGATAAGTCAGTAATGTCGTCCAGGAAAACGTCTGGAAACTCATTCAATACCCGTAAATCGCCAACTTCCTTCTCGAGTTTTCCCTTCAACGAAGAAAACATCATGAACAAACAAGCTTCACTATCAAAAGACTTATCCACTTGCCTCGTGGTTAAAAACTTTTCTTTCACCCGATCCTTCAGTTTAGAAAATGTTTCGCTCTTGGTTAAACAATTAATGTTAACACCAAAAGACAATAACAAGTTCATTCTAAAAATAACGTCCATATGCTCCAAACGTTCCGCACAACTAAGAGAAATAAAAGAATGTGTCGCACCCACATCAATAATAACAATCCTTTGACGCCTCCACCTCTTCAACATTCAAAGCCAAAACCTTCCCATCTGACTTCTTCTTCTTTGGCTTGGTACACTTGGTACTAGTATGTCTAACTTCTCCACAGTTGTAGCACACCACCTCCTTGTTTTTACACTCGAAAGCACGATCATTAGCATATTGTCCTAAACCTCCGCACTTAAAGCACTTCACTTCTCCCCCCACTTGGCTTATAACCACCACTTAAGGACTTCTTATTTCCCTTATCTTTTCCATAAGGCTTGCCACGATCTTACCCCTTTCCTCTCCTATCATTCATCATCTTGTAGTAGTTAGACTTCGCCATGCCATCTTCCTAAAAAATCGGACACCTGCGTACCAAAAATGCAAAGTCCCTTATCTTCTAAAATCCAACATACTGCTTGATCTCTAGATGTAACCCGCTCTAAAACTTAATACACTTAGAGGCAACTGCACCAACATCATTAATATACGAACAAAATCAAGATAGGTCCTCAAATTTAGCCGCATACTCAGCCAAGAGACATACTCCCCTTCTTCAATTCTAGAAATTCCACTTCATTCTTGCTCCTGACGTCAACTGGAAAGTATTTCCTCAAAAACTCTTCCTTAAACATTCCACAAGTCACTGCCATGCCTCTAGCTTCCAACCTTCACCTGGAATTCATTCACCAGAATTTTGCTTCTTAAGCCAACATGTGTGTAGCCAACTGCACCTTTTGGACTTCGGTAGTCACCGTAGGACGAAAGATCATCTCGATCCCTTGCAACCAAGTATGAGCACCCTCTGGATCATACCTCCCCTTAAACGTTAAAGGGTAGTTTCACATAAATCGATCAAACCTTAACTCATCAGCTCCACCAAGGGCGTGTTGTCCCCGCATTCGTATTCGCTTGCACCAATGCCCCATCCATCGCAGTCATCACATTAGTAATCACATCATCATTCCTTCCCCCCATCTCAACACTACACACATACCAACTAGTTAGAACAATAACACAACAAGTATCGAAGGTATCCATATACTATTCTCATACAAACGGGGAAAAAAAACCAAGTTTTGGTACGGATTAGACCGACATGGCTCTGATACCAACTTGTAACAGCCTTGAACCCCACAAGCAATATTTAATGCAAATAAACAACTAATTCAAAAGGATTCAAGATGCCACGTCATTAAAACTAATAAACATGCAGAATTCAGTTTTAATAAATCTCGCAACGAAATAAAAACTACATCTCAAAACATTCCGGATAATCCATAATCTCAACAACAAGTTTCAAATCTCCAAAGAATACATCATCAAGAAAGTACTCAACATAATCCGAAAGTAAATAAACAAAACTCCTGACAAATGCAACCTAATCAGAGCCTAACTAGACTCCCAAGCAAAAAGAAACGAGGAAGCTCCAAGCTAAGCCTCGAGTACTCACATTATCTCAAGCGTCATGATCATGCACGTCTACACTATTTTACAATGGTGAGGCGGTTAACCAAACAACCAGTGGGGGTAAGATAATAGTCACATAAAAAGATATAAGCACAAATATATCATTCTAGGATTTCAAGTATCTTGCATATCAATACATATTTATCATATTCATCTTTCCTAGAATATACACATGTTATCTTTATTTAATCATAACACTTCAATTATAAAATAATACCAATAAATCATCACCTCATTTTCATATCAACAACATCATCTCAAGTGTACAAGTATCACCAATCAAATTTAATAAGTACACGTCTTCACATAAATGCACGTAACTCACCAAAGTCACATAATCAAGTATGAGGCATTTCCACATATTTCATATGCATGCAATGTTATACACATGAATCTATATGCATACGGAACAATTTTCGGAAGTCGGAGTTATTTTACCGATTAATCCCTTCACCATTGGATATAGACATATCCTAATCACCACTGGATATAGAAATATCCTAAATCACCATTAGATATAAATTATCCTATCATCAAAACCCATGAAAGCATGAACCTATGACTCACCAAATGCATACGTTCATATAAGATTTCACCATCAAAATTTCACCACTTTGTGTACATGCACTCATCATCATTTAAACACATATTCATACAGCATCATGAATTTATTATCAATAATAAATCATCTTCACCAAAATCATCAACATAATAATCATCATCAAGCATTTACCACACAAAGTCTCATTTTTGGCATTTATGGCATTTTAGACGAACAATCATTTTCACATAGAAAATCAATATATTTCAAGCATATTAATCACCTAATCAATCATCATTTAACTTATGATCATAAGTATACAATCATTATAGGTTATCATGCCATATTTAAACAATTCATTAAAGTTCGTCTAGTTTCCCAAAGTTCGACTATTTTCACATTGTTCATTAAAAACCAAGTTACATACTCTTATGGTTCTTTATAATTCTTACATGCTTCATTTTCATCATTACAGTAGACCAAGCATAACAACATCATTTCATTTGAGAAAAACCTCACTTCAACTCCATTTCAAAATCACATTCAAATAGTGTCAAAGTTCATCTCAAAACATCATATCTCAATCAATTCCAAGTAAACATGGTTATATCAACTTAAATCATCAAAACTACACAAGAGGAACACTTAGGGATGTCCTGAAACACCCCAAAAGGTGAAAGAGTGCAAAACAACAAGTGTTGTTTAGCAATCACTCGCCACGGTAACCAACAGGCTCGCCCAGCGAGTGCTCTATTCCTAGGAAGCCAGAAATGGGTTCCGTCTCGGGAAACACTCCCAAAACTACCCAAAATCCAATTTTTAATCTCAATTGTCCAAAAACCGTTGTACAAACATTACACATAGTTAATACACTTCAACGGGACATTTAAAAAACATCAACACATGAATTTCATCTTGAAATTTATGAATCATCAACCACTTTTCCAAAAACTCAAAAACACCCACAAAAATATTTTTAATCCAAGAATTCATCACCAATTATGCATACAAACAGTACCCACACATACTCAATCATTTAACAAGAATAATCATCATGAATTCAACAACATTAAACAACAAAACCATAATTTTGACACATTTAAGTCAAAATCTCAAAAATAACTTATTATGTATCTTCAAAACAAACTTAAGCATGTAAACAACTTAATTTCATAAAGTTCATCATACCCTTAATTAACACAATTATTAAGCATGAAAATAAACATCAAATTCATGAAAATCAACAAAACAAACATGACTCAAATGTCATAAAAGTGATTATAGCTTATTATAAGAGTGAAATCTTTCCCCTTACCTCAAATCCAAAGCTAATCTACAATTTCTTCCCCTTTACCTTGCTTCCTAGATTTACTCATCTTCTTTCTCCTAAAAGTTTCTTCTTCTTTCTTCCTCTTTCTCTATTCTCTCTATTTCTCTCTCTAGTCACCTTTTGGTAAAACTTATGAAATGAATACACAACCCTAATTCACCATTATAGTTATCCTCATATAGTCTCACAAATGGATTGTGTTTCCCTCATTCTTAACTGGCTTAGTAACTTTCTCATCTCATTAAAATGGTACTACATAATTACTTCAATACACCTTTCACTAATTACTCATACACCACTATCTTAATATTTCCCAAAGTTACTCTTCACCCAAAATTATTTAAATACCCTTCATTCTAAATTACCAAAATACTCTTAGCCTTAAAATGACTAAAATATCCTTCTCGCCTAAAAATCCACTAATCCCAAATCGAACACATCATATAATAAAACAGACAAATATAATAAACAATTAAATAAACAAATAAATAATCCTATCGAAAATAGGGCTATTACACTTTCTGCATAATTCATCTCATTGACAGTTACTTACCAATGCATCTGGCGATTGTTAACTGCTGATACAACCGGCGGCAAATAACTGCCGATGAACCTATCTAAAGGCAGCTAGCTTTCTAAGGGGTTAATCACGTAATTTCCATGTGTTTCATAGCAAACTTTGATGTGTGAACACCAATTTTCTTCGTGATCAATATTTGACCATAATTCGGTCTACTCCACATCCATTGAACGGGAGTAAAACCAGGGACTAGTTAATATTATTTCCTGAATTTTTAAATCTTTATATCAGGGCTCATTTTGATAATTTAGTACCTTTCAATGAATAAGACACCAATGCGCAATCTAACCTTCATGACCTTTAATTACTCTTTTTGACATAACTTCGCTAATAAAATTCTAATGGAGGTAAAACCAACTACAGCAATTGACTAACATATAGAGTTATATCTATAATCTAATCCTAACTCGATCATTTTCACATCACTATATAATTATTAAATTCCTACAGTAAATCTGAAAGAAACGCTTTTTTTTGGTAGACAAGATGGCCAAGCCATAAGAAACTCGAACCCCAGTCATGATGTTCTGCTTAACAATTTCGACATTTTTACTGTATGGTACATGTACTAATTGTTAATGCCTTATATATATATATATATATATATAAAGTTTTCACTTAGCATTTTCTTCCTTTCCCAACCCTACGGTCCGAAATATACTAAATCCTTCGTCTAAACAATAATAGAAAATTTCTAAGATCAAACTTAAGAAAATCCACGTCAAATGTTAATGAATCCATGCTAATTTTATGAACTTGATTCCCTTCCAAGATTTTCTAATTCACTCTCTTGATTCTTGGCACTATGTTTCCCTAAAATGTTAACCAGATTTCCCTCATATTTCCATATAAAAAAAAAAGGGAATCATTAAGGCTTTAGTTTCCATTATATTTGATAATTTCTCTAACCAAGCTCTTACTTCATCCCTCATGTCACTAAAACTAAACCTTAATTTAAGAAGCTCACCTTAATTCTCAATTCTTTTTTGATCTTTTCATGAGAAGGTGTGAGCTCCTAAAATTCTCAATTCTTCTCTATCCTTTGATTCCTTAGGAACTTTTAGCCCTCGTTCATATATATATATATATATATATATATATATTGAGTGAGAATTTAAACATGCAACAACTTAAACCAATTGAAACTTAATTCCAAAATTGGGGTTTAAGGTTCCGTTGGAGAGGAAAAGGAAGAAAGGAAATGAGCTTACCTTTGTTTTTTAGTAGTTCCAATAAGATACACAGAAGAATTTATCTCACCAAACTTGAATCCATGAACTTAATCGGTGCCCAAACATTACATGCAAGCTCAATTGGTGCGCATGGTTCCAAATTTTTTTGCCTTCTAACTTGTTTTTCAATCCAAAATCAGTGGAAAAAGCTGAAAAACCTAGTTTAAACTTGCCTATATATAGACACCCCTTGCAGACATTTTATTCATTCAGAAATTAGATGGTCCTAGGCGAAGATAAGGGGCAAGGCTATCATCAAGGAGGAGGAATCTAAGGGTTCTCCCAATTTTCTCCCTTGGAAGTATGTTTTGTATTCTTTCTCGTTTATGTTTATTGTTGTCATGAGCAACTAAAACCCTTATGATTAGGGTTCTATGATGAACTTATGTTTATTTGTACGAATCAATCATCGCAATGTTTTTATTCAATTATGTTTTAAGTTTTTATATAACTTTATCTTGTTTCCATCGATGTCATATTTCCAGAACTGTAGCCAAATAAGCCCTAATTTTATCTATAGCAGACCTTAGAAATAAGCACATATGGCTATCCTATATGATCTTTAGGTTTTAGTAAAAGGCTGACTTACCTTGGTTTAATTCGAACAAGAACTATAATTGAAAATTGCTTATCTATCTTAATATGAAAAATTAAGGTTTAGACGCATGATGATAGATTTATGATTCATCCTTTGAGAATTCATTTAGTACCTCTCGTGTTAAGCACAATTACAACAATTAATACTACAAATTAATCACAGTTTCATAATCAACACATCATTTATCAAGCATTGAATCCTAATCGGTATTGTTAATTGCATAAATCCGACAAAGAAGACATTGGGGATTCAAAGATTCCTTATCACCGTCTAAACCTCTCGGAAACAAACCTTTACTTTTATGCAAACAACTGGTACTCACATTAAGCACACAATTCAAAAGTGCAAACTCTTCAACCCAATTAATTGCTTTCTTAGTTTAAATAGATATAGAAAATTGATTTGTCAACGACATTTCATGTGAAGACGATAACTTGCTAGCTAATTTATTACTTGTTACAATTCAACGTACTTTCCAAATTTGACATCAAAGAGGAAGCTTAAAGATGTAGAATCAATTGCGATGACACTAAATTGTAGTGCAATCAATCAAATGCAGTCGCATGAAAAGAAGAAAACTCATGGTAGCTTCACTATCCTTGCTCTATTCTGAAACTATATATAAAGAAGGATCTTTGTGACTTATGATCATGAATTAATCTTATTCCATTGTCTATACTTAAGAATATCTTGAAGGGGTAAAATTAAACAATCCAAGATGACTCTTACACTTGTTGACATATACATCATGTATTTGTACGGTGTGGTCTAAGACGTTCTAGTGGTCTTTGTGATGTTGGATATGGAGGAAGATTACAACAATCTCTTTCTCGTTAGTAGACCATTCTTAGACACAGGGATATCAATGATCGATATGGAGATGAGAGAGTTAATGTTGAGATTTCAGAATGAGCATGTGACTTTCGATGTTTTTGAAGCACTACAGTTTTGAAAAAATCTTAACCTGTGTAACAAAATTGATGTTCTTGAGAAATTAGTCGCAAAGCTTATTTAGCAAAAAACTCCATCTCAAGCATTTGAAAATGCCATAATGAATTTCAACATCAAACCAAATGAAAAGCTTGAGCCAAAAGGAGAGGAAGCAGCACTTCAATAGAAGCTTCAATGGCTGAAAAATTGCAATCCCCCACATCTATAATATGGGTTCCTTAGTGAAGATAGTATGAATCCTGTCATAATTAGCGTCTAGTTAACAACTACCAAAAGAGGAAAACCTACTAAGAGGTTTGTGTGAAAATAAAAAGGAATTATGGTAGAGCATCTCCAATTTAAAAGGAATAATCCCTACTTTTTGTATGCACGAGATCAAGCTTGAAGAGGAGTACAAGATAGTTGTCCAACCTTAACAACAACCCAACCCAACCTTGAGGGATGTTGTAAAGAAATCCTTAAACTATTGGGAGTTGGGGCTATTGTCCCACATCGGATAGTTTGTGGGTGATGACATGAAATTATATAGGATTTCTAGTCATCTTCACTACAAGAAAATTGCCATATACCTACGGAAGTTTATAGTGACGGACAAAAAACTGTAGGTATTGAACAGCTTTACCTACGAAATTGGCCGTGGGTATAGACATCTAAAAAAAATAAAAATAAAAAAATATACAAGAGAGCGCGCGTAATGAAATTATAGACCGGGAAAGACCCCACTTTTTCCAATTTTTCCCACCTCTCTAAATTGCCAAAATATATAAAATAAAAACAAAAAA
>Ga0315915_1009956_pt1 | contig 10650 bp, 4 predicted proteins | sample MpolbnodulesMG_FD_207738 | JGI IMG/M metagenome (GOLD analysis project Ga0315915, IMG submission 207738) | Medicago polymorpha root nodule microbial communities from Los Angeles, California, United States - branched nodules | ecosystem: Host-associated > Plants > Roots > Nodule | place: USA... | reverse complement strand
TTTTTATCACTCATAATTGAGAATATTGATTATTTTTTACTAAAAAATTACTATGATTCTTATAAACAATGAAATGATGTTTTTTCTTATGAAATGATGTTATATAAAATATAAATATTGACAAATAGCTATTTATTACATAAAAAATGATCATTATTTATAAAATTAGGAAGGAAGAGTACCGGTACACCTCACTTTGTGAGTGTACCGTAGAAGCTCCCTTTTACTTATCGATGTTGATGAAAATTTTGGATATAGTTTCAGAAAAACTAAATTTAATATCGAAGCATCCCTGGAGGATCACTCGAACAATGATTTTCTTTCTTTAGAAAGGTCTGAAATTTAGTTCCTGAAGAACTAAAATTTAACATTGAATCATCCTTGGAGGATTGCTCAAACAATGAAGATATTTTAGGATATAGTTCTTGAAGAATTGTTTTATAGAATTGTTCTTGATCATTAGAAAAATCATGTGTAATATAATTCCTGAAGAACTAAATATTCATATGAAGATCACAAGAATTGTCCCCGAAGGATTGCGAACAATCAATTTTTTTTTATCATTCTTTATGAATGTTTGATATATATATATATATATATAGTTAAGAATCCTTGGCAAAAATCATGATCTTATTTGGTGTTGATAGATTTATGGTTGAAAATAAGATCTATTTTATCTTTTAAAAAAAAGGAAGGTATTAAAGAGTTACACATTAAGAATGTAATGTAGTTTTGGAAGAATTAATTTGTTATTTTAAGGATCCCTGAAGGATCGCTCAAATAAAGAAGTCTCTTGATAATTATGAAGATTTGGAATATAGCTCCTAAAGAATTAAAATTTAATATTAAATCATCCTTGAAGGATTGCAAAATTGTGACTTACTTACTTATTGAGGTTTATGGAGTTCTTTACCACAATTCAAATATATAAGATCTATTTGATCTTAGTATAAGTTGAACACAATAAAATTTGAATATGCTCCTGAAGAAGCAAAATCAAGAAAATAATATTAAGAATTGATATAGTAGAGATTATCATATGATACATACGAAGATGGTAAAAGTTTATTATGACTTATGATGATTATGTTTTTTGCTACTAATGAGTTCTTAGAAGGCATATAAATTAGAGGTAATGTCATCTATGTCATCTCTTTGCACATTCAACACTTATAAATTGTGCTCAACATAATTTCTTTTCTAATGAAATAGTAAATATTATAATTATGAATTTGCCAATATTTTTTCTTTAATTGAAATTTTATTTAGTTGTCAAAATAAATATAAAATGAAATTTGATATTATTACTACTTTTGAAACAATTAAGATTTACAAACTACATTGTTTTGAAATGGGATTCTTCTTAGTTAACAGAATAACTATAAATTAGATTTGTATTATTGATTCATTCTAAAAAAGTAGGCATAAACTATTTTGAGGTTTCGAGCAAGTATTGCTCCTAGAACTTGGTTTCACTAAGGAGCACAATAATTTTATGTATATTTTGTTGGATATTGTTTCTAAATGAAAGATTTCTTATGCAAAAGACTATAAAAATGTCTAGATGGGTGATACAAATAAACTAATATTATTATTACATTTGGCAGTATAAAAACTATTGAAGGCTCCAGAAGAGCCAATATATGGAGGAATAAAATCACACAATGAGAATGCATTATATTTCTCTAGGTCTCGTAGAAATTTATTACGTTTTTGAAGAATAAAAATTAAATGTTAAAAAAGTGTAGTGAAAAAAAAATAAATTTATTTCTGATTTATACTACACTTATATTAGTGGAATAGAAACACATAGTATTGTAAATCTAAAGTTTACATATTATTAGTGCAATAGAGGCACATATTATTGTAAACCAGAAGTTTGCAAATCGTTGGTACGACCAGTTGGGTTATCCCAGATATATTATGATGTAGAAACTAATTTGTGACATTATTAGGTCAACAATTTGACTAAGAGGTTATTTTCTGAACTTTTCAGAAAGCATTTGATAAGTATCATCTGCCAGTTGAATTTAACATTGAACAACTGATAACATATGCTCATAAAAATGGACTTGAAGATTTATTCTTTAGACATCCAAAGTTAATTGTATGATTGATACTTATCAGACTATACCTTATAAACTCTAGTTTGGTTAGAGACCATGTCTTATAAACTCTATTTTGGGAATCAATAATCTTGTATGTTGAGATATTGATATGCATCAATCCAACACATTACTATATATATGTCCCCCCTTTAATCTATCATTGGTTTTAGGTTAACAATCTAACATTTCTCTTCTAAATTGGATTTTGGATGTGTTGTGTATATCACAATTGCTCCAATATAATGCACTAAGATAAATCTTGAAAGAATATTGGGAAAATATATTTGATATGAACCTCCATTTATCATTAGTTGTGTTGAGCCAACTTATTTACAGCCCAGTAGGCTAATTATCAATTGATGGATTAGTTTTCCCAATATTAGGGGGAGATAATGAGCAGCTGAAAATGTGAACCTGAAGTTCAAATAAATTATTTAAAAGAAAATATTATTGTCTCGTCTTGATCCTCAAGATATAACTCATTTGCAAAGGTAAATAAATTAAATATCAGCTGCTAATGCTTCAAATGAAATAGATGTCTTTGTCGGATAATCTAATATGCAAATGAGTCTCAATCGTGCCTGGAGCATGGTAGATCAGTCGGTTCCGAATATAATAAGCCTCGAATAAGAAAAGGAGCTTATAGAATGATAACCCAAACGAGGATATAGAAACTATAAAAGAGTTTTCTGACATAATTGATTTTTTAAATGAGGTACCTGAAACTTATGAAATATTAACAAATTATGTCATGAATGAAAGATCTCAATGGAATAAGATGGAACCGAAGTAAAGTCAACGTCGACGTGTTTTTGGATATAATATAGCGCTATACATGATTGGTGATAATGAGGATCATGAATTCAAGTCTATTAAAGATTATAGAAAAAGAAAATATATGCAGATGAAAAGAGACGATTCCAGTGAAATCAAACTCGCTTAGTAAAGCTGAATTTTTTGGACATGTAGTCCGCACACTTGAAGATGTGAAGTTAAATGGATATATATGATTTTTCGCGCGAAAAGAAAATTAGAATGGTAAAATACATATATAGTGTTTGATATGTTCACTTGAAGTAAATAGGTAAATATCTACCAATTATTTTTAAAGACATATATTCTTTAAAGAAATATTCACATGAAGTGAACTCGAGAACTTTTTTGATTAAGTTCAATAGTACATGAAAGGCTCAAATTATATGAAAGATGTGTTACAATTTGTTTATATGACTCACTTGATAGTGATATATGAAACTCCCTGAAGGATTTCATTTGTGTAATACATACTATCAAAATTATTGAAAAGATGACATCATTTGTCCATTTTAAAGATTTGGAAATGAATTCTTTATAATCGATTTTATGATAATGGTATAAAAATAATATTAGAAATCCTGAAGAGATTCTAAAATTTGTTATTATATAAATGTTGATATGAACAAATCTAATTGATTATGTACTGGAATGATTGTAATATCATGCCCTCAAGAAAATTATGAACAACTTGAATTGGTCAAGTGAGGACAGTATTTTGCTTATTATATATATATTGTGGTGTTTTAGTTTTGTCAATACAAATATTGCAGAAAAGTCAAGCATACAATTTGTACTTTAGAGAAAGAACAATATCACCCAATTGTTTGAAAATGCTAACACCACGTCAAGGAAGTGGAAAATGTTCTTTATTAAGGATTATGATTTTACACAAACAAGAAACTTGAGGTTTTCTAATTTTAAAAGGAGATTCTTTCAACAACTCAATATGAAGATATCTCAAGAGCCGCAAATTTGGAGAAGAGTATGAAGATAGATCATATCTTTCTACAGAGTCATCGCCAAGTAAAGATTTTGAGTAACCAGTATAAAAGATTATTAAAACTTCTTTGTTGTCTTTATGAGGGGGAGACAAAAATTGTATTATGCACTCTTTTTCCCTTAACCATGGTTTTATCTCACTGGGTTTTCCTGGTAAGGTTTTTAATGAGGCAGATTATAACACAAAAGGATGTTGTACTCTTTTTCCTTCACTAGAATTTTTTCCCATCGGGTTTTTCTCTAGTAAGGTTTTAATGAAGCATATCCTCGATGGACATCCAAGTGGGAGTGTTATGAATATTAGTGGATGTTCATCCTTCAATCTTCCACCTTTCTATAACCCCCATTAGTAAATGTATGGTTAGTGGTCCTTAATTGGTTTGATCATTCACTTGCTCATTTATGTCCTATAAATAGGACCTATATTGTAATGTAAAGTACACACTTGTGAAGTAATACAATACACTCTTATGTTCTCTCTTTGTTTCTTTCTCTCTATTCTTATATACTTTAAAATATCTTGCAATGCTAAGGATCAATTTCATAACAACATTAAAGTTTCAATATATTGACAATGTAACATTGAATACCGTGTATTTTATTTTGAAAAATTTACACAAGTTGTCAAGTCGTTAGATGTCTATTTAGATGGGCGATGAAATTGACAAACTAACTTGGTGTACCTCTCTAGTTATAGCAAAAACTATGCTTTAAAGCTTCAATAAAAATGCCACTAACTTCATGAATTTGTCTCGAAATATCATGCACTTCAAGTCTGAAAAATATTCCTGTTCAGAATATTCCTACAACAAAATATTTTGCGCTTCATGAACTTGTCTCGAAATATTCCTTTCGATCGTCTTTCAATTTTTTTAGGGTTGAAGTACTCATATAGATTGCCATAGGTTGGTTTTAGATACTTGGCGCACGGATTTTATTGGTAATGGGATGCATCATTTGATCATTTCAAGGTGGCTCATAACGTGAAAGCTCAATTAAGTCCCTAACCGGTAGACCATTACCACCAATACACGGTTAGATTTAATCAATGATCGAAAAAATTTAAAATTATAATCAGTGCATTTTAAGATTTCCACACACAATCACACCTCCTATATCTCCCCTATTAGTATATCCGCAAATGCTTCACCTAATCAGCCACAGGAGATCTGAAATATTCATAAGCGGTTGTCAAGCATACATGAAAGATGTTGTGGTTGGAAAAAAAACTGAACTTTGTGTAAATGTTCTTCAAGTCAATTGTGAAATTGTGAAAATTGTGAAGTTTTAGGGTGTGGTTGAACTTTGTGGTAGTGTTCTTCAAGTCTTGGTATATGCAACAATGGAATCACATATATAGATAATTTTTTATTTTTTATAACGTTCAGTGGATTAGAACTAAAACAAAGTGAGAAACAATAAAAGTCATTTTTTTTCCAATTCATTACAATATCGCTTTCTGTATTTTTATTTTAAACAAAAATTTTAAATTGAAGAATGAAGTGCATGTCGATGAAACAAGGACAATCATTTTCCAAATATCAAATTTACTAGTTATATTGGAGAAATACTTGCTTAATCTTCTCCATGACTGCCACCGTAAGCATCCCATGAAATGTTAACAAAATAGCAGTGATGGTGGTTATGGACTGCAAATTGGGAGCAGAGAGGGAAGGGGGGAGAATGAGGAAAAATAAAATGTGCATGATTCAATGTATAAGGTGTATATTGGGATGTATGGATTTGATTGATCTAGTGGTTATTAAATGTGGTTCAACGGCGAGGGATTTAATTGAAACCTCACCCTAAAACTTCACAATTTTCAATTCAAAATTATTACAAAAATCTTAGTTGATAGGTTAGCAATTGTTCGCATGCACATTATTTTAGCTAACCAGAGAGGTTTTGTTCGAGTTCGTAATATCTCTGATTGTGGCTTCTGAAGCTATTAACTTTTTAGAATAGAAGCAGTTTGGTGGTAAATGGCTATACAAGTTGACATTAAAAAAGCTTTTGATATTTTATCTTGGATGTTTTTGTTACTAGAGCTGCAAAGATTTGTTTTCAAACATGTATTTTGTGATTGGATATTTTCTATTTTACATTTTTCCCGACTTTATATTTTGGTGAATGGTAATGTCATTGGTTATTTTCCTTGCCAATGAGGGGTGCGTCAGGGTGATCCGCTATCTTTGTTTTTTTTTTTGTCTTGCTGAGGAAGTTTTGAGTAGAGTTATTGAGTTTACGCGCATTTTTAGATTCTTGTTTCCTATGCCGTTTTTCTTCGTTCTTTAAGTGATCTTCTTCCATGTTTTCAACTTTGAATTTGAAACACTATTCTCTGTCATTGTATTTCCTTAAAAAAAAAACTTATTAAACCCCTTTTATCTTCATTCTCTTTCCTCCATAACTCTATGTGATGTCTTGATTTGTGGAGTTACATGGTTCATGTCCAAAATGACTCAAAACACCTATGGAGTTGCCGATTTTTGGAGAAAATATAATTACATGGACTCAAATGAAAACAATACATAATGTCCCGGGAAGCATAATCAACTCCTCTATAACACCCTAAACTGACCTTAAAATCTAAAATGACTCAAAAACATAACTAAAATAACGTTAAATATTATGTCATCGCAGCCTCAAACTAAGTTTTGTCTTAGGTAGAAAAAGACCAAAAGTATTGACTTTAAGGTTTTGTTCTTTTGTTTAGGCAACAACTTGCTTATTTGTAATCACAATGACTCTGATTTATCCTAAAAGTTAAATAATGAAACAAAATTATTATCGAGTTTATAGCAAGATGAGTATTTTAATTTAGTTTTTATTTTAAAATATTATGCCTTTTATGTTTAGAATTTTGTTCATTAACGTCCAACAAATCGGGTCGTTACAATAGCCTCGAGCCACAAGTCTAACCTTGTTTTTGATCACCTTACTTTCTTCATCTAATTTGTTTCTGAACACCGATCTTGTTCCTATAATGGTATAACCTTTAGGACATTGGACAAAGATACAATCTTGATTCTTGTCAAATTGAGATAGCTCATCTTGCATAGCCCCAACTCAAGATTCTTCTGTGATAGCTCCATCTATGGATTTTGGTTCTATTTGAGATATCATACATGTTTGACTCTTCTCTAAAGGATCTTCTGGGCAGTCTTTATCATCAGGACTCTTAGTGATTTGATTATGTGGATGATAATCCACTAACCTCCAACTCCAACTTCTAGGAGGACTCTGAGATTGAGTAGTAATTGGGATTAGATTTTCCTCATCTACTTTCTCAGAGATTAGTTGTGTCTTAAGTATCTCATCATCTTCATCTCTTCTATGCTTCTCAAGTTCTTCAAGTTCACCAAACTTGATATGCATGCTTTCTTGCATGGTCTAAGTTCTCAGGTTATATACACTATATGCCTCTGTGGTAGTAGAGTAGTCAAGGAAGATTCCCTTGTCTGACCGTGAGTCAAATTTTCCAAGGTTGTCCTTATGATTAAGGATATAACAATAACACCCAAAAATATGACAATAAGAAATATTTGGTTTTCTATTTTTCCAAAGTTCGAATGAAGTTTTGTTAAAAAATCTTTCTAATAGAAACTCTACTCAGAATATAGCAAGAAATGTTGACGGTTTCAGACCAAAAGTATTTTTCAACATTGGCCTCATTTAAAAGAGTTCTAGCCATTTCTGGAAATGTTATATTTTTCATTTTAACAACTTCATTTCGTTGAGGTGTTCTTGGAGAGGAAAATTATAAGAGATATCATTCTCATCAATAAATGTCTTGAGGCATTCATTTTAAAATTCTTCTCCCTGATCACTTCTCACTGAGATGATCTATATAAATATTTCTCATTCTGAATTCTTTGTTTGAAGAAATAACCCATGTGAATCTAGAAAATTCATCTACAATGACAATATTTATTTCCATTTTGATATGTCCAAAGCCGAATATTTCAAGATCATTAGTTTGATCGACATCCAAAATATCACAAATTATTTGATTATTATCTTCTGTTGTTAGAGAAGAAAACTTTGGACTTGTGCAAATCTTCTGACCAGATTTATTGCGAAAATCATCCAAAACAGAATATCGATAAGATAAGCTTGATCAGTTGTAGCTTCGACAATCATGATTAACTCACATTCAAACATCATATGAGATAAAGAATCAACAACAATACCTCTACCAAAACTTAGCTGAGACCATGATCCATTGTTCAACAAATCATGGATTCTATGACCTATTCTTTCTAGAGCAAGCATAACTAAATGAGGTGAAATTGGATCTTCTTGCCTCAGTCCTCGAGAAGATCCATATCAATCAGTTGTGGTACCATTCCAATTACGGGACATGCTAGAAGACAAAATACACATAATAATTAAGAAAATGATATGTTAAGGAACTTTAAGCTTCATAAGTGTATCTGTAATGAAATTCCACTTAAGCATGTTTTAAGATTTTTCTAAATCAAGCTTGATAATTTTAAGTCTCTTTATACCATGTATTTGTGAGAGTGAATGAATAACTTCTTGGAAGAATTAATAGAACATTATCAACAGTCGAACGCCCATGATGAAGTTATCTGATTACGGGAGACAACATAAGGCATAATTATGTGGAGACACTGAGTTATCACTTTTGTAACCACTTGATAACCCATATTACAGAGAGCAATGGTTCTAAATTGATTCGCCATAATCGGATCATCACATTTAGAAATAAAAGTAATACGACTATCGTTTGCATCTTCGGATTAAGGAAGTAGTTAACCACGAGTTGGTGAAGTTCTACGCCCACAGTATCCCACTGAGACTTGAAGAATATGGGAGAGAAGCATCATTTGTGGAGATGTTAACTTTCGCATACTAAAAAGAGCTTGTTTTGTTTCCTCCATAGTAACGACTATTACAGAAATTAGGAAAAGATTGAAGAGTAGGAAAGTCAATATTGGCACTGTGAGAGGTGGAGGAAAGGTTCTTATAAAACCTTACCATAAGGTCTTGAAGATCAATTTCCTCATAAATCCATTGGCCATTATCATCTTTTAATGATTTGATTTTGTTCTTACCATAAGTTCTTCCTAAGAAAAATGATACAATCTATATCGGTATTTTGTAAACGCCTATCGACTCATTCAAGTCTCTTTAGAATTATTTCTTTCATCTTGAAAATATTACCAAACACATCTATATTCCACTAAACCACTTAGTAGAAGTGTTACTCATATCCAGTTATCTAAATTATGCCAATAGTTAGATACATGGTGTTTGAAGTCTGGATGATCACGCCATGGTGCCAAAGAACTTGAAAGGTTTAGTCTTACGTTGACCGTCACCTATCATTTGAATCCAAAATCCACAATGATCAGAAGTTGGAAAAGGAAGATGAGTAACTTTACTATCTGAGAAGATATATTGCCAATAAGGGTTGCAAAGAACGCGACCAAGTCTTTCAAAAACTTGACCACGATTACAAGTAAAAATGGATATTGCATATGCAAGGTCAAGAAGATTGTAGTCATAAATGCAATTTTCAAAAGCCTGACAACAGTGACGATTACCATAAGCACCACCCGTTTTCTCATAGTCGAAGAGAATCATGTTATAATCCCCAACCTACCAGACACGACGTAGCATAAAATTATAGCATTGAACTAACAAAGTTCTTCCCACATTTTCCTCTATATGACCAATTTGAGGACTATCATAAGTTATAAATAAAATACCAATAGTTTAGAGAAAATGCGTTAACCTCAAGATTTATGGAGTTTCTTGAAGTAGAAATAATTGTAATAGAAGTACAAGAAGGTTTCAGTAGGCACCAAATACCTCATGTGAAACCATAAGCCTCCACTTTCACCCCTTTTTGGAGTCCAATCTTATTCACTGCAACCTCAGCTTTCCTCCAGCTCCCGGGCAATTCCATACTAGATTGTTCGTTCATTGAGACCTATTTTTGATTTCGAGTAACTTAGGTTGTTGCTTCCCATCTGCATATCAATATCAGAATGCTTCAAGGTATCTTGCATTTGCAAATTTGGCGTAGTCGAAGAAGTGGTACCCTTTCTAGTTACAGACCCACCAGGAAGGGCAAGAAGTTTCTTATGGTCTTCACGTTTGGTGTCACTTCAACTTCCGCCAGGGGTGTTTTTCTTTGGAGCAGCATTTTGGGTACATCTTCATGTTGTCGTTAATGTGTCTGTGCTCTAACATAGAACTGTCATTTTTTCGGTTACATGTTAGAGAATTGAGATGAAAGATTTAAATATGATGCATTAGAAGTTGCATTAGGTTTCATAGGCTTAGTCTTTTTTCATGCTAGTACTAGATTGAGAGTTTAATCAGTTTCCTTTAGGCTTTGTTTGCGAGTTTGGAGAGAAAGGGAGGGGAAGGCTTAAAAAAAAAGAAGAAAGAATGAGGAAGTGGAAGAAATAGAGGAAAATGGCAGAGTAGGGTTCTGGGGGGTTAACTTTTCTTAGTAACTAGACCATTGACCGGTGCTGACGCCCGGGTCATATAAGAGAACAAATACAGCGGAAATAGAAAGTAAAAACTTTACTTGAATCGAAAAAAAATAGTATGATTCAATTCATAAAATTAATTGCCGCAAACGTTTTTAATGTACAATATTAAACAATTTCCATGACATCAACCCTGTTACGGTAACATGACATATAAATTTGATGGCATAATTTATTGACGAAAAGAAAATCCA
>Ga0315915_1009946_pt1 | contig 10657 bp, 10 predicted proteins | sample MpolbnodulesMG_FD_207738 | JGI IMG/M metagenome (GOLD analysis project Ga0315915, IMG submission 207738) | Medicago polymorpha root nodule microbial communities from Los Angeles, California, United States - branched nodules | ecosystem: Host-associated > Plants > Roots > Nodule | place: USA... | reverse complement strand
AATGCATCATATCTCTTCATCTTTTCTATCCTCTAATAGAAACTTTCCTATTTTGAGCTAGCATTCAAGAGTGATCTCTATTTATTTATTTTGAATATAGTTTTACATCTTATCAATTTAGCGTACCTATTTTGTTAGAAAAAAAGGTTTTTTTTTTATCAATTTACAATACCTATTTTTTTAACTATAATTTTACATATTATATTAACCAATTCAATTTTATTAGATCACCATCTTTTATTATTATTTAAACCAATTATAATGTAACTTGTGTCAATTTTTATATAATAATCTAATCATACCGCATGTTTTTATATATTTGCATCATATTTTAATTTATTCTAATTAGTCGATGTTATACTAAAAGATATGCACATTACAAACTGACACATGGCAACAACAAACGCCCCCTCCCAAAGAGCACGACACAGTTCCCACTCACAACATCATCTCAAGAGACAATCACTTGAATTCCATAACCATTCATACAACATACTTGCCGGAATTTTCATTCTTCCCAAACTCCATTGCCACGACATAACTTTAATTTTCTCCACCAATTCTTCTTTATTTTTAATTATATTTTTGGAAATGCAATCATTTCTTGCTTTATAAATTATCCAAATAGCCGCATGCCACACCATCTGCCTCCCTTTCCGGACTTTCTTATTTATCGACCCCCACGACCACCACTCTCTAATAGTGATAGTTCTCAATATCTCCATTATTTTATGTTTCAATCACCACAATTCCCTACCAGTGACGATTCTCAAAATCCACGACATTTTATTTTTCAATCACCTAATGTTGAACCGAAATCACCAACTGGATCCACTACTGATTGTTCGAAGTTGTGAAGAAGGGCAAAACTGATTGTTCAATGACTTCTTCTCCGAAAATCCTGTATACATTGAAGCTCAATTTTGACAAAGGTTCTGTATGCGAAGACATGTGTTCCTTCACATCGTTGAAGCCCTTGGTAATCATGATGAGTACTCTCAAAGAAGCAATGATACACTAGGTAGAACATGACTTTCACCATTGAAGAAGTGCACCACTGCTCTTCATATACTAGCATATATGATGTAAGAGGGTTTCCTTAGTAATTTAGTAGTATTTTATTATTTTATCCTAATTTTATTATTTGTTTGTTTTATTTTCAGTTTGTTATTTTTGACCCATTAGAGTTTGTTATTTCCCTATTTAAGCTTAACAGTTGTAGTCTAAAAGGCATAAATTTTATTCATTCAATAATATTTTAGAGAGTTTTCTCAATTTCTGGTGAATTCCGAAACCCTATTTCCACAAGTTTTTCGCTTGCAAACTTGTTCTTTCAATTTAGGTTTAGCGCTTGCTATGCTACGCTTCCGTACTGCGTCAATATATATAGATCACCAACTGATAGTGCGGATCACTATGTAAGCATCAGTGAAAGCACAACATTGGAGTGCTTTGACAGGTTTGCAATGGACGTAGGCACAATTTTTGGTGATCAGTACATAAGAAGGTCAAATAATGAAGACATTGTACGTCTATTACAAATGATGTATTTGGTCGCTATATTCATCATTTATTCAATGAATTTAAAAAGTGAAAAGTTGCTTATAATAGAGATTGAAGGGAGTAAATTTTTAGGTAACTTGAAGTTTAGTTGGATATGATATCTATGCACAATTTATTTAAGATTTAAAATCATTTCATCAATAAAAATAAAAGTATGACATATCATTAAATTGAATGATTGAATAAGAGTTACATGCTCAACCAAAGCACATGGATACTTCTCTCTCTCTCTATATATATATTTAGCTAATACTAATGGCGCATCTATATCCACCAATCTCCTACAAAATACAATACAACCTCATCTAACTATAATGGATTTGGTTCTTAGTAGCCTAATAAACGGCACAACAATTGCACTCCTTTATTTCATTATTCCCCTATGTTTGTTTCTATTTGGATTCTCAAAAGTTGTTCATAGCAAAAATAAAGAGGCGCCAATAGCCGAAGGTGCATGGCCAATACTTGGTCACCTCTCACTTTTTAGTGGCACACAATCACCCCATAGAGTCTTAGGTACCTTAGCTGATAAATATGGACCAATATTCACCATCAAGCTTGGTTCTAAACGTGCTTTAATTCTCAACAATTGGGAAATGGCCAAGGAATGTTTCACTACGAACGACACGGTCGTTTCTTCTCGTCCCAAGCTTGTTGCAACGGAACACTTGTGCTATAATGGAGCCATGTTTGGTTTTGCACCATATGGTCCTTATTGGCGCAAACTTCGCAAGATTGTAACCTTTGAGGTCCTCACAAATCGCCGAGTCGAACAACAACAACATGTTCGTGTTTCCGAAGTTCGAGCATCAATTAAAGAGCTCTTTGATGTTTGGACTAGCAAAAACAATGTGTCATATTCATCAAACTATGTGCTAGTAGAGTTGGATCAATGGTTTAGACATTTAACATTCAACATGGTTCTTCGAATGGTTGTTGGGAAAAGATATTTTGGTCTAACAACTAGTTATGAGGAAGAAGAATCTTTGAGACGTGTCAATGCTTTGAAGAAATGGATGCATTTGTCTGGTGTGATCACAGTGGGAGATGTTATTCCTTGCTTGAATATTTTTGATTTTGGTGGTTATGTGAAGACAATGAAAGAAACTTCCAAGGAGTTGGATAATATTTTTGATGAGTGGTTGAAAGAGCGTCGCCATAAAAGGACTTTGGATGAAAAAGTTGATGATCAAGGTAATCAAGATATCATGGATGTGTTGCTTTCATTGCTTGATGGAACAACCATTGAAGGGTTTGATGGTGATACCATAATCAAAGCCACACTATTGGTATGTATTTTTATGATATTGAATTTTGTTTTGAACAGCATGATATTGAATATTTACTTGTGATCTCGCTATATTTGATAAAAATAGTAAATAAATTAGATAATTTATAACTAAAAATTGATCGTACAACTATGTGGGAGAGAAAAACGATGTATTATTTTACTAAAAAATGGTAATTTTTCAACCACAAACATTTTTATCGAATTCCATATTAGAAGCACTCATTTTTAATTGTTTAGCAAATCACTCATTCGACTTACAAGTGCTTTTAATATGGGCCTTTTAATAAAATGTTTAAAGGTGGACCGTTGAAGTTATAAATATATTAATTAGAATATATATATTTCATGTATTGCAAATGTTATTAATTAAATTAATATTTATTCATTCGTCAAAAAATACTTAGTAGGATATTTGTACTTAATTTGCAGACACTGTTTTCTGGAGGAAGTGACACAAGTAGTGTCACCCTTACATGGGCACTATGTTTGCTATTGAATAATCCTTTTGTAATGGAAAAGGCAAAAGAAGAACTTGATGCTCATGTTGGCAAAGAGAGATGTTTAAGAGAGTCAGATATAAATAATTTGATATACCTTCAAGCTATAGTCAAAGAAACATTAAGATTGTATCCACCGGGTCCTCTCTCTGGACCTCGTGAATTCTCAGAGAATTGTACTTTAGGTGGCTATCAAGTTATAAAGGGAACTCGATTAATCACAAATCTTTGGAAGATCCAAACAGATCCTAGTGTTTGGCTAGATCCATTAGAGTTCAAACCAGAAAGGTTTCTTACAACTCATAAAGTTGTTGATGTTAGAGGTAATCATTTTGAACTATTACCATTTGGAAGTGGTAGAAGGAAATGTCCTGCAATATCGTTTGGACTTCAAATGGTGCATTTCACCCTAGCTAGTTTTTTGCATTCCTTTGATATCTTAAATCCAACACCTGATGTTGTTGATATGAGTGAAGCCTTTGGAACAACGAACTCCAAAGCTACTCCACTTGAGATTCTCATTAAACCACGTTTGTCTCTCAATTGTTATGAGTTTATGTGATTTCGTATTAATCGTATACATAACCATTGGTGTGTTTGAAAAATGTTATTTGTAGAACCGGTCTGTGACAATTTTATTTCTCCTACTCATATTATTTTTTTATTCTCTATATTGCTTTTGGCGAATAAAAAAAAGAGAAAAATGAAGTTATTACAAAAGTTGTCTCAAATAATTGTTCAAATATCATTACTCGGTGTGTTTATCTATGAGAAGTACTAGTAACATATTCTTTTTTGAGTTGTGCTATATACAGTGAATAAACTCCTCATGAAGAATATCATGAACGCCATTTACCCTATTTTTCTTTTTTGAATAAACCATTTACTCTTGTGCCATATGAGTTTTTCTATCTTATGTAAATTTGCATTTGTTAAGAAATTTAAAAAAGTAAGTTTGCATTTAAATTTGTGCACTTATAGTTTTTGTAGAAGAAAGGAAGGGTAGGTAAAAAACAATTCAATGAATGTGTCAGAAGTAATCAGAGAGTACTACTTTTATAGTTTTTTAAATCACGTAAGTTTTCTATAAATTTGATAAGAGATATATCATTTTTAATCAATAAAAGAGAATAGATTGTACTAAACCAACACAACGGAGTTAAGTACAAATGCTACTATACCCACGTCGAAAATAACAAGAATCACTCAACAAAGAGAAGAAAAAAAAATGTTATAGAGACAATTATTATTTTAAAATAGATGGATTAAAAAATTGAATCATCATAAACCTATATAGTTTCCCACCCTATATACATGAAAAAAGCCTTTAGAAGTAAAAGTTACTAGAGTTGGCTCCTAATGTAAACTTTTCTCAGTTATCACTCCATTATCTTTTTTCTATCGACGGAAACTCAATCAACATTTTCCTTTGTTAAGACAATATGAAATTGTATGTGAGGTCATCATCGAAATTTATATAGCTACTGATTACAAAAATAATGCATTGTGGGGTCAACAACTCCCAATTATAGCAATGTAGATCCCTCTAAAAGCTGTGTGTGGTAAGTCACTCCATACCTCTATTATTCTCAGCAATTGGAATTAAGCATCATTTCATTCTCAACAATCGTGTGCTACGTATAAGAAAAATACTCAAAATATATGATGAGATATATTGAAGGACGGTTCAATAATCTCAATATGAATATGATTCAGACTAATAGTGATATATGAAGTTTAATGATTTTCTCCAAAAAAAAAAAAATGGTACATCTCTTCCTCTACCCTATCTATTAGGCGCAAACCAATAATCAAATTTCAATATATATCTTAATTCTTCAATGGTTTTTGTTTTTGTTTTAGAATTGGTCTTAGTCTTATACAAGATATTTTATAGTTTTGGCCTAGTACTTAAGATTTGGGGTTATGCTTGGGCTATCTAAACCCTAACAATTAACAATATATTTTTTTTGCACTAACACTTATCATAAAAAATAAAATAAAAAATAAAACAATTATTTTTTGTATAAGCGATAAACTCTTTCTATAAAATATCTTTAAAAACTTATTAAAATAAGCTGGAAACAACTTATAAACAATGTCATAAGCTCTTTTTATATGTTCTTATTACAAGTCTTGCAAAACTTATGCTAATAGATATTTTGATCATTGTTGTGTGGCTGTGATCCAACCAAGAAATGAGATTTGCTCACAATATTCAACACTTATTCAAAATTCTTTTGGGATTTTCCTCACCTCAATTCAAGTATGCACGTCCATATGTGGAAAAGAAACATCAGCATACTAAAAAAAAAAAATTCCTTTTCAAAATAAAATAAAAAATTTTAAAAAAATTGAGAAAGGAGGATTTTATTATTAATTAAAATGACATTAATGATGATTTTACATCGGTTGTCGTGGAGATCATACCTTTAGACAAGACAATATTTTATGTAATTTATATATTGTATGTTTATGTGATAATGTGAGGAAGCAATAATTGTTTTTTTGTACACATATATCTCCACAAATGCACCACATCTCTTTAATTATCTTTTCTTTCTTTTAATAAGTATTGAGCTAGCATTCAAGGGTGATACAATACTACTAATTCACCATAACCTCATCTAGCTATAATGGATTTAATTCTAAGCAGCCTAATAAACGCCACAACAATTGCACTCCCTTTTCTAATTCTACTATGTTTGTTTCTATTTGGATTCTCAAAAGTTACTCAAAGCAAAAACAAAGAGGCATCAATAGCCAATGGTGCATGGCCAATACTTGGTCACCTCTCACTTTTTAGTGGCAAACAATCACCCCATAGAGTTTTAGGTGCATTAGCTGATAAATATAGACCAATATTCACCATCAATCTTGGTATCAAACATGTTTTAGTTGTCAACAATTGGGAAATGGCTAAGGAATGTTTCACTATAAATGACAAGGCCGTTTCTTCTCGTCCTATGCTTGTTTCGATAAAACACTTGGCCTATAATGGAGCTATGTTCGGTTTTGCACCCTACGGTCCATATTGGCGCCAAATTCGCAAGATTGCAACCTTGGAGATCCTAACGAATCGACGAATCCAACAAAAACAACATGTCCGCGTTTCTGAAGTTCAAACATCGATTAAAGAGCTATTCGATGTTTGGTCTAGCAAAAGGAACGAGTCATGTTCGTTAAATTATGTGTTGACGGATTTGAAGCAATGGTTTACACATTTAGCTTTCAACATGACTCTTCGAATGGTTGTTGGGAAGAGATATATTGGTTCAAAAACTATTGTCGAGGAAGAAGAAGCTCAAAGATTTGTGAAAGCTTTGAATGAGATGATGCGTTTGTTTGGGGTAATCACGGTGGGAGATGTAATTCCTTGTTTAAATTTCTTTGATTTTGGTGGCCATATTAAGGTCATGAAAGAAACTTCTAAAGAATTGGATAAAATTACTGGTGAGTGGTTGAAGGAGCATCGCCATAAAAGGACTTGTAAAAATATTGATGGTCAAGATGATCAAGACATCATGGAATTATTACTTTCATTGCTTGATGGAACAACTATTGAAGGGTTTGATTGTGATACCATCATAAAAGCCACGGTATTGGTATGTACGCTATTGAATATTTTCTTGTCTCACTCTATTTGCTAGAGACATTATATAACTTAGATAATTTATAGCTAAAACTTATAGTATAAAGTAGTCCATATATTTTGAGAAAATCACTCTTGTCCCTTTCAAAATTGCTCATTCCCTCTCAACTATAGTTAACTCCTGCTCAGTATTTTTCAGTAAAAGTTAAATCCCGCTAACAAGTGTAAGCGGAATTTAACTTTATCTAAAAAATACCGAGCAGGAGTTAACTCTATTTGAGTTAAAAAAATGAACAATTTTAAAAGGAAGACAAGCAATTTTCATATTTTGAAGGGTGTTTCTATCATGGACCTAAAAAAGAGTCTAAAGATGGACCCTCGTCATTTTCAATAAAATAGTGGATTTTGTTACTAAGAAATAGAGGAAAAGATGTGACATTTTACTAAAATAGTGAGGTCCTAACTAGAATTTTCACTATTTTTTTGAGTTTCATATTAGAAGTAGTCATATTTTTTAATTGTTTGGCGAAATTACTCATTAAAAGATGAGTCATTTAAGCTATACACAACTTATAAGGAATTTGCACTTAATTTGCAGACAATATTTGTGGGAGGAAGTGACATAATTAATGTTGCTCTTACATTGGCATTATGTTTGTTTTTGAAGAATCCTCTTGTATTGGAAAAAGCAAAAGAAGAACTTGATACTAAAGTTGGTAAAGAAAGATTTGTAAACGAGTCGGATATAAGCAAGTTGGTATATCTTCAAGCTATAGTAAAAGAAACCTTAAGATTGTATCCACCAGCACCTCTCTCAGGATGTCATGAATTCTTGGAGAATTGTACTTTAGGTGGTTACCATGTTAAAAAGGGAACTCGATTAATCACAAATCTTTGGAAAATTCATACAGATCCTACAATTTGGCCAGATCCATTAGAATTCAAACCCGAAAGGTTTATTACTACTCATAAAGATGTTGATGTTAGAGGTAATCATTTTGAATTACTACCATTTGGAAGTGGTAGAAGAAAATGTCCTCGAATATCCTATGGACTTCAAATGGTGCATTAATCAAACAATGAGAAGATGAAGGAGGGATCAAACAATGAATTCACGCAGGAAGCAGCAATTGGGAAGGAAGAGATGAATAAAGGAAGAACTTAATGGGGCGGCGATTTGGGGGAAGAGCAGTGTTGAAAGAAGAAAGAAGCAGTGATTTGGGGTATTAAAACCCTAAAATCGGACCATCATCGGGTCTCATGTGCCATTCAAATTCCATTTTCATTTTTAATCAGTTTTTTAGATTTTCAGATACAGATGTGACTTTCTCTTTTAATTTTAATTCAAAAATAACCCACGTGGTGTCCAACTCACTTAAGTGAGGAGCCACGTGGGCTTTGATTCATGAAAGTTGTAAAATGGAGAAAAGCTAGAAGGTTAGAATGTTGTTTTTTTAATGGGGGCCAAAATTACAACTAGTACAAAGTTAGGGGGTCAAAAGTGCGTTTAAGCGTAAAAAATTGAGTATAACATGTTTATCGAAATCGTGTATTGATGGAGGAAAAGAGATAAACTTTTTTCATGAAAACAATTAGATGCTCCGCTATATACTCATAATTTTACCACAAATTTTTTATTTCAAAAAAAGAAATGCCACACGCAACATGCACACAAGCGTTTTTCTTATTCAAACTTGAAACATAAAGCACAAAACACAAAAGTTAATGATCAAATTGGAACTGGATCAACAAGAACAGCTTTAATGTATGACTTCATTAGTCCTTCAGAATTTGTGTAGTTATCTTTATCTTTGTAAACTACATCCATAAAACGCGCAAGGTTGAGAGCGCGAGTCAGAAAAGCCATTGGAACTTCGGTTGGCCTAAGACATTCTGAATTTACATATTTCCAAGCAATTGCAATTTCCTTTTTGCATTCTTGAATAGCAGCTTCCCTAGACATACCATATTGCTTCATATAGCAATCCAGCAATGAGCAAACATGTCCTCTTTTATGTTCAAACTATGAAATGAAAAGAAAAAAATGTCAATGCAACAATTTCTATTGTGTAAAAAACTTATATTAGAGAGAAATTAAGCTTAAACGTTATAAATACCTCACTGGTCACAATTTCATCCATTAGCCTACAAATAGTAGAAATTGCATCAACAATTTTTGGCCAATTAGATGCCCACTTGAAAATGTTCTCTGTGGCTGTCTCACCCATGCCAACGTAAGAACTTGTTGTGAGTAATGAATGACAACATGTTATTTTTGATATTTGCATGTATTCTTCTACCGTTGGTACATAGTTATTGTTGAACCATCTAGCTTCAGTTGCATAAGCTTGGACGACCATTTGGAACTGTCATCAACACAATATAAAAAGAAAATAATTATATTTTACAACATATCAAACAATCGGACGGATGTTATAATGCTTTGAGGTAGCAATTTGTTTGTGTGAATCAGATATCCCTGCAAAGCTCTTCCACAACATATTTAATACTGAAATAATTTTAGAGTTGAATTCGAACTCAAAATCTCTGATTAAGTTGGAAGACATCTCTTACTATTTCTGTAACACCCAAGGCTGATGAGGACGGGGATTGGTTGCCGGTGCGCAAGGCACGACAATGAGCGGCTCCCAACAGCTTCTAGAGGAACCGAATCACATTGGAATGAGAGGGATCCTGAGGCTGTGTAGGTATGTGACTACATGGTAGAAGGAAGACTTAAAAGAATTGTTTGGTACTACCTATATCAACAAGATGCATCTTCTTTTTGGTAGCCCATTCCATAAGAACTCCACAGTTAAGCGTGCTTGACTTGGAGTAGTCTTTGGATGGGTGACATACCGGGAAGTTTCCCGGTAAGCGTGTGAGTGAGGACAAAACACGCTGAAACGTGTTGATTTGTGGGGTCAGTCGGCAATCCTAAGAGTAGTCTAGGATGTTACAATTTCATTAAAATGCTCTTAGGGTTTGGCAGTAGCAACTTTGTTGAGGAGTGCATCTCTTTCTGATTTTTAGCAAGGTATGTCCGGAGGATTTTCAATATACTTTAAACAAGTTTTTTTTTCTTCTTAATGATAAATATTATTAATATGTTAATTGTTATGTTGGTGTTTTTCTTCCTTATTAGGATTCAAAAGACGAATGATTATGGAGAACAAAGTTTTATTCCTTGCTGAAACAATTCTTGATCAAGCTATAATTACCTCACCGCCGAACTCGGATTACAAGCCCCCTTTACATATTCACTCAATTCTAAAATTATTTATTAGTTTTATTACAAAATCACTAAAATAATAAAATATTTAAAAAAAAAAATTGAGCTTAATTTCACAATTTATAATCAAAACTCATTAAAATTTAGTCATTCACAAAACAAAAATGATATTTTTAAACATTAATTCAATTGGAGGTGAGAATTTCTTTCCTAAACTTTTCATTAAAGCAAAATTAATCATTTTTGTTAAAAATTAGTAGTACTTCTGCTCATCTTTGATTTATCTAATCTAATATAAATTATATTTTCCTATAAGTGACTTAAATGTAGAAACAAAATATGGTTCATGATTATGTTTATGCTAATAATTAGTATTTAAAGAAACGACAAACTCATACTTCTTTTATATAGTATTTAAGAGTATATAGCCTTCCTTCTTTGGTCATATCTTCTTCTACTTCTTCCAAAACCTTCAAGACTGA
>Ga0315915_1009945_pt1 | contig 10658 bp, 4 predicted proteins | sample MpolbnodulesMG_FD_207738 | JGI IMG/M metagenome (GOLD analysis project Ga0315915, IMG submission 207738) | Medicago polymorpha root nodule microbial communities from Los Angeles, California, United States - branched nodules | ecosystem: Host-associated > Plants > Roots > Nodule | place: USA... | reverse complement strand
ACACCCCACCCCCCCCCCCCCCCCCCCCCCCCCCCCCCTCTTGTGGTTTTTCTCACCTTCATCATTGACCTCAGAGATAACATCGTACTCAACTGGCAATATTGACACAACGTTACAAACTATGTCGAGGCTATGTCCAGAATCAGAGAAATTTGAAGTCATTTCTTCATCTTCCCTTGGGAGATCCTTCATAATAGTTGACAGAGGGGGAAAAATTCTTTCAGTGGCTGGTTTCTTAACCATTTCGAAAACTGCCACTTGTTTTCCTCTGGCCTGGGCAACATCAGTCACGCCTTTCGAGATATCCGCCTTTTTCTGGCGTTGATATCTGCGCCATTGTGTCTTAGTCATAGGGTGTTTCCCTTTGTAATTGTTGTTGTAAGCATATCGATTGGAATTCGATGCTTCCTTTTGGTTGGGAGTAGTGGCAACTCTCTTCACCCATTTGGTCGGTGGAGCAGAATGGCCAGACTTCTTGTCGCCGGAAAACACCCACGTGTCCGTAGGAGATTTTGCAGGAGGGTTGAAAGTCTTTCTTTGGTTTTTGTTGGTATCCCTTTCTGCAGACTCCATCCTATAGGGAACGCCTCTTTTGTTAAAACCAAACTTCCGACGGTTGTCGGTCCATCCCCCTTTCCTCTTTGGCCTTGGATGAAACCCTTCTACAGACTTTGCAACTTCTCTGTCAAACACCGCACTACACCTGGGGCAGAGCATAGCATTTGTGTTAGAAATCTTGCACCTGTTGAGGAAGTCAATCAAATCTTCCTCAGCTTTTGGGTATGCCGCTGTCATTTTTTCTGCAAGTTGGCCTTCAGTAACCACTGCATCTTCAAATGGATGGTTTTTAGTAGCCATCTCAGCATCCCCTTGCGCTTTTTCCTCGGGCATTGTGGCTCCCGTAGGAATTCCCGTACTCACCATTTCTGAGACGTCGACCATGTTTACATCAACTATTTCAGCGTACATGGAATCAACTTTCTTCAGGGGGTCGGCATCAACTTGCGTTGGTTGTTTGGATTTGTCTCCAAACTTCAATCTCCCCTCATCGAGAGCTTTCTGCACAGAATCCCTAAAACGAGTACAACGAGACAAATTATGGCCTAAGAAACCATGAAATTTACAAAATCCTCTCTTTTTCTGTTGCTCTAAAGGAGGCATCTTTAGATTTTTTGGCACTAATATTATGCCATCAACAACTAAGAGTTCAAAGATTTCATCACACTTAGAAACATCAAAAGTATATGTCTTAGGTGGATATTTATCATTCTTAGGTTCTTCAGGATTCTTTCCATTCGATGGCCGTAATAATTTACATGCATAAGGTGGCACATCTTTTAATTCTGCCAAATTAATCTCATTGTCTTCGACAGTATCTGACCCCTAATCAAAATTTGGGTCACTGTCGCCCGTGTCTACGTAGGCTATTTTTTCCTTTTTTGGAAACCTACTTGTCCTAGCTTTCTCAGCTTTGAGCCTTTCGACCTGCTGGACCCTATCAGCCAATTGTGCCATATCTCTAAGGTACTGAGTATCCAGTTTCTTTCTTACTGAATAATCGAGGCCACCAACAACCATTTCGACTAACTCATGTTCAGGCACTATGGTTAAACACCTAGCCTTAAGGAGTCTGAATCTATTCCAATAATCGTCGATTGACTCGTGCGTTCGGTGTCGAACACTGGCTAGTTCTTTCAAACTAATTTTCGACTGACCCATGTAAAATTGTTCATGGAAAGCCTTTTCCAACTGATTCCAACTAAAAATGGAATGAGGAGGCAATGTTGTGAACCAAGTAAAGGCATTTTTTGTTAAGGAACTTGGAAAATGCTTCATTTTCAAATTCTCATTATTCGTTATATCGCCTGCCTCCATCAAATATCGGGCGATGTGTTCGACTGTTGATTCATTAGTCTCCCCTACGAACTTAGTAAACTTTGGAATTTTCCAATTTCTCGGTAACTCAGACATTAATACATATTCGGACAAAGCCGATACAAAATTCGGCCTATGTAGACCCATGTTAAAACCATTCTGGGCTAACAAGGTTTCGACCACATTCGCTATGTTGTTTTGGCCCTCGTAATTATTTCGACGGGCTTGCATGACCACTTGGTCCGCATCTTGGTGTCTATTGACCATGATTGGAATTCTCTCAGGCTCCTCTCGAGCTTGTGGTTGTACCGGTTGTTGTTGTTGTGCCAGGTTCCTGGGCACTTGATTATCTGCGATCTCTGTAGGGATTTCTACTTCCCTTGCGTTTTGATTTTGGGGCACCGGTATGTTTCACGCTGGAGGCACGCCAAAGAAATTGGCAATCCTCTCCATTTGGGCAGACAACGCTTGATAACTATTATTGGTATCTCGAATCAACAAGTTAATAATCGTACCAATTTGTTGCGTCACTTGATTGACCATTTCATGGTTACTATCCTCCATTTGTTGCCTTAAGGCGGCATTAGTCAATGATTGTTGGGGCGTTCGAAAAAGAACGCTTGTCCCAAGGTCAAACAATTAGGTCAACGGTGCATTCACATTTTCTGAAAAAGTGGATGAACTCGTGTGTAGACCTTGCATCAGGGAAGACGGCATGCCGTATGGCATAGACCTATGTGTTGACAAATTTCCCGTAACTGGGATGGCCTGTGAAATTGGAGCGGTTATCGAAGCCGCTGCGCGTGCAGGCGATGACACTTGAGCCAGGATTGTTGATCCTATTGATGCCAACGCCGGACTACTCGATGAAATTGGTTGTGTGCCAACCGGTGGGGCTGGCGGGTTGCCTACCGTTTCTGACGTGCCAGCGGCATTCGTCGAAGTATTAGTATGGCCCAAAGGGCGTGTCATTTCAGGAAGTAGTTTTTTACTTCTTAATAGCATACACAACACAAACCAACAATTTTGATCAAGTAGCTTTTGAAAAGGAAAAAATTTCTAAAGTAAATGCACAAAAGGTCCCACTGGGCGTGCCAATTTGTTTACACTGATTTTTGGTAAACAACCGCTGGTTTAGAAATAGTTACTTGCAAGATCAACTAGTAAATCTTAAGGACATATTGTGCTTTTACTTTCCCAGAAATTCATAATTATTCTTCAAAACATAAGAAGATATTGAAAATGGTTATCGAATTTAACTTAGTTAAATCAATCGAAGTCACCTTCGAAATATGAGTAAAAGGTATTGCTTGAAATAAACAAGTAAATTGTAAAGATACTTAAGAAAATAAACTTAAATTGCATTGATTGAATGTAAATTGGTACACAGATTCATATATTGCAACTTGTGACTCGTTTCTCTCTTGAATGCGGATAGTTTGAGTGTAAGTTTTTTGTATGATTGGATTGTGACCCCTTTCTCTTGCGAGATACTACTATTTATACTAATAGAAAATAACTACCTACATAGAATTTTGAAACTACAACTGCTACCATCGAACAATAGATATCCGTTTGATTCAAACTTCAAACACACGCTCCCTGGAGATATTCGTGGGCCCGATTCTATCCAAAGCAAAACCGTTTTCGATGCACTTTGCCTGTCGAACCAAGACACGTGTTCCGAATGCTTCTCAACAAGCCTAATTTCGACTAAGTGTCTAAGAATAATAACATTTTTTCTTCAAGTATAAAGTCAACCTTAGTCTGACTGCATTTAAATCTTCTTTCTGAAAAATACAGGCTAACAGTAGGATAAATTGACTAAATGAAAAGTGATAAGAAAATTCAAACATTTAAATTACTACCCTCCAACAAAATATAATACAACACTAACACAAATAGAAAGACCATTACAATGTGGAACTTAGCATTAATAATAATGTAATATATGTTTATGGTTGAAAACATAGTATTAAAGAAATGATCTTCCTTGTAAAAGCTTGTACAATTATGACTCTTAGTGAAAAAAAATTATGCTTGGTCTTCCCATTAAGTATTGTGCTCCTTCTCTGGTTGAAAACAATTTAGAGTGGTCTATGCATGTAGGATAGCATGAATCGTGATATGAACAACTTTTTATGTCCATCAATCTTTATCCCTCAATTCTCTAGCATTCTATAAAATGAAGCAATTGCTCTCCTTCGCCTTTTTAAATTCTCTTCCCATACCTGAAATAAATAAAAAATAATGGAACATGTCAAATTCACATCTAGAGAAGCAAATCTCACGATATCGACAGTTAACATCCTTATTCTTTGATGATGAACAAACTTTTGGTGTAATTTGGTTGTGAAGAGATATAGAGACGAAATAATAAAAATAATATAATGAAGTAAAAAAATCTAACGAAATAGAAAGAAATGTGATTGGAGTTTTGATGTAAAATTATGTTAATCCGTAGTCTAATTTATAGTCTATTTCATAGGGTATTATGGTAAATTAACCATATTTCAATAATCCCTATCATGTCCCTGTAACATTTGAGAAAAACCCTCAAATATATATAATATAGATAGATATAGATATAAATTAGGCTTATTCTTATTTGTTAAATCAATTAGAGATAATTAAGGTATGCGGTGATATTCCAAGATTTGCATGTAAAAGTGATTCCTTTAGATGACAATTTAGGGAATTTCAACTATGCTACGTTTCAATTACTCGTAAGAATGTAAGTCCCCGCCTTAGTTATCTAACCGTGTATAGAACTCTAGAGGATTGACAACCATTTACCCCGTATTGTACGTATGACTTTTAAGGTGATTAAGGAACAATATGAAATTTGAAGGGACGTTAGATCCCATCGAACTAACCACTTAGGTGAGAGAAATGTTTTTAAAGTTACATTAGAGCATCCAAAATGGAGACCTTAAATTTTGATTACTTAAACGAGTTCCACTTGTATACATCATTCTTTTATAATTTTTTAATAATAATACATAATAAACACTCAATAACTCCAATGCAACACCTCTAACAAAAGTTTTAAATGTGTCACATCAATAGCTCTTCGTCATTTACATTCTAACAATAACATATTTATTCAAGACATATTATCTATTTTATAATGAAATTTATTGTTGGGTCCACTTAAGAATGAGATGCTTAAGCGAGATCCTGAGTTTTTTTAAGAACCCCGAAAATTTTATCTCCCATGAAAATATCTATTAGGTACCGATCTTAACGGTTAAAATTTCACCATTGAGAATGATCATATCAATAAAGTGAGAAATCTGTCTTTTAATGATTAGAAAAGAGCATAATTTGAGTTTCTTGTTATATGTTTCGTAAGATTATCAATATAGTTCTTGGTGGGGCTTTGCCCCCTACCATTAAAAAAATAAAAAATATATCAATATAGTGATTTTTTTATTTTTTTTTATGTATCAATATAGTGAATTATTATTACATAATAGTAATTATATATAAGAATTGATAAAAATCCTCTAAAACAAAAATTGATAAAAATTTAATTAATTAATCCAAATTATTTTGGAGATTTGCAACGTTGCCTTTTCCTTTCCCGAATGATTTCATAGAGAGACAATGTTGTTTTGATACATTAATCTCTGTGAAATAAAATGGGGACAAAGTGCAACACAAATTCTACATCCCAATCTGAAAAGGACTATGCAAATAATAAAAGCAACAATAACACAAATGTTGTGTTGAATGTGTATGATCTCACACCTCTTAATAATTACTTTTATTGGTTTGGATTTGGAATCTTTCACTCTGGCATTCAAGGTTCGTTTCCAATAATTTGATCTTCGTATTGTTTTAACGTTTTTAATTTTAATGTGTAATGGTTTCATCTTCATATGGATTTAATATTTTTCATATGCTGCATGATTAAATACAAATTTTCTCTTTAAAATTATATAGAACACGTGAGGAAAGAGGCTAGTTATGATTGCATTTTCTCTCTCTATAGATCTTACATGTTGGATATGTTTCATATGTGCAATTGTCTTTTATAAAATAAGATAAATTTGAAATCTAGAAATAACTTTCTCCTTCTGGAATGGATGATACCATGAATTTTAAACATGATGCATTTATGGTAACCAAAATACCTCAACAGCCAAAACATATACACACATAATATATACAAACCCAGAAACTGCCTCAACAAATATATATTGAAATTCATGTGAAGATAATAAGGGGTGTTTATTGAATTGAGATTTTTAAATACAATTCCTTATGAAGAAAGTTGTGTGAAATTACCGGAGAGCGTTTATATGAGATGACACGGTTTTTTTTTAGTTTAACCAAGATCCTAGTTCGAATCCAGCATTGGGTATGCAGCACCGTTAAAACTCATAGGAAGATTTTGCCGCCCGTTTAAGTGCTACATGGCTCAAGGGATTAGTTTCACGCGTCGAGAATATTCGATTTACCCGGGAAAAAAAGTCGTGTGAAATTTAAAAGACCGTAAGATTTTAATGGCTTATAAGGTTTTAATACAAAATCCATTTCTTCTAGACGCTTGAAAACGTGGTGTCCTCTTTGTATTTGGAAAGCTCCCGGTCTCTTTAGAGGAGGATAAGTATATACATTTTGTTGCTTGTTTCATTTAATATTTTATAAAAATTGTTAGTACAATAAGATAAATGATCATATACTATTGCATTAATCTTAATTTATTGAAATATATTAGTGTATTTGATTTAAAAATTGAAAACAGCATGATAGGATCATGGAGGTTAGAATAATGAATCTTCTAGTTTATTCTAGAAGAGAATCTTTTAAGCATATTCTACTAGTTTGTTTGGTAGCATTGTTATTGTGTAGTTGATGTAGTTATCTTATCATGTGTTTGCATCAACTTATATATGCATAATGCATTGTATATCTTAGGATTAGGGGAACCAAAAATGAATGAAAAAAGTTGTTTTATTTTCTTTTAAAAAAAACCAAAACGTTCCATCAAAATATACCCTTTACGTACCCAAGAGAACTTGGATGGGATGATAAGGGATGGTCTGAGTTCGAATCCAAACATGGACATGCAACAATGTTAAATATCTTGAGAAAGAATTTGTCACATATTGTAGTCATACTCGGCATGCAGAGGATAGTCGGTTCACGCCAAAAAAACGTACCCTTTACATGCCTCATTTAATGCTGAGAATCCTGCTCCGCAGCCATCCAACTTGAGAAGTTTTATCCACCTTAGGGTTAAGGAGTTCTTTTTAATAAGCATATCCTTTTTTCTTTCATTTTTTGTGTTCTTGTTTGGAAAGATTATTGATTTTTTTTTCAATTATTCTTATGATGTTACAACCGAAGAAATTATCTCTTTTGTTTTATTGTTTTGATTCTTTTACTGATATTAATCTGGGAAATTTCTGTGTTTGAATAGTACATAATAAGGAGTATGGATTTGGAGCTCATGACTTCCCATCAAGTGGAGTATTTGAAGTGGAGCCAAGGAAGTGCCCTGGATTTGTATACAGAACATCTGTCAATATGGGCCAAGTAAACATCCATCCTTCCGAGTTTCGGACATTTATTGAGAACATGGCTAGTGAATATCATGGAGATACCTATCACCTTATATCTAAGAACTGCAATCATTTCACCGATGATATCGCGGGTCGATTGACCGGAAAACGAGCCCCTGGTTGGGTGAATCGGCTTGCTAGGTTAGGTATGTTAGAACATAAAAGGAAATTTGCTAAGACATCTTATCTTTCATGCTTCAATTGAATCTCCGCTACTCATTTATTTTTGTAGTCTGTAGTCGAAGTCATTAAGAGGAAATTGAATGGTGAAGATTTTCACTGGACTCGCTCAAGTGAAAATCCTACGGGGGACGATCTCAACCCCTAATGTTTTTACACCATATTTCCCTTCTGAACCAACTTGTCTGTGCCTAAACATTTATGGTTTTTGAAGTTCAATTTCATGATTAGATTTATGTGAAATAGAAATATATCATATAATTAAAGCTTCACTTGCAATATTATAATCTATCATTTCCAACAAATTACAAAAACATTGTTTTGTCAAATGCATTTACTATGTTTAGATGATGTCTGCATTGTATTCTATCCATCTATTTAAGTTATATTCTGGTAGAATGTTACCTTCTCTGAAAATACCACTTTATAGTAGAAACGTTCATTTGCAGTATCATTACAGGAAGAAGATAACTTGGGTGACAAATTTAAATCATTGCATCACTTTCTTTGTTCAATATACTTTTCATGCCATATCCTCAATAGTCCTTTATATTCTTAAGTGAAGCCTTTTGGTGAAAATCTCAGGTTCTTTATGCAGCTGTCTACTTCCTGATAGTATTCAAGTAACCACTGTTAAACAGCTACCTGAATACCATTCAGGTGTGTAGTGTACAATCTTTTTCTGACTTTTTCGGCCTATAATGTATATCCTTGTTCATTCTGATTTTTCCATCTCAAATTCTCAATATCATATATCTTGGTCAATGTTTGCAGAAGATGAAGTTACCGATTCTCTTTCAACGGACACGCCTTGTGAATCAATGGAATTAGATGATGAACAAGCGAAACGCCTTCTGTCATCTCTTGATAGCACAGAAGATGTTTCTTTTGTTAAAGGGACTAAGTAAAATGATTTCGCATTTTTTTTTTTTATAGCTTTCTGCTCTCCTTGTTTCATTTGTCAATTGAAGGGTTTTTGTGTGCTAGGGTGTATGCACTGATTTTTGTGTATTAATTAACAGTTGTAAATGAGGTTAGTGTAATGGGTGTCATCCAGGATTTTTTTTATTTTTTGGAGGGATTGTTGGAGCTCATAAAACATGTATATGACATCTAAGTTTGCAAAATGTCTGAGATATTAAAGGTTCTTTTAAGAGTGTATTTTTTGTTATTTTCTTTGATGGATTTATATGAAAAACTTCAAATTGATATAATGATGTTTTGGTAAGTTTGCTATATTCCTGATCCAAAGTGAAGTAATCATTCTCTTATATTTGATCCTTCAACATAGAAATATAGTAAATAGTAATTTCTAAACTTCTTTCAATTCATCAAGTTAGTCTTTGTGAACCACTCTTGCGTGTCTTGTAAGTCCAACATGTAAACGTCATGAAATTTCACGACTAACCAATTCGCAAGAAATTGCATTACCGTTGAATATTTACTCACTTCTCAAACTAAAATTTTAGAGAGGTGCTATTGATAGCGAAGGATACTATCCCGAGCCTATTGCGAACGAATTGTGAGCATTAAATATTGAGATTAGTGGAATACAAGGATGGTTGGAAGTAAAGTTGAAGAGCTGCTACAGTAACTGTAAGTTTATCGTTAACTTTTCGTGAATTATTTTTCGCATCAGGTAGCATTTCTCAAATTTTAACCTAATCTTATTTTGCAAGACAAGAATTCGTTATCTTTCGTGAAAACAAAATATGTCTTTTGTGAGGGTAGTCATTAGTCAATTGCAACAACTTTTCATGCTCTTGTGTGTAGGGATGTGCATAGGTTAGATATCGTCGGATTCAGATAAAAAATTGTCCACCCAAATATAACCGATAAACAAAGATTATCACCTACATTCATTAGCTTCGACTACAATTAGGGCTGGTGGGGGGTTGGCGGGTGGGTTTGTCTAGTTGTTGTGTACCTCAACGCAGTCTGCAGCAGATATTCTCATTCCTTCCTCCCACTGCATCTCAGTCGACCACCTTTTCATGTTTTTGGTCACTTTCCCTGTCATTGATAAAATTCTGCATCATATCAAGCTTTCCTCATCTCAGGTGCTTTGGGCAATGTGGTTCCTCCATACCAACATTCAGTATTTCACATGGAATCATCATCAATTTGATTGCTTCTCTAAGTACAATTTTCAAGTAGATTGTGATCATGAACATGGTCTTAGTGGTGCTTATGGAAATTACATCAGTAGCTTCCTAAATTGCAACCGTTTTGAGGGATTTGAGCCTAAGCTTCAGCATAGCTGGCAAATGTTTTGAGTGTTATGGTGAATATGCTGGGAAGAATATGTTTCAACATTTTACAGTAGTTCACATTGATACCGGTGGAGGAACATGTATCAAACACTGCTATTGCGTTGAAAATGAACACCTGGATATAATTGTGATTTGGGAGCAACAAGTGATGTGTTTCTTTGTTTGAGATATCCTTTGAAAGAAAAGCGGATTCTGTGACAGAGCAAGATGTCTCTGACAGTCTCACCTTCAGCTTTCAATAAGACCAGTGATGAAATTATACTCCTCTGAGAGTACCACAGACCTTAACCATTATTGTGTCAAGGTACAGGATCTCTCTACTGATGACACCCTTCAATAATGTAGGATATTGAAGGGCGTTTTTAGACATGACAAAACAACCCGCCCCCGTCCCGCGTCCCGATTTCAACGGGGGAAAGCCGAATTAACTGGGTCCGGGTCCAGGTGCGGGGAAAACCCGGAGTTTTAATGCGGGGCCGGGGCCGGGGGATACTCACACCCGCCCCACACCCACCCCCGGCCCGCACCCGTATTGTTTTTCTCCAAAAAATTGGATTTATTTTCATTAATTTTGATTTCAACCCATATTGTTTGTAACAATTCAAAATTTCAAATTTTGAAAGTTAAATAGAGGACCAAAATCAACATTTATTTTAAAATTTCTTAACATATGTGGTCTTTCCGACACTTTTCAAATCAACAACAATAAATAACAAAAAACACTATGGTAATACTAGGTGTATATAATTGATTTTGT
>Ga0315915_1009943_pt1 | contig 10661 bp, 8 predicted proteins | sample MpolbnodulesMG_FD_207738 | JGI IMG/M metagenome (GOLD analysis project Ga0315915, IMG submission 207738) | Medicago polymorpha root nodule microbial communities from Los Angeles, California, United States - branched nodules | ecosystem: Host-associated > Plants > Roots > Nodule | place: USA... | reverse complement strand
CATTGTGATAATTCTCAAGAATGTCCCATGCTTCTTTGGATCTTGTTGCTTTGGCTATCTTCTCAAAGTGCTGATTATCAACATTTTGTTGAATGTAGAACAGTGCCTTGCAATCCTTCTTCTTGTTTTTTTTTTTTAAAGCAGCTCTCTGCACATCAGTAGCATTTGCAGGAGGTTCTTCAAACCCATTCTGCACAAGATCACTCACATCTTGCGCGCCAAACAATGATCTCATCAAAGCAGTCCATCGTTCCCAGTTCTTGCCATCAAGAACCAAAATATTTGATCCAAAACCGTTAGTGTTCATCTTGCTAAATCTCAAGAAATCAGAGAAATCAATACACACACCTCACTCAGTGGTTCCCAATGATGATTCCCCTCACTTTTCACTCGTGTTTCCCTAAGATTCAACCCAGGCTCTCTATACCAATTGTTAGAACAATCACTTTGTTCAATGCAGCAGAAGTGCTTATGAAAATAAGCTGTTTTTGTGAGCAAGATGAAAATAACAGAAAGTTTGTTAAGAGAAGAGAGCATGATGGAGATAGTTATTGTGTAATCTGAATTTGATTCATTAGTTATGATGTTCACAATTACAAAGCCTTTTATAGGCAAAATGGTTACTTGCTTCCTATGCAAGTAAGCTCTCTAACTAATTGGAAAAATTAACACAAACTTAACCCAATTAGTTACATTGCAGTTATTACTAATACACTAATAACTTAAATTATAGTACATTTTATGGAACTTCGTTTGTGTCTGTTACTACTTTTGTCGTCAATAGACTGTGTCGTATTTGGTATTTAGTGTAGAAACTTTAGATTCATTTCTATCTTTACTATCAAGGATGTCATTCGGTGCTTAAATTTTCAAACGATTTCAAAGTTCAACGAGGTTTAATATGTGAATCAATTAGCTTTGATTATATTTTTTTTGGGAGAGGAGAAATATATTTTGAATATAAAATTATGAATTTTACAATTAAACTCGTTGTGTATTTCATAAATATTATTGTCGATGAAATTTGATCCAAGTGACCGTTTAGTAATCTGAGTTGTACAATCTGAGGGCTAGGTGGGCACTCACTGCTAATGGATAAGTGTAGTCTCTAGATATTCTTAGGTTTTGAATTATGTCTGATTTTTCTAGGATAGTTTTAGAATATTGTATTTTTCCCCTCTAGTCTAGTACTAAATCCCACCTTGCATATGGCATATTTTGCAAGTATCAAATATTTGCTAAGTTTCATTTTTCAAAGCTCTTTTGGTGAAAATCCTTTTTTGTTTAGTCGCGGGTCATACGTGTTTTTTCAACTCTTTAAAAACTATTTTTATGAGTTTGAATCGATTTGAAAGTCATAAGTCATAACTTACTGCTTGAATTGATTCACACAAGTTAGAGAGTTTTTAGCCATTTTTCAATCGATTCAAAAATGGAAAGAAGTTTGTCGAATCGATTCACTACTCATGGAGTTCATCTAAATTGATTTGATTTTCATCTGAATCGACTCAATCTTCAAGCGTTCTCCATATTCAGTTTTACACATCTGGATCGATTCAACATAAGTGTGAATCGAGTAAGACAATGTTTTTTTTCTCTAAATACTAGGTTTCGTTTGCACTAAGATTCTCAAACTATAAACATAACATTTCCTCTTTTTTTTTCCATCTAAATGCATAAATCATTCATTATTTTTCTCTCTCATTACTCATAGGGACAATTGTAGGTTGTGCAATGGTTTGATTCTTTCAAGGAATTTGAGTGCTCAAGATTCGAAAGGACGGAATAAGGCTATATTTTGTCCTCTACAAGCTAGGGATCATTGTAACGCCCTATTGATTTATTTATCCCTCACTAATTTTGCTTTTTCTAGTAGTGATAAAATAGAGTTGCGTCATCGACGGAGACAGTTAAGACTATTGAAAAGAGTGCATGCTCATGCACGTTCAATCGTCTGACATGTAAGTTTGGAATGTCGGAGTCAACGGATAGTTTCAACCGCAAGTAATTTTTGATGGCGTGTCGTTCAGAACAAAAGACAAGCCTATTGGACTCGACTCTCGAGGATATCAAGAAATTCCAATACGATTTGAAGAAGAGTACCATACTAATTTTTGCTTTAGTCGAGAATTAATATCACTCGGTTTCACATTGTAAAATGGATAAATATCAACTATTTCAAGTGATTAATTTGTTAAATGTATCTTCAAGATATTGTAGGAACATTAAGTTCTAAAATATTCAATCACGTGTTATAAGCTTCAAATAATCTAATAAATAATTTAAGATAGATCAAATTATATTGCAATGAGTAAAGAGAAAGTACGCAGAAAAAACCATATTTATAGAAGTTCCCTCAATCATCCTCGTTAAATGTTGAAAACGCTTAGAAGAGTAAACTATAGAGGTTTATTGAATTTACAAATCAACTCGATCCTAAATCTTTTACGCTAAGTAATCACTCCAAAGCCTCCAATCTTCAAACCTCCTTGAAATTTGATAATCCCAACGTCATCGAATCTCGAGCTTTCATGCAATCCTTCGATCTTCTTACCTAATAAATCTTCTTTGTTATAGTTGACAATAAAAAAAATTGTCTTGTTAACGAGTGCTCCGGGGCACTCTTTAAGCGTTCTAATTCAAAAAATTATCCACTAAAAAAGTCAATTGTTTTAATTTTCAATGCATTAAATACAATAATTCTCATAAAAATTTACTATTTAAAAATCTTAAAGAGTGTCCAAGGGGCACTCGTTAATATTTTCCTAAAATAAAATACAGTTTAAAAACTGTAAATTCTTTAAATAATTAATATATGAGTATAAGGAAAGTTAAATGAACTTAGGGTTTGGTAGTTTAATTATTTTGAGTCTAAGAATAAAGAGTTGAATGTCTTGGGATCAAATTCGGACAACGAATAAAATTAAATATAAATCTTACAAACCAACTATTATTTCTTCCGTCTCAAAATAACATAGTCATTTTTAAAAAAATTAATTGTCCCGAAATAACTAATCTATATCACTTTTCAATACAATATTAATTACTTTCTTTCATCATTCTCAATTAATATATTCTATTTTGCATTTATGATAATGGTAAATGCATCAATACTTGACAAAAGTATTTAAATATTTTTTTTCTCTCTTTTACATACATATTTTAAATTTGTGTGAAATGATCAAATAACTCACTTAATTATTTAAGACGAAAGGAGTAACATTTGTCTTTAAAAAAAAGTATCTTAAAAAAAGAAAAAGCATTGTTAAATAAATTAAAGCCAGGTCAAGATTCAAACATGGTGTTTGATACAATCAATAGATTACAAATTTATTTGTTTATGCTTTGAGTCATTGAATGATTAATCATTGAGTTTCTTTGATTTTACTTGGTGTGTGTTTGATTTTCGAGTGGTGAGGACGGATTTTGATAAGAGTATTATAACCGAATCGATTTTAATTACAATTGAGTTGAATGTGTAACAGTTTGCCATCATTATAAATGGGAAACCCACCAAATCTTTTAACCCTCAACGTGGTCTTAGGCAGGGGGACCCCCCTTACCTGTTTCTGTTATGTTCAGACGTTTTATCTGGTCTCATTTCTAAGGCTCAGGAAAATAACATTATCCATGGCATCAAAGTGGCAAAGAAGGCCCCTACGATCTCTCACCTACTTTTTGCTAATGATAGTCTCATCTTTTGTAAAGCAAATTACCAGGAAGCACAAGCCATAAAGGACATCATAAGTAATTATGAATCTGCCTCTGGCCAGAAGGTTAATTTTGATAAATCAGAAATCATACTCAGTAGAAAAGTTCAGACCACTACTCAAGATAGAATTCTGCCGACTCTTAATATGAAAAGAATGGATCATTTCTCTAAATATTCTGGCCTGCCTACCCATCTGGGCAGATCAAAACGCCAGGTTTTCACCTTCATTCATGACAAAATCCTTAATAAGCTAAAAAGTTGGAAGGAAAAGAACCTATCATTTGCTAGTAGAGGGACCCTAATCAAAGCAGTTGCCCAGGCAATTCCTACTTACGTTATGAGTGGATTCCTTCTTCGAAAAAAATTATGTACCACTCTTGAGCGTATTATTTGTGATTTATGGTGGGGTAGCAGTCAAGACCATAAGAAAACTCATTGGATTAGCTAGTCAAAGCTTTGCAAAGCAAAAAGAGGGGGTAGGATGGGGTTTAGAGATTTAAGGGCTTTCGATATGGCCCTCTTAGCCAAACAATGCTGGAGGATTCAAACTAAACAGGACTCTCTTATGGCAAAAGTCCTTAAATCTAAGTATTTCCCAAACCACTCTCTCTGGGATGCCAAACAAAAACAGGGAACCAGTTACTCTTGGCGTAGCATTCTACACTCAAGATGGGTAAAAAAGGTAGTTTTTGGTCAGTGGGCAATGGAAACCAAATTAATATCTAGGAAGACCATTGGCTCCCAAATCAAAATGGTTTTAAAGTTCTAAGTAAAAAGCCTAACAATAATGCCCCCATCAAAGTCAGCAATCTCATTGATAAAACTACAAATAACTGGAAGGAACCTATAATCCACAATTTGTTCCTTCCCTTTGAAGCTCTTCAGACCAAGCAGATTCTTATAACGGACAATAATGAAGAAGATGAGCTAGTTTGGGCTAGTTCCCAAGATGGGAATTACTCAGTAAAGATAGGCTATTATGCTATAAAAAACTGGGAGGATCAATCAAAGAATAACCCTGACAGATCCTCCACCCAATCTGACAAACTCTTGCAGAATTTATGGAACTTGAATATTCCACCGAAACAAATTCATCTAGTATGGAGGATCATGAACAATGGTTTACCTGTTAAATCAAATCTCTTCAAGCGTAGAATCAGCAGAGATCCCCTTTACCCAGATGCAACTCCCAGATTGAATCTATAGCTCACACGTTTATGGAATGCGATTGGTCCCAAAGAGTTTGGTTTGCATCTCCTTTAACCCTTAAATTTCAAAATTTGGAGAACTTTGATTTCATAAACTGGTTATCTAAAAACATGCATAAGGAAAATTTGAGAGCTATGGAACTCACTGCGTCCATTATATATGGTATTTGGAAAGCCACAAATGGTTTAGTTTTTGAAGACAAAAATTTACCGATTCATGAAGTCCTTACCAGATCGATTCAAGCAACAAACAACTATCAAGTTCAGAATCAAAAGCTTCATCACCGTCCAAGCTCAACTGTTCCTAGCTTGATCTGTCGCGACATTAGTTGGTCTCCTCCGCCGAAATCATCCCTGAAGCTCAACGTGGATGCTCACCGTAAAGGTGATGCCCGTTGGGGTTTAGGATTTGTCCTCCGGCGTAGTGATGGTCGGCCCGTCGTGGTGGCAACTAAGACGGTGGAAGCTCCGGACGACCCATGCATGGCCGAAGCGTTGGGTGTTAAGTTTGCTCTAGATTGGATCGAAGTAAATGGTTGGAGATCTGTGACCATTGAATCAGATGCAAAGAAGATCGTAGATGGAATCAACAAGCTCAGCTTCTCGCGAAGATATTGGGGGCGTATTGGTAGATGTTGTTTGAAGAAGATGAGAAGTCTTCACAATGTCTCTCTAAACTGATTTTGTAGAAATAGAAATTGGGCCGCTCATGCCACAGCCAAATGGGCTGAGATTGAGCCCAATAGGGATTGGATCTGTAATTTCCCCACCTCCATTTTTACTCATATCCAAAAAGATATGAGCTTTTCTCCCTTATTATAATAGAATCCTTTTTTGAGTCAAAAAAAAAAAAAAAAACACCTCGGGTGCACTCCTACTTTGAAGGTTGTTTAGGTATTTTTTAAATTTTTTGTGGCTCAAATAGTTTATATATCTTCTTCACTTTTTTCTTTGTAGAATATATCTTCTTCACCATATTTATTTTTGGTACAAATCTTCTTCACTTTATTATTAGTACTTCTTTGGAAATCATTCATATTCATTTTATTTGAGTAGTTTATAAATAGCATTTCCTGTTGATAGTAGTTTTTTTTTTCTTCAGACTAACCCTAGTTAATTATTTCTTTTCTCTCAAACAATGTTTTTTACTTGGAAAATTCTTTCATGGTTAGAACCCCAAATGAAAAACATTTGGACACACTCATATCAAATGAAAAAACCAAAACAAAAATAATATAATCACATGAATCAACATCATTTAATTTTATTCTTATTTAATTTTTTTTATTTGATATAAGTATGCTCATGAAAAAATTAAAACAAAAATAATATAATCACATCAATCAACATCATTTAATTTTATTCTTATTTAATTTTTTTTTATTTGATATAAGTATGCTCAAATGTTCTTCGTTTTAGAATTTGTGTCCACGGAAGAGTTTCTATTTTTACTTTATCCTTGTAACTTTGTTTTACTTGGACTTGATTTGGGTTTAGATTTCAGTAAAAACAAAAATGTGTACAAATTTGTTTCTATTTCTAACACACATTCTAGAAAGGCGACAATGTGTGTACTCTTTGTCCCTCCCCAATAGGCAATAGGTAGCTGCAAAACCAAGATGGATAGTTTCAAGAAAAGAGAGTGGGTGGCTGCAAAGAGCATGAGCTAGAAAGCAGCAGCAGAGTGAACATGCACAGCCAGGGCAAAGTGGCAGAAGAAGCTTTCGTTTCGTCTTGTAACAGATGCAGAGGCATTAAATGTGCGTCTTTTCATTTTTTTAGATTACAATCATTAATAAGATTGCATTAGATATTACTATATAGATATTCACCTATGCCAAAAATGTTATGCAAAAATCATATGCACACATTAGTTATAAAAACAAGTTTAAATATGTTATTAGCTCTATAAATATATTAAATTTTTGTTTTAATCCTTTTAAAATTTTCCTTCAACTTTTAATTCTTATAAAATTTTTAATCATTAATTTTGGTCCATATTTTTAAGTAAATTTTTATATATTTTAATAATATTGTATAGAAATATGTAGAATATTGTAAAAATAATTCCTAAAAAATATTAATTTTTTTTAACAAAACACAAATTAAATATGAATTTTTAACCGTAAAAAATATAAAAATTCATATTAAACTCTTGTTAAAAATTTCAAATTTTTTTTGGTTGAGCTTTTTACAATATTATCAATTTTTCTGCAAAATTTTAATCAAACATATGATTTCTAGATATGAGTTTACTTTAAAGGAGGGATAAAAAATGAAGATGAATTTTTTAGGAAAATTTTAACTATGCATACATATTGATATTCGTTGCTATTTATACGTCAAAACATCTTAAAATTACACAACTTGAAAACGAATAAAAACAAAATGCTAATTTGTTTTCCTTTCCACCTAAAGAATGTTTGTTAGTTATCCTTGTGTCCACTTACGTATTAGGGTCACACACATATTTTCCGAGCTGCGATACGGAAAACACATTATCCATATTTCATATTTGATCCCCTCAAAACAAAAACAAAAAAAATTCATATTTGACATAACTAACAGTAATGCAATCACTAGTCACCAAAATCAATTCGTTGAAAAATAGGTTTACATAATAGATAGATAGATGGATGAATTGTATGAATATGTGGGGACTCATCGTGAGACCGTCCTAGAATAATAAACAAAAGGAGGACACAACATACTTAAAAGAAGGGCATATACCGCGAGGCAATTCTATCGATTTAGTACAATCAAAAGAATCAAATATCTTTTGATTTAGCTCAAAAGAAATTGTGAAGTTATGCTTAACTGTACAAAATAAAATATTGCGTATCATCACCTTATTCATAAGTCAAAGCAAAACTGAATATTAACACGAAAACACACAAACCTTAACTGTACAATTAACAAACACAACTCAAAGATTTCACAGAAATACCAGGGAAACAGTACAATTTACAATAATAGTCAGGGTGATGATAGAAATCACGACATTACCATATGTGAATAAAGCAAATTCTTAAACCCATGTTTCGAATTCACCCCAGATTGTATCATGGCATAAGACAACCTCAACAATTCTAGGGAGAGAATGAAAACACGGGTAGCTTCAGACAAGACCCTGATCCACATGAACCCTAATTAACCCTCGCAAATTAACCCTAATTACCACATGAAACCCAAGTCACAATTAAACCCCACAAGCTAGAGAATACCGAGTAGAAACTGTTGCATTCTAGTTAATCCTAATTAGCTAAAGACAGTAACAATCTAGAGTACTTCAGACAACACCAACATTTTGGTGTTTCATTGGTTTTAGAAAGAAATGTGAGTTCATATGTTTCTTCTTGTGAATGGCAATCCCCTTACATGTATTCCAATAGAGATTCCAGTCATTCTGCGATTGAAACCATCACGCCCTGCTGAGAATAGAATCGGTAAAAAATTTGGGCTCTTGCATCGGAATACTTTTTGGGAGAAAATCCTAATCAAAGTTTCTTTGCCCTGCAGATAAAAACGGACACAAATAACCAAAAATGACAGTATTGTTATGTTATAAGTTAATTATAAGCTGTGCTAATAGTGGCATCCTTCTTATAAGTCATTTGAGGAAAATAATTTATCCCAAATTATCCTTCATAACCAAACAATTTTTCTATATCATTTATACTATTTTTATTTTATTTTTCAATTTTTAATTTATCTTTCTTCATAATATTATTGATGATAGGTAATCTAGTAAATTTACTTTTTTCATTTTAAAATCAACTAACTATCTCATCATTTGATCATGGTCTATTTGATTTAAAGACTAAATTTGATCGTTTATTTATTTATTTTAAAATCATATGAAATGTTCAAAATGAATTTTGTTTTAGGGACAAAATGAATTATAATTTGTGACAGAAGAGTAGCACAACATTAAGACTAAAATCTTGGATCTTTCAAAAAAACAAAAAGACTAAAATCTTGGTTTAATCTAGAAGTATCATTAACTTGCTCTTACAATTTTTATTTTTTTAATGGCACTTGCTCTTACAACTATTTTAAAAAGTACAAATAACACTAAACAATTAAATATGAGAAATGATATTTGAACATCCATTTTATAATATCTTTCTCTTTCATACTCACGTTATTTTTTCCTTTATCTTTCTATTGCTTTGATTTTCGTACAAATACCTATTTTTCTTTGTCAACCATTTGATTGTTAAAATATCAACCCTCATTAAATATTTCATTAAAATAAAATTAATATCAGAGTTGACACAGTGAAAAGGAATAAATATTCATGAAACGAGAACAAAATTAAATAACAAACTAACTTGATGTTTAGCAGCATTTATTTCACAGATCTTTGGATTCTGTCTGACATTCCATGCAAATCCTTGAAACTGTTTATAGAACTTGAAAGCAGCAGCAGGTGTTGTAAAGTTCACAAATGCATAACCTAAATTAGAAATTTTTCTTCCATAAGCATGCTTCCTAAAAAACCAACAATAAAAACAATAAATCAACAATTTATTCAAAAGACAAAATACATATAAAAAAATTAAAAAAGGAAAGCAAAAAAACTGAAAGGGTTCTTGAATGTTCATTTACATGTAATCCATCGGCAAATAAACGATATCAAACTTGGACCAATCCTCAGGATCAGCGTTCTTGTTGATTTCAAAGCAATGTTCATCAAGAATCATCAACAAATTATCAAACCTGAAATTTTTCAAAACAAAATTGAGATCAAAATTACTGTAAAAAAAGCATAAAATCACTGTTTAAAAAGATGAATAGTTAATTACCTAAACTGATTAGGGATGTTTCGAATCATAACAGTGGTAATGTGTAATGCTTCAGCTTCTTCAATACTTTCTGGAAATGGAATAACAGTTCCAACACGATGATGAGTACTTTTAGTAGTTTTCTGTTGAATCTGAGTTCGTTTGGGAACGTAAACCATTCTTGATTGAATCTTAGGCATTGGAACAACTAGGTTTTGTGGAAAAAATGGTTGAGCATTTGGATTAAGATGAGAAATGCGTTGTTGCATTGTGGAAATGGAAGGGGTTTTGGTGAGATAGTTGTTTTGGTGGAAAGAAGGTGGAGTCATTATATTGTTATTTTGTGAGGGAAGTGAGAGAAAGTGAAGAAGCAAAAGGTGATTATAGAAGGACTGTGGCTGCGTGCGGTGCATTGGCGTACAAGAAGAAAGAAAGTGTGTTGAGTTAGAGACTAGAGTTTTGGGATTTGGATATATCACATCTGTTCTCATGATTAAGCACGACCTACAACAATCAAACTTTTAGCCCACCTATTGGTAGTTCTCATTTTAGAACAATATTTTATCCCTTCTATAATAACTGAGTCATTTGTAAAAAAAAATTCTCTAACTAACTGATTTATTTTACTTTTCAATACAATATTAATTACTCAATAGATGACCCATTTGAAAATGTGCAATTTTGACCTAACTTATTTTGACCATATTTTTCTACTAATATACAAAGATAAATAATATCGTATAAGATGTCGTTAGATTCGCCTCGATGAGTATTTTCAAAATATCAAATTTTCATAATTTTTTCTAATATATTATTCAAGATATTTAAGCTCAAAATTATGTATTGACATGCATAATAAGGTGAAATATTATGGAACGGAGGGAGTATTTCTTTCCCTTTACAATTCTAATTAATACTACTTTCATCGTTTCCAATTCAATATATTCCACTTTA
>Ga0315915_1009941_pt1 | contig 10663 bp, 3 predicted proteins | sample MpolbnodulesMG_FD_207738 | JGI IMG/M metagenome (GOLD analysis project Ga0315915, IMG submission 207738) | Medicago polymorpha root nodule microbial communities from Los Angeles, California, United States - branched nodules | ecosystem: Host-associated > Plants > Roots > Nodule | place: USA... | reverse complement strand
GTTTTTCCTGGACTTCAAGGTGGTCCTCACAATCACACTATTACAGGCGTAGCAGTTGCATTGAATCAGGTTGTTTATTAGACTAGTTGAAGAAACTACAGTCATTTAAGTTTTTTTAGCAAATATGTACTTCGGTATAAAAAGAAAAGTGATCCTTTTATGCATATTTTGTTGTCTCACTGATGCAATATCAATTTTTTTCTTCATTTTTGTTCATGTAGGCTATGACACCAGAATTCAAGAATTGATAGGTTTATGTTCTTAGTAACTCCTCGACATTTGCACAGGTAAACTGAATGTGTTTTCTACGTTGAACAGCAGTGCTATATAGAACAATTGCTAACTAGTTATTAGGTGTATCTTCTATTGATTGTTTAGCCCGACAATTTTTACTGTTATTGCTGACTTTGATATGTTAATTGAACTGCAGAGCCTGTTAGAGAAAGGCTATGACCTTGTACCTGGTGGAACTGGGAACCATTTGGTGTTGGTAAACTTAAGAAACAAGGTAAATGTTACAATTCTTGTCTTAAAATTTCATGAGTTTACACTCATGAGATATCGAAAAACTTAATTTTGACTTGTAGTATGCATTAATTTTTATCTCAGTGTGGGGATACCAGGTAATGCAAGACATGGAAACAAATTTGTGATGTTAGTAGGGCTGAGTTCGACAAGGTCTATCAACATCTTGGAGTTCAATTGGAGGAAATGGTAAGGGTTCTAGTTTTGTATTTTTCATTATCTGTGGATTTTATCCATGATGTCTATATTTTGTACCTTCCAGGAGGAATTTCCGAGCTGTTTTAGTAACATGCGTTATCAGATTAGACTCTGCATACTACTAATATTTATGCGTTCCATTTTCTTTAAACAGTAGACTTGATATATCATTATTAAAGTGGACAAGCATTTTTGCATAGCATTTTATAATCCAAAAAGATACTCTCGCTCATATACAGGCTTTGTGTATTGTTTAATTTTTCAGGTTTTTGAGGAGGCATGCAGCAATTTATTGCGTAGTGTGTTGTGTGATTACCTCTATACCTTGGCAGAAATCTATACGAAAAAGTTCTATTCTAATTGTCAGGTATACTTCTGAAGCAATCATCTTATGCTATATATTCAAATTTATATGGCTTTTCTAATCCTAATATATTAAGATTCACCATAAATTTTAAAAAGTTCCACACATTTATGGAAATGAATTTGATGTGGTAAGTAACTACACAGTTGGTGCTCTTTATCAATGATGTATATTTCACAATTGTGATTTGGAGTTTTTGGTTTTTCCTAGTATGCGAGAGATCCAATCTTGTATCAAATGTCTCAGTATTAGATTGATATAAATTATTGACTGCCCTGATTCTAGGTCCAATCTTGGTTTTTGAATTGAGTTACATTGAAGTGATTTTGAATTCTCATTGTTAACTTAGTATAAACCGGACTGATTTTCTGTAAGGTTATTTCTATTGAATGTTGTCACTTTGATAGGTTGGACTGGAGGGTACCACCAATTTTGAAAATGAAACTGACAATGATTTGGTTATGGAGGATAATGAAGATGAGGATGAATATAAAGATGTTGAGCCCGAAGAAGAGTCTTCGAGAGATTGTGATCAGTGGATGCCTATTCGAAGGAAGTTAGGTAGGATTTTCTCTTTGAATTCATGACTTTTCTCTTGAAATGCATTTGCACGTGCGCGTGTATGGTATACACTTTTCTTGGCTTATTTTCTTTTGAATGTGATCCAGTTTCATTACAAACATCATGATTATTTGAATTTGTTAATTAACCATGAACAGATACAACCTCTTCTACTAGTGAAGCACTCAAAACAGAAGAGGATGAACAACTCTCGAGAATCATATTGTATGAAGTTTAGTGCCTGTACTGTCAGTAAGTGTATCTATACCTTACATAAACTTGTATTGATCAAATATGATTCAAATTGGAATTTTTGTAGTCACTTATCACAGGGACTGCTGCTTGGGGTGACATCTATTGTGTCTTAATATGGTCAACCATGTGTCTCTCATGAGTCCTGACTAATGTCATATTCTTTCAGTCTGACATAGAAACATATGGGTAATTTAAGTAGTACATGTATTTTTTACTTTTACGAATGAAGTTTAACGTGCTCGCAATTGAAACATGATACATAATTGACAAAAATCCCATTAGTTATTTGTAAGCACACAAGGTTTACAGTGAGCTAAATGCTTAGTTTTAGCTTGTTATGTAGAATCATTTTGTCGAGTACTCAACATCGATCTTCTCTGTTGCAGCATAACTGTATAGTGTTACTTATCACATCTATTTGAATCATTTTGACCTGCAGAAAGGAGAAGCCATAGCTATCAACATGAATTCTTGTTTAACTATTACATAAGGATGCTTTAGAGGCATCAGAAGCAATCAGGTCTGATGAAAGTTTGGGAATCTGTTTCTCAGGGCCTCCATCTATATCCCTTCAGTTCAGAACTTTTAACTTGCGGCGGATCCTAGATGAATGATGTTACAAGTAAGATCCTTATGCTATGAAAGTATAAATGCTTTTAATCATAGTCTTTGCGAAAGATCTTTTGAAAAAGAAATCGATCATTATCCCAAAATAATATATTTCCAAATATGGATAACTTGTCATTTCTTAGGTGTACCCAGTAGGTATCATGAAAATAGGCAGTAGAAAGACCATTAATATATTATTTTTTAAACGGTTAAAAGTTCCTAATTGCTAGGATTCAGTAATAATTTATTTTTTAATTTCTGCTGTAGATTTGTTACAGAATTGCTATGTAATGTCTTAGTTCTGTTGCTGTTGATTTATTGCGAAATTGATATGATAAGTTATAGTTACTTTGCTACGGAAATTACATTTTCAATGCTTTCTTGCTGCTGATTATCTAAGCAATTGCTAGGATTTTTGTTTTTCTAGCTACGGACTTACTTGGAAATAATTCTCTAGCAAATTTGTCTCTCAATACATGCTACGGCCGAATCAATAGGTATTCCATAATTTATCTCTAGCTAAACTCGTTTGCTAGGAATTAGAAGCGAATTCGCTAGTAAATTGGGCGTAGCAAATCACATATTTTCTTGTAGTGAAGTTTGTGTTTTGATATACATATCATTTACGTTCAAACCTTTAGCTGGTAAATTATATACTTTTCAGCAATGATATACTTAACAAATGATTATTTTAGGCTAAATTGAATTTTTGATCCCTTAACTATTTAGGTAGTATCGCTTTGGTCCCTTGATTAAAATTCGATTTATTTTGGTCCCTTAACTTCTCTCCGTTACACATTTTGGTCATTTCTGTTAGTTTTAATTCAAAAACGTTAGGTTTTCTTCATGTTCTTCTGGAATTTTTCTGGGATTCTTGTTGTTAAAGGTTGATGGAGATGATATAAAGATGAAAAAGAGGAGAAGAAGATGAAGAAAACCTAACGTTTTTGAATTAAAACTAACGGAAATGACCAAAATGTGTAATGGAGAGAAGTTAAAGAACCAAAATAAATCAAATTTTAATTAAGGGACCAAAGCGATACTACCTAAATAGTTAAGGGACCAAAACTGCAGTTTAGCCATTATTTTATTTATCTATTCTGTCATAGCTAAGAAATGTTATCAACATTATTTTTAATTTTTAACAAAATTTCTTAGAAAAATGATATGCTGGTATATAAGGGGATTTTTAGTAGAAATTGCATATTTCAATCACTTTCCTACAGTAAAAATTGTCTATAAAGTATCTGCTATTTAAAGATTTCGATGCCTTTAATTGAGTGTGCAACTTTTCCTTTTTCTTTGTGTCAATTATTTTGTGGGATGTGGGTCCAATATTAACCAATGGTGAGCTTTGCTTTCCGGCTTTCAAATTTTTAATCTTAACCAACCATTCAAAAACAGTACTGTTATCCATTAATTTACATGCAAGTCTATGCTCCTTGCAATCATTTCTATCATTACTAGCTGATTTGCTTTAACAAGATCAACTGCAGATGGCTGCAACTATGATAGGAGGCGCTTTTCTCTCGGCAACTATTCAAACCTTATTTGAGAAACTTGCTTCAACAGAGTTTCTTGATTACATCAAAAACACCAAGCTGAATGTCTCACTCTTGAGGCAATTAAAAACAACCCTGCTCACACTTCAGGCTGTACTGGATGATGCAGAGGAGAAGCAGATGAACAATCTTGCTGTCAAACAATGGCTTGATGACTTGAAAGACGCTATCTTTGATGCTGAGGATTTACTCAATCAAATAAGTTATGACTCCCTCCGATGCAAGATGGAGAATAAACAAGCTAGAAACAAAACTAATCAGGTGTGGAACTTACTTTCATCCCCTTTTAAAAACATCTATGGAGAGATCAATTCCCATATGAAGATCATGTGTGAAAGCCTGCAACTTTTTGCACAAAATAAAGATATACTAGGTTTGCAAACTAAAAGTGCTAGAGTTTCTCGTAGAACACCTTCAAGTTCAGTGGTAAATGAATCTGTGATAGTGGGTAGGAAGAATGACAAAGAGACAATAAGGAACATCTTGCTATCACAAAGAGACACAGCCCATAATAATATAGGCGTTGTTGCAATTTTGGGCATGGGAGGTTTAGGAAAAACTACCCTTGCCCAACTTGTTTACAATGATAAAGAAGTTCAACAACATTTTGATTTGAAGGCATGGGCTTGTGTGTCTGAGGATTTTGATATTATGAGAGTAACCAGGTCTCTCCTTGAATCGGTCACTTCAAGAACTTGGGATAGCAATAATCTTGATATCCTTCGAGTTGAGTTAAAGAAAAACTTGAGGGAGAAAAGATTTTTGTTTGTGTTAGATGATATGTGGAATGACAATTATAATGATTGGGGTGAACTAGTAAGTCCCTTCATTGATGGAAAACCTGGAAGCATGGTGATTATAACAACACGCCAACGAAAAGTTGCTGAGGTGGCACACACATTTCCTATTCATGAATTAAAACTTCTATCAAATGAAGATTGTTGGTCTTTACTCTCAAAGCATGCATTGGGAAGTGATGAGTTTCACCATAGTACAAACACAACCCTTGAAGAAATAGCAAGGAAGATTGCAAGAAAGTGTGGAGGATTGCCAATTGCTGCTAAAACAATAGGAGGGCTTCTGCGTTCAAAGGTAGATATAACAGAGTGGACTTCAATTTTAAACAATGACATATGGAACTTATCAAATGATAATATTCTTCCTGCTTTGCATTTAAGTTATCAATATCTTCCATCTCACTTGAAAAGATGTTTTGCATATTGTTCAATTTTTCCAAAGGACTACCCACTTGATAGGAAGAAATTGATTTTGTTGTGGATGGCTGAAGGATTCCTCGATTGTTCTCAAGGGGGGAAAACGTTGGAGAACTTAGGTGATGATTGGTTTTCTGAATTGTTATCGAGATCATTAATTCAACAATTAAGGGATGATGCTTGTGGAGAAAAGTTTGTTTTGCATGACCTTGTAAATGATTTAGCTACATTCGTATCAGGAAAAAGTTGTTGTAGGCTTGAATGTGGTGACATCCCTAAAAATGTTCGTCACTTCTCATACAACCAAGAATACTATGACATTTTCATTAAGTTTGAGAAATTATACAGCTTCAAATGCTTGCGAAGCTTCCTATCCACTTACTCCACAATGTGCAATTACAATTACTTATCCTTAAAGGTGGTTGATGATTTCCTACCATCACAAAAAAGGTTGCGTGTGTTATCCCTATCAAGGTATAAAAACATCACCAAGCTACCAGATTCAATTGGAAATTTGGTGCAGTTGCGGTATCTAGATATCTCCTTCACTAAAATCAAAAGCTTGCCTGATACAACATATAAGCTTTACAATTTACAAACTTTGATTTTATCAAGTTGTGAGAGTCTCATTGAATTGCCAGTACAAATTGGAAATTTAGTCAGTCTACGTCACCTTGATATAAGTGGGACTAACATAAGCGAGTTGCCTGTGGAAATTGTGGGACTAGAAAACCTTCAAACTCTCACCCTTTTTATAGTGGGTAAGAGACATGTAGGGTTAAGTATCAAAGAGCTCAGAAAATTCCCAAACCTACATAGAACACTTACCATCAAGAACCTGGATAATGTTGTTGATGCCGGAGAGGCACACGATGCCAACCTGAAAAGCAAAGAAAAAATTGAGGATTTAGAGCTAATATGGGGAAAACAAAGTGACGAGTCGCAAAAAGTGAAAGTTGTGCTCGATATGCTGCAGCCGCCAATAAATTTGAAGAGCCTGAATATTTGCTTGTATGGTGGGACAAGCTTTCCGAGTTGGCTGGGAAATTCTTCATTTTCTAACATGGTATCCCTCCGTATTAGTAATTGTGAATATTGTGTGACACTTCCACCCATAGGGCAGCTACCTTCTCTCAAGGAGCTAGAAATATGTGGAATGATGACGTTGGATACAATTTGTTCGAAGTTCTATTATGTCCAGGGAGAAGTAGGTTCCAATTCTTCCTTCCAACCATTTCCATCCCTCGAGCTTATAAAATTTGACAACATGCCAAATTGGAATGAATGGCTTCCCTTTGAAGGTATAAAATTTGCTTTTCCTCGACTCAAAACTATGGAGTTGCGTAATTGTCCTGAACTAAGGGGACAGTTGCCTACCAACCTTCCTTGCATCGAAGAAATTGTAATAAAAGGTTGTTCTCATCTATTGGAAAAACCATCTACTTTGCATTGGTTGTCGTCAATAAAAGAAATGAATATCAATGGGATTGGTGAAAAGACCCAATTGTCATTGCTTGATAGTGATTCTCTATCTATGATGCAACATGTAGTGATTGAAAAATATGTTGCGCTATCAGTTGTGCCAAAATTGATTTTGAGAAGCACCTGCCTTACATACTTGAGACTCCATTCTCTTTCTTCTCTCACTGCATTTCCCTCAAGTGGTCTACCCACTTCATTGCAATCACTTCATCTTAAAGATTGTGAGAACTTATCCTTTCTACCTTATGAAACGTGGAGCAATTACACATCACTTGTGAGTCTTTATTTATGGAGTAGTTGTGATGCACTTACATCCTTCCCACTTGATGGTTTCCCTGCGCTCCAAACACTTGACTTAAGTGATTGTAGGAGTTTGGATTCCATTTATATTTTAGAAACACCTTCATCTCGGTCGTCAAGTCTCCGACATCTCGAAATCAGATCCCATGATTCAATTGAATTGTTTAAAGTCAAGCTTCGGATGAGCTCGCTCACCGCTCTTGAGAAGTTGTTTCTGAATTGTCATGGAGTGTTGTCATTTTGTGAAGGAGTTTGTCTACCTCCCAAATTACAATCAATTGTGAGTTTTTCCCAAATAACAACACCACCAGTTATAGAATGGGGTCTCCAAAACCAAACCACTCTTTCAAAATTGGTTATTGGAAATGATGATAATATAGTCACCACCTTGATGAAGGAGTTGTTGCTACCTATCTCACTTGTGGACTTGTCTATCATTGATCTCCATGAAATGAAGTCCTTTGATGGAAATGGGCTTCGACACCTCTCCTGTCTCCAATATCTCTATTTTTGGAATTGTCAACAGCTTGAGTTATTGCCAGAAAACTGCCTCCCTTCCTCGTTGAAATCGCTTTCATTTCAAATGTGTGAGGAGCTTGAGTCATTACCAGAAGACAGCCTCCCCGACTCTCTTAAGCAACTGACCATTTGGGGATGCCCATTGTTAGAAGAAAGGTATAAAAGGAAAGAACATTGGTCCAAAATCGCTCACATCCCTGTCATAGATATTAATGAAAAAGTTACAATATGAGAACAAGCTGTGTTCCCTTTTTCTAGTACGTTTTTCTTTTCCCGTCTACTCAGTATATGTTTGAACAATCAATCCAAAGATATATGAAAATATTTGATCTTTTCAGGAGATCAAAGCCTATGTGGATGAAAATCAGCTCACTTGATGAATTGTAGAAAAATGCTTATTTGATTCTCTATGGTGAACTTATTTGAGAGGATCCAAATAGATATAGTTGCCATTGATAGCCACAAGATTGATTTACTTGGCTAATATTCAGTTTGCATTTTATTCTCATTTGAATGCATCTTTGTATGTTTCCTTCCTATAATAACCTGCATGCTCCAGTTAGACAAAGTAGAATGACGTAAGATTTGTAATATTTTTAATTTGTAGCTTTAAGTGAATGTTCATATGCTGTTTCAAATTTTCTGTTTCACTGCTTCGTTAGCATGTGCAATATAAAGCATAGATAAACGGAACAAGTAGTATAATCCATGCTGCTATTGGTTCTAAATATTGACAACTTGTTTGAGTAACATAAAGATTGATGTTCATATGCTTTTTACTATTTACCACTTTTAAATGTTCGTATTCCTATAAACATTCGTTGAATTAATATAGCTGTTACATAGAATATCGCCTTTCAAGAGACCAGTGTGCATAAACAGCAATGGAACTAAATGAAACTTCCTCTCTGGAACATAAATAAACAGTTTCATTTCTTCAAAATCATATAGTTGAACCTGACCTAGACCTTAAGATCCAGTTTAATTCATTTCATTTCTCTTCATGAAAGTGTAATCAAGTCTAGTGGTATCAGAGTCGTGGTTAGGCTCAGTGGGGAGTGGGAGCGGGATCTTAGTGTGGATCAGGCTAGTGATGTGGGTGATTCACACTTGAGGGGGAGATTGTTGGGTAATCAAGTGTGAGTGATTATGTCCCATATCGACTAGGAATGGAGGAAACAAAGGATATATAAGAAAGGGAACCCATAAACCCATTGCCTTAAAGTTTTGGGTAAGAATGTGGTGTTTAAGTCTCTTATGGTCCCCAGACTCCCCAACACGTGCATCTGTGCGTAATGCACACGATGCTTTGAACAAAGACACAACAGTCCTGACAATATGTATGTTGGTGAGTGCCAAGATGCAAGCGAGTACGATCACGATTTGATCAGAGGAAACCACAGTTAATACACAAGAACACATGCATATACAAGTTTAGAGGTCCTCTCAAAAATTAAAGAAATTTTAGAAACATTTTCATGCATTTACTACGAGTAATAAATTGTTAGAAAATCATTTAAATGGATAAAAATAAGATAAAAAATATCAATCACATATTATATAAGTAATTAAAGGTTAGATATGACTTTCGTATCTATTAATGTATCAAATGTTTTAGTACCTTTATATATGTTCTTTAAACATTGGACCTCCAAAAAATTATTTCGTCAAAAATTAAGCAAAAGTAAAAATATACTAAAATAAAAAGGAATACGGATATGCAAAAATACTTGACTTATTATATTCACATAAAACAAACCCTAAAGGGTGAGAGAGAAAATGACAACACAAAAGTGAAACAATTGTAAACGTGTAAAAAACTGAGCTCAAAACAATATAGGCACAACCCAACGAACCTGCATGCAATTGTGAAATCGGATTGCAAGCAAAGAGCAAGAAGCATAACCAAACAATGACCTTAAGGATCCAAATCTAAAGACAACACATACCCAAACTGACAATGGTGGTCATGTGAGCCGTCGTTGAGATTCTAGACCAAAGGCACACAAGATGACCCAAGTAAAAAATCAGACAAACACCCATGTTTGCAACACACACAAGAACAGAAAAACCGCAAATATGTATTGACAAAGAACAACATATCCCATTTAAGCCAAAGACATCGGAGAAACAAAGGAACTACACACCGCCATCACCTCCAGTTTTGAAGAAAATTACGACCCCGAAATCTATCTAAACGAAGCCAACAGAGGGCGACCACTAGAAGAGTTGGGGTTGAAGACCATGGGAGGATCCAGTGGATACTCAAGAGTTGGGGTTGAAGACCAGAGGAGGATCCAAAGTGTACTCAGGGTGTGCATCTCAGGGAGTGGACCTGCACACCCTCAACTTTGAAAAATTGCACCAATATCCCTAACCTTTTGCATTTTGTACACCCTAAATTTCTGGTCTTGCAACTTAGGCCCAAAGAACTCTCACTTGAGCTGAGGGGGTTCATATTTTCAGTAACATTTCAAACACAATCATATGAGGCGCCATCATAATATTAGTTAAAGTTAATTTAATTTTTTTATAATTATAATACCAATTAAAAAATGTAACCCAATACCGTGTGGAACACATAAACTCATCATGCTTATACCATCCTTCTACCACTAGGCCATTGTAACGTCTATGTGATCTTAATACAAATGTAATATATATTTGTCAATCCTATTGCGTCCAATATGCCTATGATACTAATGGAAAAGAATAAAATTTACTATGCAACGCTCGGAGAAGTATGACCATAAATATCTTATGAAGCCTCCTGTTTCTAGGTTACATTGATCTTCATAGGTTTGTCACACTCCCAGGTACTATCAAAGGCATTAAGGCATTTGCATAAAAAGATTAAACAAAACTCATAAGATAAATGAATAAAAGATTTGAATTAAATTGATTCAACAACTAAATATAGGTTCATCTTAAAACCCTACGTAATTAGTGTTTAGTTACTCACGGTAACAAAAAACTATTTACAAAATAAACAAAACATACCTTATACACTAAGCTAGGTTGACGAGTGACTTCTCCCTTAATGCTCCTACCGCTTGCATTCCTCATGATTCACT
>Ga0315915_1009937_pt1 | contig 10665 bp, 7 predicted proteins | sample MpolbnodulesMG_FD_207738 | JGI IMG/M metagenome (GOLD analysis project Ga0315915, IMG submission 207738) | Medicago polymorpha root nodule microbial communities from Los Angeles, California, United States - branched nodules | ecosystem: Host-associated > Plants > Roots > Nodule | place: USA... | reverse complement strand
TGTAACAAATAGATAAGAATAAATTGAAATATTAAAATGAAAGTGTAACAAACACAAATGTTCAATTTTTTATTTATCATTTAAAAAGTATAACTAATTAGATGAGTGTATATATACTTATTTTTTCATTACCCCGATTATAAGCTTAAATAACATTTTTTTCTTTAATGATGGTTGTTATTTGTGTCATTAAAAAAATAAGAATTTAGATTATATTTTTTTGTTATATTATTCGTTTCATTGAAATAGATAATCATAATTAGTTTGATCTGTTATAATTTGAAAGAATAAACATTTATATTTTTACTCTTAATTTGAAATCAAAATTTCATAAAAAAAACATCGTTCATAATTTTCAAACGTTAGCGCAATGAAAAAACGGAAATACGGACACGTAAGTGCCTATCTTTTCGCTAATAACAATAATATCTACAACAAATCAGTGTAATAGCACGGGTAGATGGCTAGTAAATTTATAAATTTACTTCATGTTAACTCCCAAGGTTGCTTCCCTCAACAAAAAAAAAATCTCAATGTTGCTCAAAACTAATTTAAACTTGGTTCAAAAATCTCTTTTTCCAACACGAAACTGAAAAAGATGAGCTGGACAGATACAGCCCATATATTTTGTGTCACAATGTCTTTTTCCCAACAAAAAATTACGTTGTCTTTCAACTTTAAGCGTTATAGTAGTAGTCATTAAACTCTACTTTGATTTTCAGTGTAATAACTTTCAAAACGTCTTTTGCAACCAATGGAATGGAAAAGGCTGAGTTGTACTTTACTTCTTTTCTTTTTTTTAACTTTGAGTTTGTTTGTTACCCTCTCCGTTGATTTTCAAGTGTTTTTTTAGAAAATTAACACGAAAATAGTGATGTGTATTTTTGCAAATTTTCTTCTTATTATACCATCATTTTAATCCACCAATAAATTTTTATTGTTTTGCACACACTATCTTTTCAATAAATTTAATATGTTATCTTTCTCTCGTAACAAACAATTGTCAGTTATTATATTTTTCTCCAACAAATTCCTTTTTTTTTTTTGCGCGCTCTCTCTCATAACAAACAATTGCTAATGTTTTAAATATTGTGCACATCTTTTAATTATTTTAAGTCAATATAAAAATTATTCCAATTTGATATTAATCAAAAGTTAAGAAAAAATTAACTTTCTTCCAACTCCTTAAATTAAAGTTAAGGCTTCAAGTATGACTTCAAACAATGCCGGAGTTACACTTGAAATTTTTTACAATTGTTACTCATCTTATTTATAGAAATTTAACTCTTCTTAGAATCATTGTTTTGAACAAAATTTTGTTTATATTTGAAGATAACAAGAAACAAACTTTGTTTAAAAAACACTTTAGTTTTTCAAATAGATGGCATTAATTAGTTTTATTGAAAAAGATAAAAGTAATTGACAAAGGGTATAATTGACAAATCGTACCCTTAAAATACCAAGAAGACAATTAAATGGGAACAAAAATTCATCCTAAAAAGATACTTAAAAAGGAACGGAGGGAGTACGAATTAAAAAATAAATAATTTTAATTTGGCGTTTAACTATTTAGAGATTATTTTTTAAATATTTTATAAAAAAAACATAAGTTATTTTGTGTTTGATTACCATAATAAAAATCACTTTTTTATAAATAAATAAAAAAGAGATATTTGACTTGTTTGGATACAACTATGTAAAAATATTTTTATGACAAAATTATTGTGAAGGACACTAATATTAGGAAAATACAAGGATAAAATGGAAATATTGGTTATTTTTTGAAGTTATCTTTGCTAAAAAGTATCTCTATCTTATTTTCTATCCCATCTAAAAAAAATCTAATTTTTTAGATGCTTCTCATTAGTCTTAACAACTTTTCATTTGAAATTTTTTTATTACAAGAACTTCTCTTATTTTTTTAATTCTGATTCTTATACAAAATTATGACAAACGGTTGCAATATTGTTAAAAGCGATTCTTTAAAAAAATCTTTAAAAAAAACTATAACAAACAGGCTCTCAATCAAACTTAAATAGCTTGGGTTGTATTCCTGACTGACATAAAGCTCAATTCGGCTCTGCTCGAATCCGACCAGAGTCCATTAAGATGGCAACGCCATACGGATACGCCCTAAAACTCCCATATCACAGTACGGACTGAGATCGCTCATGAGGTCTGGGGTTTACCCATGCCCATGCTGGTTGAGGATAACTCATCCTAGGCCGAGAGTTTCCCACGTCCGTAAATTGTGACTGCGCCTTGAACAACCCACTGACTTGGGTATCGGAGGACCTCCAAGTACACAACCCCACTTCGTCTCACCGCTGGCGAATAACCTCAATGAAGTCATCACTTCACCTCAATAGAACCTGAGAGACTGTAGGTAAACTAGTAGCTCAACCCTGGTAAACGACGGATCAAAGCAGCTCAACCACCCCTTTCGGTCCAACCGAATCAGGTTGGATAAAAACAACTCATTTTTATGTCACACCCGAACCAACCCAATCAGATGATGAACTGGGTTGGTTTGAGTTGAGTTAACGAATTATTAGACCTAAAAATCTGAAAAAGATATATAATTAAATTAAATTTTTATTTTATGAAAACTTTAATATTTAGACTAGTTTTTACTTTATTATTTAAAATTTTAACAATTGAATTTATGTAAAACACTTCATGATTAACACTAAAATATTAAACTATATTTTTAAAAGAAAATATTTAATAATGTTTTTTAATCTTGTTGGCTTCGTTGGTTTAAAATCATAAACCCATCACTCGAACCTAGTCCCTTCGAATTTAAATATGTTGGTTGGAGTTGGATCCAAAATTAAAGAGTTCAAACAAAATATAGATTTAATTGGGTCACCGGAACTGATCATCTCGCATACCCTGACCTGCATATTATGTGTGATAGGGTGACTTTTTGTAAATAATATTTTGCGAGTGGGGTCCAAAAATGTTGCCATCATCAATTAATTTCAATCTTTCAATGCTTGGGAGTTTGTTTGTTCTTTTTTACCTACACCCACCGTTGGATAAACTCTTATATTTTACATGTATAAAAAAGAAAAATCCAATGAAATAATATTCTTTATCCTTTTGATTAAGACATTGGTTTACACTTCTTTCATTTTATAATAGGAAAATATTTCATGGACCCGTACATCCAACTAATATCATGTGAGAGAACGAAATAAAGAGAATGATATAGTAAATATGATATGTTGTGATGTGATGTGAAGAGTGTGAGAGATAGCGAGAAAATAATATATTGAATGAGAATTCACTACTCTTTAAAGTAATTGTTATCTTTGGTTTTTTCATAAAGATGAAGAAAAATTACAAAATAGATTATATAATGTAGCAATTTTTCAAAATTATTTTTATTGTTTAACGGTTGTTTGTCATTGTCAAAAATATATAGGGAAATATAATGACTCAAAAGTTATAATAACAATATTGATTTACGATTTAACTTATATACACCAATAATAAAAAGAGTTTTGTACGGTTAATCAAATATAACCGTTGGATTGTTAGAAATATTGGACTTGCATTTTAACCACATCTAAATTGATTTACATAACTAATTCTGATGTGCTCACAATGTAACATTAAAAAAAAAATTACACTTATTTTAACTCATTCTTTTATATAAAATGACGGTTTATTTTAAAATTGGAGTGAATATAACTTATATAAGACCAATTAAAGATGGGGTAAAATTTCTGGTTTGGTCTTGGATGAGGTCCAAGCCTAAAGATTTTTCATATGATTTCTACCAATGAAATACACAATCACTAAGATGTTTATGAGTGGTTTTATCTATATTTTGTTTGTTACGTATTTTTTTTTTTGGAGACATCAGTGTTTTGGTGGTACTTTTGTAATTGATAACTTTATATCTATTCCATCATAGTACACCTTATGCTTTAATTGTTATTTTTTATATATTATATATTATATTTTTTGCTATTTCATCACTACTAGAAAAAGCAAAATTAGTGAGGGAAATTAGTGACGGAAAAAATGAAATTTCTCACAAATTCCTTAGTCGCAAAATTTAGTGACGGAATTAGAGAGGGATTTCACGTTTTCCCTCACTAAATATCCCTCACTAATTTTTGTTTTTTTAGTAGTGCATGAAGAATAAGAAAGAAAAAAAAAAGGGGTAACTAGGGTAATATTCAATAGCATAACATCGTTTTTATGTTTTTTTTTTATAAGTAACATTACAACACCAACAAATTGTGGCAGACTCTTGTGGTTACTTTCTCTCATAGTAAATGCAAAGAGGAAAAAAAAAATTAGAAAATAGCATCAACAAAATTGATAAAAGGAAATAAAAAATTGCATGAACAATGTTTGACCGTGATTTTTTATAATATCAAGGATAACAATAGAACTAAACACAATATAAAATATTGTCTACAATATCTTAGGCTTTTGCTCAAAAAGATGATTATCCATTTAAGAGAATATATTGAAAAAAAATATTTCCAAAACCATTAGAATAAATTTCCATATATTACATAAAGGAGGACAACTTGCAAGACATGCACAATATAATAACATAAAATAATAAAAACTCCAACATCAAAACCACCCAAATTCAAAACAGAAAAGAAGGAAAAAGAAAAAGTTACGAATAAAAAGCCACATATTATGGTGATATACTAAAGATTCCAGCTTAATTTGTCCATGCATGCATGACACCTATGCTTCAAAGTCTCACTAATATAAACCCAAACGGAGCTCCAAATCAACTTCTCCATCACCAGCAGAAGCACTAGGCAGAGTCATGGAAGTGCTTGCTTCATAGTTGTTGGTATTGTTGCTGCTGCTAGCTTCTCCATAATATGGAGCAGATGATGAGTTCCTGTTTCTCTTGGAAGCAGAGCTGTTGGGATTTGCAATCAGTTTTCTTTTCCTAAAGCCATGCACAAATGTGGCTGGTAGGTAATTGAAGAAGCTTGAACCATAGCTTTTAACTTGTTGTGGTGTCTTGCTACATACATAGTTCTTAGCAATTTGGCTCCATTTCCCTTTTCCATACTTAATCAGCCCCATCAGAAATAAGCTAAAATAATAAAAAAAAATATTATTACTTCTATTAAATATCAATAGTAAAATTTAACGCGAGAAAGAAAAATCAACGCTTGCACATTATTTTATAATCTATGAAAGAGTAATTGGTGTAGAAGTGATTTTAGGAAAATCACTAAAAAAAATTGAAATCACAACAGATATTAGAGAAGAAAAAATAAAATTAGTCATTAAACTCGGTGTCTAAAAGTTTAATACAAAATTGGAGACAAATTTCGTATTTTTCTTTCTCCAAATTTTTGTGGTTATTCAACGTTTTATAATAGTGAAACGAAAGTAAGAAAAGCACTATAAGAGAAAGTTGAAATAACTGCGAATTTAGTGGGGTAAAAATGAGAGTTAGAAAAACATTGTCAAAAAAATAATAACTACGGAAATAAGAGAAAAATATATTAAAAAAAATTATCATTAAATTTGGTGCCTCTAAATTTTTATCGCAATTTCAACTTTTTCCAAGTAGTAAAGTGAGATCATTGCATAAAAAATTAATTAGATTTAAGTTGAAAGATGTAATTACTCATGCTCTAATTGACTCCAAGGAACCCTGAGCCTAGCTCCATTTGAGAATTGGGATGTGTTTGGTTCAGGTGACGGTTTAAGAACCGTTGCAATATGGCTGTGATACATGCCAGATTGGGGCCAACCGGTAGCGATTTGAGGGGACTCAAATCCTGGAGGTGGTGGTACAAACAAGGTAGTTTGGTGTTGGTGGTGATGGATTTGGTGGTGAAGATTAGGGATGGTAGAAACGGGAGCAAAGTTAAGGATTGTTGGTACATCAGATAAAAATACGGGTGTTGATGGAGGTGAGTCAGGGGAGTTTGTAAGATCAATGATCTCAATAGGCATTTTTGAAGGATCTTAAGGATAGATTACTCTAACTGTGTTTTGGAGTGAGTTGATAGTTGAAACTACTTGAGTTTGAATTTATAGAACTCGCAGGCTATTACTTTGTTTGAATTTACTAAAATGTCCATGCAATTCTCACTAATTATTATTTTTTTGTTTAAATTAACGATCTCACCTCCATAAATATAAATATATTTATTCTTTTGCCATTTGTTTGAATAGATTACATACATCTTTGGAGTAAGTGATATAGTGATGAAAGCATGTGGGTCTGACGCTCCATAACGTAGATTCGATCTTATCGCCTACGCGCATAAGATGCCACAAAAAATGTATCTTTTCATACACACGTTAATGACATCACTTATATGTAAATGGGACACTGTACTCATGGTTGCATTTAACCTCAAACTCATATATATATATATATATATATATATATAGTTTGTCTTCAAAAATTAGTAAATTTGCATTGTTAATTACTACAGATATCCTATCAAAAGTAAGTATGTTTTTATATCGTCTCCTCAGGGGCGATACCATAAACTGTTCAACACCGATTATCATTTTAAGATAGGGTTTGGTTGATTGATTGTTATAAAAACTATTTGGACTAAAGTGAGGTAATACAAAAAAGGAGAGTAATAAGGCGTAAAAGCGTTGGGATTAGAGTTCATCAATCAAGCATCGAATGCATTCTAATGATCACATATTTGGATTCTAACCTTTTATCGATATTATCACGCATCGCCCGACAACATCATTCATGTCTAAATGATATTGTGAGATCAATCGTATCGTTTAATTGACGATTTCTCAATCTATTAAACGATTCAATAGCATTATGTTTTGATACCTTGTGTGATTATCAAAACACAAATCCTATGTATAGAATCTTTGTTTTGATAGATGATTATTCTAACCTTAGATTTAAAAGTATTTTTCAATTACATTTTAAATCAAATATAAGAATGAAATGCAAGAATAAACTCAATATCACATAAAATGCTAAAATCATATATTTCAAAGATCAAAAGATTACATCTAAGCTTGACCAAGTACCTCTAATCCCAACAATGGAGATTTAGTTGATCATTGTCATGATAACATTACAAAAGTGGAAGAAAAGATGAAGATCCATTTCTAAGTTCTTGATTTTTCAAAGATTATTGATGAATCAACACTCTTGCCCTATAAAAAGTACTCAATTTCACCCTATTCTCTCTCTAAGCAAGTGATAAGATTATTTCGAAATGAGAAGAGAGGCTTTTATACTTCTGTAGAAATTTATAAACTCGCCAAGCGAGATATGCTTGCCATGGTGAGTTGACATTGCTTTTCCAGTGAGTTTCTGCCACGTCAACTTTGAGAAGATTAGGCCGCCTTAACTCGCCAGGCGAGGCTATTGGCCATGGCGAAATCTGATTCCCCCGAACCTTGATTCTTTGTGGCTCCTCGCCATTTTCTCGCCTTTGACTCGCCGTGGCGAGTTGACTTGCCATGAACTCGTTGTGGCACGCTTGAGGCGTGTGAAACTGGTGCTCCATGTTGCCTCTCGCCGTGGGGAGTTGACTTTTGCACAAATTCTTTATTTTTCTTTCTTGCTTGATGTCTTGGCACCCAATTCTTGCACAAATGGGTAGAGTAAGGCACAAAAAGCATATTAGGATGATTGTTCCCATTTTCTTGATTTTTCCGTAGATAACTTGTGAAACAAGTAACAAATGTACCTAAAATAAATATTGTAATTAACTACTTTCTGGCACTTATCAACTACTAAAACAGAACAATATTACAAGACAATTTGTAGAGTTGTAAAAAATGTAACTTTCTTACAAAGTGAAAATTAATATTTGAATATAATAAAATAAAGATGCGACATAAAAGGAAAAAAAATGGTATTTTTTTATGGTCCAATTCTCTGAGGAAAAAAAATAAAATGATGTAAACTATGGCATTTGACTAAGCTATTTTCTTGATAAAAAAATAAATTTTTAGCTATTTTGGTTACATATAAATAAATAAAAAAATTATAAGCCACAAAAATGGTTGGTTAAGTAGTCTTGCCATTACATTTTTACAAGGTTAAAAGTATAAGTTCCTTTTATTTTTGATGCATAAGGAGTAATAACAATATTAATTGAACCTTGTACTTGCAGTGAGTACAATAATATAAATTGGGGTTTAGATTGTTTATGAGATGCTTTGAGAGTGATCCCAATAGTGGTATTTATAGCCTTTCATGAGTCTGATTCTGCATGACTTAAGCCCCAAGCAAGATGGGTCTTTGAGTCTTTTCGCAGGTTCCTAGAAGCTTCTAAAAAGTTGTTGAGGCGATGCACTAGAAATGACGCGCCTAGACCTCAAGAGCTCTCACGAGGGCGTTTTGGCCCTTGTAGAGGGCATTTGAGCCCATAAGAAGGGCTCTTGCCCTTATAGCGATATTAACGGTCCACAGCCCCCCAAGCACAAGTCTTAGGACAAGGCGAAGTGATGAATTTCTCTGTTTTAGATGCTATATTGTGTGTTGTTTTGTTAAATAGTCATTGTGGTATGATGTCCTTGTAAGGGGTTCATACTTAGCCTGAGGAGCCCTTTTATGAAGGGCCCCTGTGCTTGAAGGGACGAAATGGTGGTCTACAACCCCCCCCAAGCACGAGTGTCAGTATAAAGCAAAGTAATTAGGATTGTTTTCAGATTGAGGGTGATCTTTCTTTCTTTCTGGCGAGATGGTCCCTTCGAGAGACTCTTCGGGCGAGGTCATTATTTCTTAGTCATGATCTAACGGTTCACATTCACTGACCTTTCGTTAATGCTGACGTGTTCTGATCATGGCGTTTTGGACATGTGTCTCCAATCGTTGCAAAAGTTAACGCGGTTCTCGAGTTGGCATTAAACGTTTAGGTTATAAAAAGGTGTCTTGTCCCTTCATTTCTCTTCTTTTCGCTCTGTCTTCCTCGTTTTGTTCTCTCTTGCTTCTGCTTTAAGGTTTACTTGGTATGGTTGTTGCGAGGGCTCTATTATTCGCTTGGGAAGCTTCAATTACTTCTACCCAGGTATTTCCCTGTTTCTTTCTCCATTTTTCATTTTCATTTCATTTCGAGTTCATTCGTTTAGCCACAGTTTTAATTTTGGAGTGTGATGAGACGGGTAGGTTTATAGTTCTAACTACTAGGGATGAGAAATCTAGGTTGTGGAGGGATAATATAAACCATGCAAAACAGTCGGATGGATTAGTAAATTGGGAGGTTTTCGAATAGGGGTAATTTGGTTATACCATAATAGGGGATCTATCGTGTAGTAGTGATAGTGATAGCTCAGATAGTGATTGTGTTTTCCTGTATTCTACCTCAGGATCGAGCAATAGGAGTGAGATTTACAAGTATTCTCCCTTACAAACAGCTTACAAAAGAGGGATTTTGCACCTTATGTCCTCGAGCGAATCAGAAATGGAAAGGTTTTCAGAGGACGTTCTTCGGCTGACTTCCCTTTTTACGGAAGCTAAGCACGTTAACTTTCTTCGGCGTAAGCTACCCATTTCGTCTACCGGGCGTGAGGAGGACGTGATCATTACGCCTTGCATTCCGGGTGAGAAGCAAGAAGGTATGCATACAACGCCCTAAAAGCATTAAGGATGACATGTTCCACATGTATGTTGTGGTTTCGGAAGAGCTAGGCGTGAAGATCCCTTTTACGCCTTTTGATATGGACGTCTCGAAGTTCCTTAATGTGGTGCCATCATAAATCCAGCCTAATAGTTAGACATCCACTCGCGGTTTTGAAGTGCTCTGTGATGCTTTGGAGCTAGAACCATCGGTTGAGGTTTTCTTTCATTTTTACGGCACCAAAGGTGTAGACAAATTATCTTGGGTTTCAATTAGTGGCCACCTCGGAAAGAAGCTCTTCCCCCATTATGCTTCAAACTTCAAAAAGGATTGGAAGGAAACGTTTCTCAGGGTTGAAAGGGCACCAGGATGCTTTGAAGCAGTTGTGGGGGTGGATGGAGAGCTTAAGTTTCCTTTGTGTTGGACGAGTGCTCCCGCCGCAGTCATGGGTTACGACTTTGGTAAGATGACGCCATATGAACAGGGCGCAATGTGCTTCCTGGAGAAAATGCTGCTTACAGATATATGTGATCTCCCGAATAAAGAAAGAGATTCTAAGAGTCTTGTATAGTATTTGCGTGAGTATTTTTCTTATTGGTTTGCTTCTTATTTTTTACTTGTTCCTCTTGTGGACTTTTCTCTTTTTTGTTCTTTGTTTTGCAGAACCAATGATTCCTTTAACTGGTTTGTAACACAGGCAATATATGACCGAGCTGAAGGCCAAAAAAGTTGTGGCGGGGTACCAGTGATCCTTTCGGGCTCCTTCTCAGGAAGACTAAGAAGAAGGATGTTATTAGCGAGAGTGCGAATATGGAGGTTGATGTGTGTGTGTGTGTGTGTGTGTTGGGGGGGGGGGGTGGATGGATGATGGCGAGATGATTGACCAAATGGATTCGCCAAAGAGAAAAAGGTCTTAAGTTTGCAAAGTTGATTCCGAGAAGGTTGATACTGAAAAGGCTGAGGCGAGGGTGATGATTTCCGAATTGGATCGGGAGGTGAAGAAATCATTCTAGCACAACGATTTTGAATTTCGCAAGTATATGGAAGAAAACGTGCCATTTTCTGCCTGTTGACGTAGATGCCAGTACTTATGCCAAGT
>Ga0315915_1009935_pt1 | contig 10667 bp, 5 predicted proteins | sample MpolbnodulesMG_FD_207738 | JGI IMG/M metagenome (GOLD analysis project Ga0315915, IMG submission 207738) | Medicago polymorpha root nodule microbial communities from Los Angeles, California, United States - branched nodules | ecosystem: Host-associated > Plants > Roots > Nodule | place: USA... | reverse complement strand
CAAACCAAATGTGTCAACAACAAATTTCTGTAGATTTTTAGAATTTGGTTTTCAATAACTATAAAAAAAATCTCATTTTTTTATTCTTATAAAAAAAATTGTCAGCGTTTTTAGTCTTGTGAAATTTTTCGTCAACATTTTTTGTCTCTAAAAATATTAAAGAAAATGTTACAGAGACTAAAAAATGTGATTCTTCTATCAAAAAAAAACTTCAAGAAATTTTGGATATTTATGTCATTTATTTAATCAATCCTAGAGTTTATTCCCCACCTATATATCTTACGGATAATCTCTTCGTCCCTCTCTAAATCCACTAGTTTGGTTTGGAAGGGAGAAGTAGACAAGTCGGAAGAGAGAGTGTGTGAGAAGAGAAAAAGAAGTAAGAAATATAATAGATTTAATATATTGTTTGGTATAAGAAAAATATAAGTGAAACATATGCTATTATTTTTAAAAACAGGAAAATTTCCTTGAGTTAGAGACAAAAATAAGCAACTCATATTTTTAAAATTCAATGGCATAAGAGACAAAAATATCTCTATCTCCTCTATTTCTCTCAAACGAAACAAAGTTTAAAGATTATTCTAAGTATGTGTTTGATAAAGCTTCACGTGGAATCAAATCACAACAACTTTTCACGTTAACGCATAAGCAACCATTTGAAGCTTCTCGAAATGACGACAAAAATACTTTGGAAACCGTGAAAAACATGAGTCTAGGATAGAAAATTTGAAACCAAACACGCACTAAAACAGTATACATCTAGAATCGATCAAGATAAAGTAAGTAAAATATAGGGCACGTAAGAAGCAATTTCACAGAAAAAAATAATAAGCCCAATAAAGATGGGCCGGACTACCCGGATTGGCCCAAGAAAAATGAGTCACGTGTCTAGAAACCCTAATTAAAACCCAAGCTTGAGACTTGAGAGACCGTAAAACCCTAATTCCCAAATCTTTCAACGAGAACACAGAGAGAGAAATGGGAAGCGACAGTGAAGGTGAGAAATCGGTGCAGAGGGAGAAGGAGAGGAAGAAGATGCAGGCTCTAGCCCCCATTGCAAAACCTCTTGCTGGGAAGAAGCTTTCCAAGAAAACACTCAAGCTTGTTAAAAGAGGTATTTATCTATATAGCTTGTTGAATAAATGAAAATCGTTAATTTGTGGCTTCTAAGCATTATACTGTTTCTGGGGATTTCGAGTTAGTAAGAAAACTGACAACTTTTCTTTTATTTCAAAACTGAGCATGTATAATGAAATGAGTTTCTTCTGTATGTTATGTAATTAGATTATGAACTTCAAAACTGTACGTGTTATAAAATTAAGGTTCTGTTTGGATAAACAACTTATTTGTAGCTTATAAGTCAAGCTCTTATCACAATTACCATGATGAGCGCTTATATACAAGATTATAAGCTATTTTAATAGCGAAAGAATAAATAACGTTTATATGTCTAGCTTGTTTTAATAAGCTATTCCGGAGAATTTATGAAATAAGCTGAAAAAAGCTTATGAAAACTGTCATAAGCTGGTTTTTTAAATTCTTTAAAACTGTCTCACAAACATTGCAAGCTATTTTTATTTCCTGTTGCTGTTAATTTATTGATTCTGTGATTTTAACTTTTTTTTGCTTGCAATGTTTTGTTGGTTTGGATTGCATAAATATTTGTCTTATGTGACTATACTAATCCATGTGTATCTATGTGTGTTCTTTTCAGCTGCTGAAAACAAGTGCATAAAGAGAGGAGTTAAGGAGGTGGTTAAAAGTATAAGGCGAGGTCAAAAAGGGTAAGTATTAAGCTAAAATTAGATTGTTCACATAGGGCATTTGAAATAATTAATTAATTCAAACTATCTTACTATCATTTATCTTCCTTGACGAAATGGTTACTCTCAAGGTGTACGTGAATTCCCATTTTTTATGTTTTAATTGTGGAAAATAAATGTGTACCCTTATTTTTTTTTGCCTTCTTCTCAATGCAGAGTGTGTATTATAGCTGGGAACATATCGCCTATTGATGTCATCACTCATGTTCCGATTTTATGCGAGGATAAGGACATTCCATATGTATATGTCTCATCTAAAGAAGTAAGCAACAACTTTGCGCTGAATCTTGATGCTTTTTATCGTTTAGTTAATACTATTGACCGCCTGTTTCCCTCATCTCTCTTTAGAATAAGGAAAATTTGTTGTCATATATTTTCTTACACATATAGCCTGAGGTTAATTTTATGTCATAAATAACTAAAAGTTGAGGCTTTTTCCTCATTGATTATGTTGCACCTTGTTTTGTAACTTGAGTGCTTTTCTTTATTTAATCAGCCGGCATTCATAACACAAATAGTGTTAACTGGATTTTCCATACTGATTGAATCATTTAGAGTATATCATACTTCAAGAAACATCTTTCAGCTATTTTAATTTTTTTATAGACGCGTCTTTCAACTATAATCCAGCTCATAGACCTGTATAATATGAATACAATAGTCATTGCACAGTTTATCGAGAAAGAAAGGATAATTTTTTGCTTCTCTTACCTACACAATATATCAACAATTCAACATGTGATATTTTCAGTTTTGTTTTAAATATGGTAATAAGAAACATGGATGAAATTTTTATTTTTCAAAAAAACTTGCTATGCCATCATTTGGTGTTCATATATATTGAGAATCTCCAATTACTCTAGTACTTGAAAGTTCATATATTAAATTATTGAGATATTTGTCCAGGACCTTGCAACTGCTGGAGCAACAAAGAGGCCTACTTGTTGTGTTTTAGTGATGACCAAGCCTTCAAAGGGGGAACTATCTCAAGAGGTACAAGAGAAATTAAAGTCAGAGTATGATCAAGTTGCATCAGAGTGTAGAGAGCTTCAGTCTACACTTTTTTGAAACAAACGCAAATGTATTTGTACTGTTGTTGGCTACAATGGATTAACATATTGGCAATGTAACTTGCAATCATTTTGATCTATGGATAATGATCTTTCTATTTCCTTATTATAAAGGGTGTTGCTTGCTTATCTTTTGATCATTCCTCTGCTTCGTTTGTGTCTGAGCAATAATGTGGGTAGAATAGCACAAGTTTTTCGTATCTAACATCACAAATCCGTCCTATAAGTTGAAAATTCAACAACTATAACACTACCCTTTCACAAATCCATTTTGTTTGATTCGACTATTGAGTTCAAAAAGGTTATGAAATTAGAAACTAAAATGTACAATTGTTAATTATTTGTAAAATTCTAAAATTCTGATGACGATAACTATAATTTTATGTTGTCAAAAGAAAAACTATAATTTTATGTTTTGTACATGTGTACTTCTGAGGCAGGACGATAAAACTTTTTTTTTTTGTTTTTAAAGGGAGGCAAGACAATAAAACCATTATCAGGAAACTATGTTGAGTGTTATATAAGTCTTAAAAACATATTATTAATAGACGTACAAATATTTGATATTTTCACTTTTACTTCCTTTCTTTTTTTTACAATAGTTTGGCTTGGATGGATTTAATAAAATAAACCAGCAACTACTGTCAATCCTATTTATATACACTTTTTATGGCAAACACCTAACTAATTGTCATCGACCCAATCAAATCTCATATTAGCCGGGAAAAAACGGGGGCAGTAGGGTATAATTGAAGTTGGACTTTCATTTGTGTAGCGCTTAGTTGCGTTTGTGAACTTCTCGCGAGTTTTTCACGGTGTTAAGCATTTCCCTAGAGATATGTGAGTATTCCATCATGTAGATGGATTATTTTGCAAGCACAAAGATATAAAAGCTTATATATAAGGTATTAGCTCGTTAACATTTACAGTTACTTTTATTTTTGGACGAACACTTGTTAATTGTATGTTACATCTTGTGTAAATGTAAATATAGACCATCGGCTGCCTAAGGGGGTCCACTACTACATGTTAAGCAGAATGGTAATTGTTTATAGAAACCTTTTAGCTATACTGATGAGGAATCTCTCATAAATGGTGATCACAAGAAACAAAACAGACGCCCATTATTTGTTGGATGTCAATCCCTTGAACAAGAACACACCAACAGCACCAATGGCCAAAGTCAGAACCAGAGGGATGGCAACGGATTCAACTTCACGCATTCCGCCTGCCTGGTCTGTCCTTCCCACACGGGATCTTTCTCCGAAATATTCTTGCATAAGATTGCTCAGAGTGTCTAGTTGATGCATGATTTGACGTTGTCCTCGGGCAACAAGTAATACCTATATCAAGGGAGCGGGCAGGTACAGTATGTCATGATCAAAGAAATTCCATATATGTGCTTTAACGCAATACCACACTTAATGTCATGTGAATTCAAAATGAGAGGATATATCGCCTACCTCTTCCATTAGGGGAGACTCTCTAACCAGATGAGAGGATGATGTAGAATTAGTAAGCATTGATCCAGTCAATGAGCCATTGCTTAATCCAGTAACAAAAAGAGAAGTGGGGCCAGAGCCATTGCAGGGGTCAGCCTGTAAAGTCAAGTTTTGTTGACTGGCTGAAACTTTTTTAACGTCGAATTTTGAATTCAGCTCTTCAATACGAGAGGTGAACTCATCCATTCTTTCATTTAGTGTGGAAATCTGATCAGAAAGTTGAATGATAACTCCCTGACAGCTTAAAAACAAATATCAGTAGATGAATCATTCAGATGAGTAGAAAAATAAACAGAAAATAAAACCTCTAGTCAGAAACAAAGACACTTTCTCTAAGCCAAAATAATGCATAAATATAATTTCCACAACAAAGTTAAATATAAACTTGCTCTTGTCTAAGTTTATTGCCAATATGCAGTGCAATTGCATCCCATTATTCTTTCAATGTTTCTGCCTACTACTGATTCAGCAGGTAATAAGAATAGCGGGTAATACATCAATGAATGAAATGGCCAAAATGATTGTCATTGTATGACTTCTTATAGCAGATATATCTTACTTGGTTGGCAATCGGAGCAGGTGATTCTAGAGCTCTCCCGTTAAAACTTCTGTTATTTATTGCAAGTTTAGTCAAATTAGGTAGAATCTTGTCCCTTCGATTTGAATACGACTGTGTAACACCACTGCAGAAGACCAACATGAGAAAAACATCAGGAGGACCTTTTTTCAACACATTTTCATTTCAATCAGATTAAGAAAATCTTATCCCAAACATGAAAAAGCAAGTAGAAGACATGCCAACATTCTTTATAAGGCCAGTTAAATATGTGAAGAAAATTAGTATGTACCGATTAAGATACTTCATTCTCCTATCTGCAGAAGCTCTGGAAAGTGCTTCTTTGGGGCTTGAAACCGAATCATCCTCTATGCTGAGTTTTGTCTTCAGATCATCTGGCAGTGTCTGAGGTTTGACTAGATCAGTGATTTGGTGTACAAAAATATGCAAAACGCAAGCAAAGGGTAAGTATTCATACCATCACATCATTTACAAGCTTTTCTAGCTGAATTTGTTCAATGTAAGTGCGAGGAACATAGGAACCATCCAAACCCAGTTTCTCCGCTACAAATTTAATATAGTTTCTATCTTTCCCTTGCACCTTCAAAACAACATGAACATGTATTTAGTTTATTACGACAATAAGATCTAATACACACTTGGAATATATACAGGGATTTCTCCCGAGGAAAGGACATGTTAACAAACGAAATCCAGAACAAAAGAAATCATATTTTCGAAACCTTTATATGTTAACAGTAAATTAATATATATAAAAAACTGCAAATCTACCACAGAAACTGTTAAAAGAAATATATATGATAGTTAGTATATTCTAAATACAGTCGAGTTGTATAATGTATACAGTATTTTCTAGAATAAGATATTGTACTAGTAGCATGGTACTTTACTGTTTTGGTAAACCAATAAGATACATTATCAACAAATATGTTAGACCGACACTCTTTGTACCACATGTATTTCATAAGCATTGATTGTTTGAAACTCAGCTGCAATTACGAAGTAAATGATTGAATAACCACCTCTCCCCATCAAAGACATAACATAGACAACATTGAAAGTCAATAAAACATTAAAACTGAGAGAAATGTTCTTAGAATGTGTGAATTAACCGGGTGGGTCAACACAGATTACTGTTAACATAGGATCTTAGGTGGGTCAAGAAGTGAGCTTACCCCCATAAATGGAGTAGATAGTAGGTTACAAGTTAATAATAACATATATGAATGGAAGACAACACTCAGCAAAAGAATTGAGGGAAAAGAGCGGGTTGTGAGGGTCTAGCTGGTATTGGATTTTTTTTATGCCAGACAATATTGGCGATTAAGCATAGAAAAAAGTAAGGGGGAGATACAAACAATATGCTGTTATACCTGGACATATTGGCGATTAAGCTGTTCTAGCCAGTCAGTTTTTATGGACACTTTATCACTGTGAAAGACATGGCTGCTTCTTTTCAGGATTGCTGCAATTGTATACCCCAAGGCCATCAGCCCTCCAAGCAGACGTACACTGACCTCAAAAGTAATTCGAGGTGATATAATAAATGGACTATCCGTAACCCATTCCTGAAAACAACAAATCAATATAGGGATTTTCCAGTAATTTTGCCGTAAGTGCAAACTTTCTGCAAATCTCAGACATGTGAAGGTAGGCTAGCTAATGATACGATCTGCAAAGACCTTATTTTCTAAGCTGCAATTTCAATAGTATCCTCCATTGTAAAGCACAAGTGTTCAAATTTTGTCAAACTTTTTTGACCAAACTTCACACTTCTTTTAACCGGCCTTTTACCAGAACATATGCATACAGACAAAACCATAGAGATTGATCAAAAGAAAGAAACAGAATAGAAAACTGCTTGCTCGAAAAGATAGGACCATTTTTTATCTCACAGCAGAAGGACAAGAGCACTATTATGAGTGAATCATTGGCATAAAATAAATACATATCATATCACCAACTCAGACAAGTGTGTTTTCAATGACCTAACCTCAAACATAAGATTGTACTTTCCATCCCGGTTTCTCATTCTCAAATATGATTGACATGCTTCAGGGTCTTCTCCAGGGGGAAGAAGATATATGTCATATGTTTCCTCTTTTGTTTCAGTATGCTCTGCAGCAATAACTGCCTTGATTTGATCCACCGTCACAACCTTTGCCGACTAAAACAGTAGAAACAATCGAAGTAATGTATCATCAAGAAGATACTTGAAAATATAGAAAATTACTATGTGATAATATAGAGCACATGGTTACCTTCAGTATGTAGGTGGGATTCTGGAATCCAGTGAATGGATTAAACTTGTTAATAATTTTTATATGCGCTGTTTGGAGATCTGGCTCTATAAAAGCTTTGTACATGGGGTATACCTACAAAAGGAAACAAAATATTATCGAAGAATTATAGAAGATAACTCTTAGCCTTAAAGATTTGCATTTCCCAAATTCCTAAAGGAAAAACAAAATCTAACATGGAATCAGAGAGAAACCGTTTCAGAGATTTGATGAATTATTTCTTCAGGCTCTTGACCAGCTCGTTGAATGTCCCGCAAAACACGCTTGACAAGGTCAAAATGAACTCCACCAGTGACAGAAACACGAAGATCAAGCAATGGTCGTAATTTTTCACTTAAGGCATAGATGCCTTCAATGATTACGATACGGGAGCTAGGGACTTCAATAGTCCTGTGCGGTAAATAGTACAATAGAAATCAACAAAATAACTATAAATGCAATATCATCTTGGTTGGGAATAATATATATGATGCTATTTGTTAAAGCTTATGTGTCCAAATTTACACGTCCTATGCGACACAATAGACACTCATGTGCGTGTATGTGCTGTGTGTTTCTGCATCTCAGAGACTATAAATGTTGGAAGGTGAATGCAGAGACAGAGAGCAACGAAGCATACTACAAAAGGTTGCTGCATGACATTATACATGCGTTTGTGAACCATACAAAATAACAAACTTTGCTAAAAAAATGTTTAGGGCATTTTGCATATAACATGTACCTCTAAAAGTCATTAATAAATTCACTTTTCAGTTTGGATATCCAAAAGCAAAAGCATAATAGATTATTGAATAATTTATACATAAATAATCCAAACACAATTCAGAGATTCCATATAAGCCGAAACTTCAAGGACTTCCCAATTCCACACCTAAAGAATTTTAGATACATTAACTTGATAATAGATGGCATGGTTAAATTCTATTTGCCTTTTTGTTCTACTTTTCAGGTTTACCTAATTGGTGAGAGAAAACCTAAATGGCACGGCTATAAAAGAAACTTATGCATATTCTTAAAAGGTGAAGTCGAGAGGTACACAACCTGTAACCGATGCGAGAACTGGACTTGAAATCATATATTGGAACCTGAGCAGGCTTCCCTGATTTAAGATCCTGTATATTTTTTAGCAAGGTATCATAATCCGTCAATCGAGGGTCTGTTTCAAATAATGATGACATTAGAACTCTGGTTTGCATAACATCCCTTCCTATTTCTTGATTATTGACTAAGATGATAAATAGGTCAAAGCATTTCCAATAAATGAAATGAGTAAAATAAAATAAAATTATAAGCAATAGGTGACAAACATGCTATGCACGACTTGTCGATACTTTTAATGGTTATCTTGTATCACTTATGATTTTATTCTACTTTGAAATTCGCTTAGCATATAATATTGTCACTTGCTGTCGCACACAGACAGACAATTTGTCGGTATTTTTAACGGTTGTCTTCTCTCATTCAATAGTTTTCCTCCACTTCAAATTTTCTATGCATGTATGGTTGTCTAATCATCACTTATTAATGTTGTTTGTTCAAACCAAAGTTAACTAATTTGTAACTCACTTATATATGTCTGAATTGCAATAATTGTCGAGTATATAATGGATTGCAAGCCTTGTAGTCTACTCTGTGCCAAGAAAGTGGGAGGGCCACTATCATCCTAACTTCTCATCCACATTTCACAAATCTCACCCCAAAAACAAAAAATCTTGACATAAGTTCTACCACTGGCCACAGATAACATGGATGCTATCTAATACATAAAAATGCTATAATTAGCTGCCACTTAAAAGAAAGCTTGAGATTGATCCAGCGAAAATCAAGAAAGCAAGTATATAACAAAACTAATAAATCTAAAATCACGTCCTTAAAGTAACTATGCAGCCATACAAATCATAGAAACTTATGTCGTGTCTACGTTCTTTGAACATCATAGGCATGACAATTTCCCAGATATCATTCACAGACTTTGGATAATACGAGGTCAAAGCCATATACTCATGACTAACAATAAAAATAGATTACGGGCATGTTTGAATTGACTTGTTTGAGTTTATTTACTAACATAAACCCTTGTAAGACTGTTTCAGAAAGCTTGTGGAAACAATTCATGACATATGCATGAGCTGTTTTCAGCTTATTTCCATAAGCTCTTCATAATAGCTTATGAAATTATTAAGCACTTAATTAAGTTGATTATCCAAATATAGTAAAAAATAAACTTTGCAACAAGAAAGATCATGAAACAAATAAGATCAATAAAACTTTGAAATTCACTAAATAAATAAATAAACAATAATTGTATAGAAAAAAATGTTACCATCAAAGTTTCCATCAATGATTCGACTAGAATCATTATAATTATCCATAGTAATAACAGCAATACTCGGCATAAAACTGAAAACCTTATCAGTAAAAACAGTTTTGCCAGCTCCAGAAGGACCAGCAACTCCTACCAAAATAATTCCATCATTGTTTTGAGCCAACAACTGACATGCACGAATAACAATGAAGAATCCTTTCTCAAATGATAAAGAATCTTGAATTGGAACAATCTCATAGCGATCAGAACCATCTTTTCTTTTAACTATTTGAACTTGATCTCGAAGTAAACCTTGACGACGTTGAGGTGATTCAGCACCAGAAGATACAATCACAGTGTCTTGTGCCATTAGTAAACAACCAAAGATGTTTGTGTACTATGATGACTTGTGTTTTGTATGGCTGCTATAGAATAGGATAATAACTACAAAATGTGTCACGCACACACGAGTCGGTCATAACTGGTCTTGTATCATTTGTTTTACTATGACTTTTTTGTTTACGATGACTTGAAAAGTAGTTGAAATGGAATTTTTCCTACTGTTTTACTTTTGACTGCAATGTAGTTCATCATGCACAAAATTTGGCACGTATAGATTATTTTTTTTAGGAAACCAACGAGTTAGATGGTCATTGGTCATTGACTTTGTGAAACGTTATCAAACATCCATGGCCATTAAAAATATAATTTAAAAGAAGAATGTTCAGAAGCTCATAGAATATTCTTTAGGTTTAATACCAGTTTTGGTCCTCTATATATTACGAAATTGCGATTTTAGCCCCTTAACAAAGTAAAATACAATCAAGCACCTTAAGTATTGCCTCTTTTGCAGTTTTTGGCTCCATGACAATTTTGACCAAGTCAATGCTGACGTGGACGCCACGTGTGTAATTTTTATTTTATTTTATTAAAAAAAAAATTAAAAAAATTACATATGTGGCGTACACGTCAGCGTTGAATTGGTCTGGGATCAAAACTGCAAAATGGGCAGTACTTAGGGGGTAGATTGTAATTTATTTTGTTAGGAGTCAAAATCGCAACTTTCTAATACTTTGAAGTATTAGAA
>Ga0315915_1009931_pt1 | contig 10670 bp, 6 predicted proteins | sample MpolbnodulesMG_FD_207738 | JGI IMG/M metagenome (GOLD analysis project Ga0315915, IMG submission 207738) | Medicago polymorpha root nodule microbial communities from Los Angeles, California, United States - branched nodules | ecosystem: Host-associated > Plants > Roots > Nodule | place: USA... | reverse complement strand
AGTCATTTGTCCTCCTTAGTAACCTGCAGTGTAACATTAACAAGCAATAAAATGAGCTCCCCCACCATCTCCTCCTCCCAGACAAACAACCTCCGCCTCCACCGCCAAGCCTCACCACCCTCCCCCCACCCTAATTGCGACATCTCATACACCGACTCCCCTTTAAGAACTAACAAATCAAATAACCTGCTAAACCTGACCCTAAAAGACACCCCACCACACCACACATCCGACCAAAACATAGTATTCCTCCCGTTTCCAACATAGCGACTGACATGATCGCTAAAAGACAAACCAAATATTATTGGATCGTTTGAATATCATTTTATGAAAACATGTTGGGATTAGTTTCAAATCACCTTTTCAAAATTGAACCAAACAACATAAATGAATTTTAAATACCACATGCAAATTTAAAACTCCAAATCAAAATTATGTTTAACATTTGAAATAACAAAATCCATACTAAATTAAAATAATGAGTGTATTGGTTTACAATATTTTTTTCATGATATTTTTATTCTGTTTTAAATGGCACAATGATACTACAATATTTTAGATTAAAAACATGATCTAAAAAATTATTGATATAAAAAATTCCAATCAATAATGTTTCTTACGCGGTTGTCCCTCCCCCTTTACCTTGTCTTGCAAGGACAGTTAGCCTCTGATTCAGGAATTTATTTTGCTTGAAATAAATAATTTCCCTTTTCAATTGGAGTATTTGTTATTGTCGAGTCACCTGATTAGTTTAGTAATTTGAACAAAAAATAAATAAATTACATGATTCCGATCATATTCTAAAAAAATACCAGATTCAATGACGTATCAACTATTTATTTGTTTACACAAAAATGAACCATCAACTCTATTACTTCCTTCCTTAAAAAAAAAAAACTCTATTACTTCTCTAAAAAAAACTCTATAACTAATTTTGGGGCACCTTAAAAAAAACTCTATGAATAATTTTGGGACAAAAAAAAACTCTATTACCAATATAATTTATTTAAGGCCATCATTCATCTAATTAATTCATCCTAAAAAATGGTGATTATTTAAATAAATTTAAACAAATATTTTTATATCTCAGATAAAAAAAAAGGTGATGAATCAATAGAGTAATAGCTAGTTGCCACTGTGAGGGGCAAATGAGGGAATATGTTGTACCACCACATAATGAATCACTTTATGCTTCCTCCGATCTTATTTATAAGAAAAAAGTTGGATCAACAAAAGTTAATGTATTTAGTTAAAAATTTAGTCTAAATACATTAACTGTTGATCCAATTTTTTCCTTATAAATAGGACGGAAGGGAGAATATTCTAATCACATCTTCAAAAATCCAAACCAATCAATCACGTATACCTCGAAATGATGATCATCAAACCAAATATGGAGGTAAGTCTCTTACTCTCTATTTTTTTTTGTTTTGTTTTGAAGAAGATAAATTAACCCCTCAAATTGACACCAGAGAGAATCGAACCTGAGACCTTGGGGAGAAACACATTCCTAAGTCAATACCACCAGGTATATTATGATGCTCATTTTTTTCTTGCCCATAAATCATTTTAATGCAGAAAAATGCCCCATATCAATCACTTCCACAGTTTGAGAAATGGATTCAGAAGCCGCCACTGTCTGTCTGACAGTTCAATGTATAATTCTAAAATTAAAAAAACAAAAAAACCAAATAGAGGAGCCAGTTTAGGCAAGGAAGAAGAACACAAAGTTCATATTATGAAGAACAAAAAAAATGAGGAGACCAAAATTTCAAAGGTAAGATTTCTGACCCACTTTGTTATTTTCTCTCTCTCTCTTTTTTGGTAGATTGTTATGCCTAATTTTGTTGTAGGTACTATTTTTTTTTTTTACAAGGTTTTAGGTACTATTTTAAACAGCTCGATGATGGTAAAATAATCGTGATTTTTTTTTTTTTTAAGGAAAAATAATCGTGGACTTAATTGGCTGCATTTATATACACATGATATAGCATGAATATTTTACTTGTGGCGTGAGTTCACGAGGACAATTCCTCACACTCTTTCATAGAAATCATTCAAATCAAAACTTTTTTTCATTTATTTTCCACCTTCAAGAGTGAGGAATTTTTTTCTTTAGATTCTTTGACTATCCATGTGTGCGTGAATTATTCTATAATTTTTTGGCTAATGACACGAGACCTTAAAAATAAAGTCTCATGATAATCCTTAAGAATTATTCATGTGAAATATTACTCCCTAATTTTTTTTAGCAGGGGCGTGGTTTGGTTGAATCATCATAGCTTATATTATATGATAATCTTTACCAAGGCAACACCATAAAATTCTAATTGTTACACTTACACGTACATCGGATGATTAGAGCAATCACAATCCATTTCATCGGTTGGATAGGGCATAAAACATGATAATCGGTGGGATTATAAGATTTTAAAGTGTTACATATATAGCTTATAATTTATTCTATTTAATGTGAATCATATTCATTCTCTTCATTTATAAAATACTAAATACTTGTGTGATACCTAAAATATTGTTTTTTAATTGAATTTCTCTCTCTCTCTCCCTCTTCTCAAGGAGGAATTTCCTGAGGTACTTCGGCTGTTGTATAAAATTCTGATATTCAAGGGTTTCAACCTTTCTCTACTTTTGAAGATCTTGGATTAGTAATTTTTAGATGAATTGGATGGTTTATTAGTACAACTATGATTTTACGCTTAGTTATATAATTTACACTTATTTTTATGTTTAGAAAAACAAACAAACCCTTCAATTAAACCCAATAATGATACTATGTTTATTTGACATATTTCATGTCAGTCTTTGTCGAAATGTGTGTATGTAATTAGAGTTTTTTGCTTGTTGAGCAATTTAATTGGTGTTAAGATCGTAAAACATTTAGATATGCAGTTGCAGCAAGACATTGTAACAAATCATGATTGTCTGATCTAAAATGTGTAGTCGAGATTGTTTAGAATGTTTTTGTAATTGAGTTATTTTAAATTGTTTAATCTATAATTAATGGTTGAGATGCAAAATAACGGCAAAATTAGGTGCTTTATCACATCAGTCAATCTTGGTTCCTAACATTCTCTCATTTATTGGACGGAAATTATGTGGGTCCTAACACTTTATGTGGAGCCCTTCTTTTTATGGGATGTGGATTTTTTGTTGTTGCATAAATCGGGTATTCTCCATGCGCAACTTTCAAAGACTAATCTCTTGAGTCTTGCATGACCTAAATAAGTGGCAACTTTCTAGACTATAGAAGATTTTTTCTAAACAACTGGGGAAAGTTTACATAATCAAGAGCAAAATGACAATTCTACTAATCAACGGCCTTAAATATGAGCCTGCAACACCTGGAGTAGCTTAGGAAGCACTTCCATGTCTGCAAAGATACAGAGAAAATCATGTAAAAAAAACACATTCTAGACAACACAAATATTCAATATTTTGTAAACCAATAGAATGAATATGATTCACAATAAATAGAATGTGCATAACAGTTCTAAACTCATAATGATTCGAGCAAAAAAATGATATAAATGTTGGTATAAATTTATTGAAACAATTAAAGGACTATTGTTATATCTATAGAGATCAAATATATTAATTATTCAATAAACTTAAAAAAAAATTGTTATATTTTGGACCAAAAGGGAGTAATGTTTGTTGTATTATTAGTGAATATGCTTTTGTTAAGGAATATTCGATATATTAGCAAATAAAAAGGAATATTCAATATAAGTAGAACTTTACTTCTAGTTTGTAAAACTAATTTAATACATTTTAGTTTTAGAATTATAAAAAGATTTTGTTTAAATGATTAGTGATTTTTTTATTTTAGTAATTATTTAGAATAGTGAATTTCACTATGCCATTCCTATCGGTGACACATAATTGTTCACGTTTCCTTTTTTGGGATCAATTCAAAATCAAGAGCCGTGATAAATAATCATTATTGATTGTTAATAAACGCTACTATAACAAATTCCTTTATCAGCCATTGAAGAAATAAAGGCTAATAATACTGGATTTATAATTAATGATAAGAAAATCATTTATGTATTGATTTAAACATTCGATTCCATTGTAAACCAAAAAAAAAAAAAATTGATTCCTTGGGTAGCCTCCTCTAGAAAGGTACTTCCTCCATCAACTATTAATGTTACTTGTCTCAAATTATATGTCGCTTTCCAATACCAATGAAACATTAATGTTATTTTTTCTATTATATCATCAACTATTTATTACTCTTTATTCTTTCATTTATCTTTCTCATATCATTTATTAAGGATAATTTTGTAAAACAATTCATATATCTTTTTCCTACACAATATTAATTACATTTCTTAATATGTGTGAAATGTCCAGAACGTCATATAATTTAGGACTGAGGGAGTATTCATGTGTGTGTATGTTTAAAAAAAAAACCACATTGGACGTTGTGGATTATAATTTGACTCAAATTTCAACGGTATTCGCAAAGAATACTCACAATAAACGGTTAAATATCTACGTTGTTGGGTTCAAACTTAGGTAAACATGTATGGGTGTGGATACATGCACATGAATACATGCATTTTAATGTTTAGCTCACCCCATGGCTCGCAGATTATGTAGACTATAACTACAACTTTATATAACACTAAAAATTAGTTAATCAATTCTAAATCTTTGATATTTATTGTAATATGCATTTGTTTTTTTATACTTTATATGTTTTTTATTTGGTTAAGCACTTTGGTGTGTAATATTTTATAAGTTGATTTGAATATTTTAGATAATATTTAAATTAAAGTGATGTTTTTTGGTTATTTATTGTCATTTTGTTGTTAAAGTGTGAGTATGAGTGTTTAGGTACTCAAAAGGTACGGAGACAGACACCAAACTTTGGCCCATGACGATATGTGCTCAGATACAAACATTTTTTTTTATTTTATAAATATGAGTATGAGGATGAACATTGTAGTACCATACCGAAAGGGCACCCATTGCCATCCCCCCATTATGGATAATAATTTTCTCTCTTACCATTTTTTTTATACAAAAGTTATCTACTAAAAATCTATTAAAAGTAATGATGTTCCATCCAAAATAAACCTGAGTCGATCCTTAAAAATTGCACAAAACCGAATATTATTGGATCATTTTGATGTCGTTTTGTGAAAACCATTGAGATTGCTTTTAAGTTTACCTTTCCAAAATTGAACCAAGCAACATAAGTGAATTTTAATACTCCATACAAATTTTGATACACCAAATCAAAATTATGTTTAACATTTATTTGAGGGGGGTTTAAATATTATTTTTAATATAAGTACTCCTTTTTTGTAGGGGGATTTATTTAGTGGCAATTATTGATATAAATAATTCCAATTAGCCCCTGATTTAGAAATTTATTTTGTTTAGGAAAGAAATTATTTCCCTTTTTAATAGGAGTATTTGCTGTTGTCGAATCATGAACTTTAATTTAGTAATTTTGGAGAAAAATAAATTTCATGATTTCGATCATATTCTCGGAAATACCAGATTCAATGACCAATCAACTTTTGTTTTTACACAAAAATAACGAATCAACTCTATTACTTCCCCTATAAAAGAAACTCTATTACTAATTTGGGCAAAAAAAAACTCTAATCACTATCAACAACCCTTCAAACAACCAACCAACCACATATACCTCGTTCTTAAACTCGAAACCATGATCATGAACCCAAGTATGGATGTAAGTTTTTTATGATAAAAGTTTAAGAGTTTAGCCATGGATCACTAGATACAAATTATGGCATATCATAGAGAAGGAAGAAGAAATTGTGTACCTGGTATGTTTAGGTTCATAACGATCACCATCAAGTTATGAAAGGAATAACTGCCCTCATTCCGTTTAGTGTTAGGTTTTCAGAGTAGTGTTCAGAATTGTTTAACCGTCTGATGGGATGACATTTAAATAGCTAAACGGCTGAGGGCAGAGACCTCTCATTGGGCTTAGCTAAATGGTCCAACCCATCACGGTCCATTTAGAAAGAATAGCCCAACCACACATATTCATCATCTAATTAATGCTTAACACAATAAACCATAATTTATATTATGACATTAACTTATAATAATTGATTATTGTCAATCCATAATTGATTAATTAAATAATTAATCCAACATTTTACTCTCTCTTTTTGTTCTTTGTTTTTGTTGTTTATTATAGTTGATAACTTGTTGAACGTTTACCATTATTTGCTTGATAACTTGTTTAGGGATTGCAATTAGGTTATAGTCGTATGTAAACTCAAAACATTCAAACTCGATAACATTTTTTTTAAACTTAATTTCAGATAACGATTTGTCGTTTATATTTTTTTTTGTCACTTTTATCATTTTGGTCCATTTGCATATGATTTTCAAGTATCAAATCTAAATTTCATTTGAAAACATGAGTGAAAGACCGTAATTTAGACATTAAGAGCTCGTATCAAAATAAAACCATAAATTTGAAACGATGGTGTGTAAGATGCGACGATTGATGAAATAGAGTGAATGCGGTAGATGGGTTGAGGAGTCTTTTGAAGAATAACTTTCGTGTTTGTGTGCAAGTGTCAAGTCAAGTTTGAATGTGAAATAGAAAAGTCATAAGCAAGGGTTTAAGATTAAGTAGAGTCACTTGGTGGATTTTTATTGATCGAACAGTCGTAAGGTGTGTGGTTGAACACCAAAATTTTAAGGCTAACAAAGAACACTGATTAAGAAATTAAACATATAGATATATTTGTTTTAATCTTAGGAGCAATACAATGAGGAGAGACGCTCTAGCAAGATTGTAAACAACCTTATTTATCTGTCTTTGGATAAAAGCTATCATATATTATAATCAATGTGAAATGCTATTAACACGGAGATCAATATATTATTATGCTCTTTTTTTCTTACCTATAAATTATTCTAATGCAGAAAAAAGCCCCTTATAAATCACTACCAAATTTCAAGGAATGGATTGAGAAGCCACCATTGTCGGACCAGTCGATATATAATTCAGAAATTAAAAAAACTAGAAAACTAAACAGGAGGGCCACCCTAGAAAATGGAGAGCAATTAAAAGCTCATATTCTGAAAACTGAAAAAACTAAGCAGACTAACATTCCAAAGGTAACATTTCTACCCTCCTTTATTATTATTATTTTTATTTTTGGGTAGATTGTTGTTCCTAATTTTGTTTTAACTACTATTTTAAACAACTCATGATACTAAAGTAATTTTTCATGCAAAAAAGTTTGTATGGCTAAATAGGATGGATTGATGGGGGTGGTCATTATTGTTATTTACTACGATAGCCTCTCATTGATAAAGGACTTCTCTAGTAGATTTTCATTATGGGGAAGTAATTGAGATGGGACTTAATTGGCTGCATTTATTTATATACATGATGATATAGCATGAATATTTTACTCAATAGGTATATTTGAATTGTGGTGTGAGTTCACAACTTTTTTTTCATAGAAATCATTCAAATCAAAACTTTTTTTCGTTCCTTTTCCATCTTCAAGTGTGAGGAATTTTTTCTTTAGATTCTTTGATTATCCAGGTGTGTATCATTCTATAACTTTTGGCTAATGACACGAGACCTTGAAAATAAAATCACACGATAATCCTTAAGGATTGTTCATGACAAATCTTACTCGCTCATTTTTTTTTAGCAAGAGCATGGTTAGGTAGAATCATCATAATATTTTTTTTAAAATCTTTATTGGAATTAAAAGTAATTTTTTTGTAGATAAATAATTTAGAAGTTAGACATACAGCTTGTAACTTATTCTATTTAATGAAAATCATATTCATTCTCTCCATTTATAATATACTGAATACTTGTACCCAAAAAAATACCGAATACTTGTGTGGTGTCTAAAATATTATTTTTTAATTTAATTTCTCTCTCTTTAAAGAAAAGGAGGAACTTTATGAAGTACTTCAGCTGCTGTATAAAATCTTGATATTCAAGAGTTCCAACCTTTCTCTGATTCTCAAAATCGTTGATTAGTTTTTTTTTTTTTGGATGAATTGGATGGTTCAATTATGCTTTTGTACTTAGTTATATAATTTCCCCTTATTTTTATGTTTAGAAAAACAAACAGTTCTGTTAGATAAACCTTGTTCTTCCATGATGATCCTATGTTTGTTTGACATATTTCATGTCAGTAATTGTCGAAAAATGTGTATCTAATTATAGTTTTTTTGTTTGTTGAGAAATTTAATTGGTGTTAAAGATCGTAAAACATGTAAAGATGAGTGTTAAGAACATTATCCAACACTCACTCTAACATTTAGATTTGGATTTTCTAACGTTACAGCAAGACATTGTAATTGATTGTGATCGTCTGATCTAAAATATGTTGTCGAGATTGTTTAGAACGATTTTGCAACTGAGTTATTCTAATCTGTTTGATCTATATTTAACGGTCTAGATGCAAAACAACGACAAACATGGATGGTTTATCACAACAAGCAATGTCCTACCACTTTATGTGGAACCCGTTTTTTTAGCGGATGTGGAACTTTTTAAAAGTGTGAAACTTATATAATTACATTCAATAAAAAAAGTGAATGTTTTTGTAAGAAAAAAAAGTGAATGTTTAAAAGCGTGTTTTAACACTCTTTAAAATGTAGATGTTGTATACGACTAAGCGTATGTTTTGTTTCATGTCGGGTGATAATTGATTTTGAATGAACGGAATAAAAATTATTTTGCTTAAACTTGAGTTGAAATGAATCAATTTATGTTTGGATACATATATGTCATAACTGATTTTTGGATAGAATATTGTTTGGATAGTAGGGATGGAAAAAACGGGTTGTAATCGTTGAGTTGATCGGTTTAACCAACCTTTTTTTAGCAGTGTGGGTTGAGATTTTGAACTTGTCACTAGTAGGTTGTCCTCCCCGTCTAACCTGCTAAAAAATGATGCCAAGGGTTGGCCCGTTGGATTGAAATTAAAAATAACTCTTTTTTCACTTCTTTTTATAACTCACAATAAATTTTCCAATTTTCTCTTCCATGGAGTAGAGATAAAAAAAAATCAATTGATATAATCACTTTTGTTACATGATTTTAGCCTATGTTTTTAACGGTTAGTTTGGTAACTCGTGAAGTTTTTTATTTTGGATCTCTTGGTGATTTATTATAGATTTCTATATGATGTTATTTATATGTTTGAATGATAATTTTCATATTTTTATGAGTTCATCAATTATATATTTAGATTTTCTTAAATTTGCTTTACATTTATATATTTTTATACGTTTTACAATGTTTTTGTGAAAATTTTACTTAATATTTTTTTAAAAAATAAATTGACGGATTAAAACACTGATCAACCATTAAACGAAGCGGGTGAGATTTTCAACCATAAATCCATAGTTGACTTGATTCGTCCCTTTTTAGACGAGTTATTGATGGGGTGATGCAGAGTGACCTTTTTTGTCGTCCCTGTATAGCGTTGGTTAAAATTGCTTTGAATATTTGGTTACTAAAATTAGATTCATTGTTTACGCATACTTATTTGCATAATTAGTATTTATTTATATTCAAGGGAACAAGTCAAGAAACTAATATAGAAGTATTTTTTTTCTTTAAAAAAAAAAAAGAAGTATCTTTTTGAAAATTGTGTATTCATTGTTTTAAAAGTTTAAACATTTATATTGAAAAAAAAGTTTAAACAATTATCTTTACAAAATTTAATTTTTAATTCCTTTTTAGCTTCTTAACTTTTGTCTATAGGACACAAGTTAACATGACCCTTATATTAGATAAAAGAAATTAGGTTTAAATATGCATTTAGTCCCTGCACTTTCATCAGATTTTGGCTTTGGCCCTTGCACTTTTTTTTGTTTGGCATTGATCCTTACACTTTGTAAAAATATTTTTTTTGAACAAATCAAAATGGAATATATTGCTCAAAGGAGGATAATTTCACCCCGCACAAGGTGTGCTAAAATGGTGAATTACCCAATATCTGTTACAACGATCAGACACCTAAAAGAATAGTGTCACCACCGAAACAAAAAAAAAAACTGTTACATGACACCCATACAAAGTAGAGGGTGTCGCCACCAGTCATGAAAACCAAAAGTTAAATGAGGAACATTCGAAGATAGCCATAAAAAGGAAATCCGCTTCACGTTTTCAAGAGTAATATGAGGATCAATTACCGCATTTTTAAAGACACAGTTGTTTCTAGCCTTCCATATTGCCCAAACTGAAGCGAGCCAAATAAGCTTAAGATAATGATAAGAAGCTCTAGGCATGCCTGCCAACTGAGTAAATTGTAGATAAAAATCTTGAATACGCCCAGGAAAAACAAAAGAGATTCCAAGCCAATGACCTATTAAATAATACCAGACATTCCTAAAGTAATTGCATTGAAGAAAAAGATGATTCGTCGTCTCGACGCTATCACAACCAGCAGCACACAAATTAAGATTTGGTTGAAGAACAAGCCGCCTCACCAAATTTGCCCTTGTCGGAATCCTGTCTTGAAGAAGTCGTCAAACAAAAATAGAAACTTTTACCGGAACAAGCTTATCCCAGACATCATTGAAGGCACTAGTAGCCATCGGTTCAGCAGCAGAAGAAAGATAACGATAAGTCCCGCTAACCGAGTAGCCATGTATAGGATCCA